>Ga0307517_10015215_pt1 | contig 10243 bp, 6 predicted proteins | sample 23_EM_MG_FD_194515 | JGI IMG/M metagenome (GOLD analysis project Ga0307517, IMG submission 194515) | Populus trichocarpa ectomycorrhiza microbial communities from riparian zone in the Pacific Northwest, United States - 23_EM | ecosystem: Host-associated > Plants > Roots > Unclassified | place...
CACTCTTCTCCCACCTTCGCTTCTTTGTATGCCAGCAACATCTTTCATTTGCTCCATCAGTTTCGCAGCAAAATTTCCTATCACACTTGTGTCCTTCCATCTTGTTTCTCATTTCTTTCCTCTCTGGGTCATACGGCCAATCTTCATTTACTGTGTCCTTTCATCTGATATTTCCATTTCCATTACCATAAAACCCCAAAGCTCCTTTTCTGCTATATAGATCTTATGTGATGCCATTTATTACAAAAGTTTCTTTGGTTTAGTTGGTTAAAGTGTTAGGATATTACCATCCTCTTGTGAGATTCTCATGGTTTTGTTCACATTTTTAGGAAAAAATTTAAACAGAAAGTCATTATTTATGAAAAGTACACAGTATTTGCTAACTGCAGCAAGAGCTTTGTGTGTACACTATGGACCCTTCTCTGATTGTTAATCAATTATTTGCTTGAAACTTGTTATAGAAACAAATAAAAGGCAAACTTTGTAATAAATTGCATGTGGCTTTCCTGAACAAAAATTCAACCATAGATTCATACATATATCAGTATAAACATTTATACTTCCTATTCGTCTATCACTACCTTCTCATACGAATCATTCCCTCACAAGCTAGAGTGCCCTCAAGATCACCAATAATTCGAGAAATCCGAACTTCAAGACCTCTTTGAACTTCCTGGAAAAGAATTTTTATGTTTTCAGCAAAACGCTTTATGTCAAAGCTTCCAGCAGATTTTTCGAGCTCTTCAGGGACCTCGACAAAACCAGATGCAATTTTGGACCGAACTTCCATCAGTTTCTGTCCTGTTGCAACCATGTATCTCTGAACCTGAAATGTTTCCTCAAGGAAATGCTCTAATGTTTTAGTTTCTTCCTTTTTCCTGGCAGTGCTAGTGTTGGAATCTCCTCGACTCATGTCCACATCATTATCATGCTGTAGTTCACAAATAAGAGAAATGGGAAAAAAAGCTGATCAGAAATTCAGAAAATTGTCTGTTGACAAACGATGGACCGGAGAGACTGATCACATGGTTTGTGGGGGGAAGCTGGACACATGGTAGGGCAGGAAGCTATGCCTATCATTGCTTCCAGTCAGTTTTCAACCAGGTTTGTTTTTAGTCTGTCGTCCCATATCTTGTAAAAATTTCAAAGTTTATCAAAGGAAATTAAAATTCGAATAGCGAACAATATCAAATACTGACATGTCAAAAGAAACATAATTGAAAAGGGAATTGACCAAAATGTAATAATTTTTTAAATGCACCAAAGTTATGTAGAGCTTACCATCCTTTTGCAGAGTTCATCGGTCTTCCCTTGAAGTGACTGGTACCTGTTAACTTGTTTATTAAGCAAAGACATCAATAATTTGAAGCCCTTTATCCCAGTTTTTGCCTCATCACTGTTCCCTATATGTTCACCACTGTCTTGCTTTCCTGCCAATCTCTCCAGCATTAGAAGTTGCTGCTTCAGCCTCTTTATCTTATAAGAAACTCCAAGAGCATGGAGATCCATCCTCCATGGTGAATTATTTGTCTTCATCGATGACTGGCTAGTCAATGCTAACTTTTCTACAGTATCAACCACCACTGGACTCGCACTTTCTTCCTGAGTACCACCGTGGCTGGCAACATCCTTTTCTTCCTCAAACTCTTTTTCTGGAGACTGGACAGTTTTAACGACATTCTTGAACTGGTTGTGAAGGCCTTCTTCATCGTCTTCTTCTTTTTCAGGATCCATCTCTCGAGATGTTTCCATCTGATGTACTTTTGTCCCTTGATCATTTTCTGTTGGTTCTTTCATTACATTCTTGGCATTGGAACAAATGGCATCATGGGCTACTGCCGGATCCTCTAGAGATGAACTTAAGTTAGCCTTTTGGCAAAACTGAGGTTTTACTTGTACCTTGAGCTGCCTTTTCAATTCAGTTATTTCTTCTTGCCTCTCCAACAACAAGGCTTCCAGTTTCATGCTCTCATGCCTTATCTGTGAAACATCCCGGTTTAGCCCTTCAATGTGAGACTGCAGTCGCTTTGATTCTATTTCCATGCTCAGCGTTCGCCAACGAAATGCTTCTAATTTCTCATCTTTGAGTCTCATCTGTTCTGCAAAAGCACCTATCTCTAGATGATGCTTCTTCTCAATTGCAGCTGCATACTTTTGTGCTTCTGATCGAACCCATCCTTCCAACCGTTTGACATCAGCTGTAATAGCTTGGAAGAGCAAAGTAAGGAAAGGAATGAAAACATAGAAAAGAGGAGATCTGGAAAAAGTACTTATAGATTAAGCATCAGGACTGCGATTCAGCTATGTATACTCAAAGCTGGAAAATTATTAGAGGTTCATGTTGAATCAAGTTAGCTAGAAAGCAAGGAAATTTTCTCACCTAGTTCATCATTTCCTCCGGGTGAATAGAGGTTAGAAAGTGGCGAAAAAGCTTCCGAGTTCTTTTGAAACTCAGGATTCTCATACTCAATATCATAATCAATTGACTGTGATCTGCCGTTCACAGCTTGTGATGCCCCTGTTTCAATTGGAGGATCATCCGATCTCAGGTTGGCGTGGTGAGAAAACATACTTCTTAATGAATGTCTCTCGTGCTTAGACTCTGAAACAGATTTCCACCTTTCTCTTTCTAGTTCAGCTTGCTTTCTTTTAGCCTTTGATAATTTAACCTCCTTTAAGAGCAGTTCCTTTTCAGTTGTATCCATCTTGGATTTCCTCAGCATTGCTGACAAGATCTTATCTTTCTGTTCCAAATCCTTTCTCATCTTCACAACTTCCATGGACAATTTTTGAGTCAGCAACACTGACTCCTCCTTTTGTTCTAAGACTGAATCAAGCTCTTGCCTTTTAGCTTCAAGCTGCCTAAGTGCTCTACCCATCTCAGCTTCAAGCTGCCGGTGGTTCGATACCAGCTCAAGGAAGGCGGTTTTGTGCTTCCAAAGATCAGTAGAATGCTCTTGAGCTTCACGCTTTGCCGTTTCTCTCAATTCTTCTGCAATCTTTTCGGTCTTTGCTAATTTTTCTTCCAACTCCTTCCTCTTATACTCTTCTTCCTCTACTGCCTTATCCTTGGACTGCACCAAAAGTTCCATCTCGTTCAATTTTTCATTCAATTCAGAAATAGCTTCTTCATTCTTTTTCTCGAGAAACCTCAATTCATTCATAAGAGCTCCAATGTGCTGCCGAAGCTTCTTCCTTTCGATCAACCAGTTCTGCTCTTGCGATGCATAGATACTAACAACTTTCTCGTTCGCTTTCGCATCTTCGCACCTTATTTTCTTCAGCTCCATGATCTCTTTCTTAGCAGTCTCCAGCTTATGAAGAAGCTCACATTGTCCATTTGCTCCTCCTCTCTGGATTTTCCAAACAAGCAATCCCAAGAGTTGTGCGCTTCCTTGAAGCATTTTATCGCATAATTCTGACCATCTATCGTCTTCCTTATCAGGCCTTGTCAAAACTTTGAGGGCTAAGAAAGCACAAGAAACACCAAAATACATTGGATAGAAGCTGTCACTCTTCCCTTCCGAGACCATCAAATACGAACCAGAAACCTCCTTTCCATCCATTTCTCTGGAATTCCCTTCTGTTCCTTTCAAAAATGTTAATGGGGGACTAAATGTTAGGACTCAATTAAGGGTTTAAAACAAAAAAATGTTTAAGTTAATTCAGGGAAATAAAAACTGCTAAAAGAAGCAACTTTAATTAGATGAAGTCATTTACTAATAAGAAACACATATATACCTGGTGGTCTAGTACAAATAATTGAGGCAAAAAGCATCTCAATAATTGAGAAACAGTGATGCACAGTGCACTTTAATGGATACAAAAGGAAACATGAATTTCCTTTATTCAAGAGCAAATAGTGCAGATGAACTTACCTCTGTAGAGTAATAAAGACTTCCTCAACTCCAAAACCAGAGGCCGATACTTCAGGGAAAGAGATTTTAGCTCGAAGACAGCAGTATTCTGATCCACTGGAGGCCTCAAGGGCCACCTTCAGTCCTTTTTCCACCCGCAGAAAAACCTGTACAGCATTTTATGATGTGAAAGTTATCCTACAAAAGAAAGGCCAGAGAATGCCGAAAGCATGTCTATCTTTACACATGGCCAAGACTGCAAAATCAGTTAAAAAGGGATACACAACAGAGCAGAAGAAAACTACAAAAGCTTCCCTAGTTTTCAGTGAAAACTGACCACCCAAGAAACCCCCACATCCACTATTTTTCAGTGCCCCTTTCCTTCTTCGTCTCAGGCCATGAATCTCATGGGAAACAAAGCCCTAGATTCCTGGTCGTTTGTCACCAAATACATTATAAGATTAAGATCCAAGAGTTGAAGAAGAAAAAAGAAGCTCATCTCTATCAAGAAAGTCATTGGAATATAGTATTTATCCAGAGTGGCTTGCCTGTCTAGTGTTCCATATCGTACATTATAAAATTATTGAGTGTGTCTAAGCAATTACTATATCTTCAGTTATCATAAGATTCTTTCAATATGAAAAGGAAATTTTTCTGTGTGATTACAACTCGTACCAACCCCTAAAAATTAATCAACATATTGCGCATGGTATCAGCATGAGAATTATGAACCACAAAAGCTTCACTAACCTACAGTCTTAAATGGAATATGGACCACACTGTCATGACGTTTTTTACCATTGCTATCTTATACCTGCAAAACTGCGAGTAGTCTTACGGCTATAAAGCATCCCTTATTCCCTTACTTAAATGAGAGAACTAGAAAGCAAAAACCCTTTATCACTACCTTGCCCTAAAGTAAGAAAAGGGGAAAAAAACCTGATAAAGAGACATGAAGAATCATATTCACATCACTGCAACAGGCAGAGTTGAGATGACAGTTGTTTTTTATGTACCTGGAAAAAGATTTGAGGGGGCTACAAAATTGGTGATGGGAAATTTTTGAGCGAGAATCAAGAATATCTCTTTCAGTTCATTGACATCATGATGAAGCCACCTAAGAAGCAAAGTCTTCATGGGTCCAAAAGGGCTGGCCTCTTTCTCAATTTGCTTCCCTGGTTGGGGACCTGTAAAGCAGGAGCTTGTTCAACAAAAAGCTGTACAAATCCATTTCACTAAAGCAGTTTTGTATTCTTTTATTTAACAAGATTAATTATTTTTTATTGATCCCATTTCCAAGATCCGCCCTTGGAACCTGGACTTGATGTTGTTGGATTCCTGAATTTGATTGTATATTAAGCAATTCCCTGTCTCCAACACCTATTGGCAATTGCAACTTGCCTGCATCAGAAGGATAATAGCCTCTGTCATATTAATGTATCTTAATTGTACGAGCTGCCTTGCAAAGATGGCAACATTTAGGCCTTTGTCTCCTATGAAAAGAAAAAAGAAGAAGTCTATATAATTTAAAAACAAATTAATGTTTTTTTTTTATTTTTAAATTGTTTTTTTATATTAATGTTTTTAATATAGTAAGTATAACATTTATAAACCATACCTTAGTGCTATATCTTGCCTTTCTAAAAACAAATATTATAAAAACAAATATTGAACTAAGGTAAGTAATTGTTTGTAAGTGTGGTAGAAGATATTTTTTGAAATAGTTTTTTTCTTGAAAATATGTTAAAATAATTTTTTTAAAAAATTATTTTATTTTTTATATTAATACATCAAAATCATCATAAAATATTAAAAAAATTATCAATTTAATATTTTTTAAATTAAAAATATTTTTAAAAAACCAAAAAAGAAATTATTATAATTTATTTTGTTAGAATAGGATCAATATTTGGGAGAAAAAACACTACCAACCAAAATTGTACACTTTTTTTGAAGAATGTCTAATCTTAAATGATTTTCCCTGTAGCACATCAAACATTAAATGCCAAGTTACAACTTGTGTATTCTTGATGGGATTTATTAGACGTTTGATATTTTAATAATTATTATTTTCTAAAGTATTTTTTATTTAAAATATATTAAAAAATTATTTTTTTTATTTTTTAAAATTTATTTTATAATATCAATATATCAAAACAATCTAAAAATATCAAAAATATTAATTTAAAATAAAAAAAAAAACAAAATTTATTATTTTACAAAAACACTTTCCAACCTTAAAAAAACAAACACAAACACAAACGGCCTTAGTGTTGTGGAGTCTCTAGGAAGTGGTAAAAAATGTCCTCTCTTTTTCTGTCTTCTGTGATTGAGACTGAGGCCTTACAGACTACAGTAGTGCAGAATACAAAGTAGAGAGTCGACATGATCATGTGCTCTTTAGTTGTTGACGTGGAAAAATTATCATTTTCTCACTAAGTTTTTCAAGTGGGCTTATGCTAATTGCCTGTGATTGTTCTTTTATGTGTTTCCTTCTTCTTAGAACAGCCTAAAATATGCAGTAACTTCGACCTCCAAAACCAAAGATTGAGCCTTTGATGTTGGAAAACAGATTTAATAGAGCCATTTATTATAAAACAAAATCAAAATCCATAAGAACTTGTCGGTAAGAAATTTGATCTTCAAATTTAGTGGGGGAATTTATTATGGGGAAAAGGTTAAGATTTAAATCCATAAGAACTCATTGGTAAGAAATTTTGATCTTCATATGCAGGAATTCACCCAGAATACTCTTAATGTTAATAAAAAATAAAATAAAAAATGATTTACATTTAACACCTAACTTTTAGCCGACAAACCAAGTTAATGGGCCTGTGAGCACGAGCACAAGATATAGCTGGAAAAGCATGGTAAGTAACAGTGTAATACCTTAGCAAGCATCAATCAATCAATCATAGTTTTGATTTTAAAAAACAAAAAAGTTAAAATCATATTAAAAAAATCAATTCAAGTTTTAATAGATGTTATACTAGAGTGCGTTAGGTATTATAATAATAATTTTTTTAAAATATTTTTTATTTTAAAATATATCAAAATAATATATTTTTTTATTTTTAATTTTTTTACATTAGAACGATAAATAAATATTAAAAAACTAATTTAAAAAAAATTATTTTTTTTAAAATACAGTGTGGTAGCAAAGACAAACAAGCTATAGGATGATTTTTTTTAAAAGCAATATGACTTATGTTTTGAATAAAACCAAGTTTTAAGAAGTTTTAAGAGCTCGTTTGTTTTTGTGTTTCAAAAATATTTTTGAAAAAAATTAAAAAAAAATTATTTTTTTTCTTTGCTTCAAATTATTATTTTGGTGTTTTCAAATCATTTTGATGTGCTGATATTAAAAATAAATTTTAAAAAATAAAAAAAACATATTATTTTAATATATTTCTAGATAAAAATAACTTTAAAAAAAATCATCTATCATAATTCCAAATCAAAACCTTAATATACCTGCCAACTAGCTTTGTACATGACAACAAGTGACAAAAGGGCCTTGTCTCATGGCTACATCCATGGCATAAAAGTAAGATTGTATTTATCAAAATTTTAAGGGTAACTTAATTAATTAGATTTTGAATTTATTTTTTATTGATCACGAGTTTAAGTTTTCTCAAAGTCACTAGAGATTTATATAATCGCTTACTTCAAAACATGTAAGATTAGTTGAGTACGTACAAACTGACTCGAATATCTACACTAATTAAAAAAAAATTACATTCATCAGGTTTTAGGACAGATGAGAAACTAAATGTGGGTCTTTCTAGACCTGCTGGGAAGCATCTACCTAGTTTCCAGTTTGGTAATAATTATATATCATCTATCTCACAATCCATCATCTTTTATCATTTTTACAAATTATGTTGTGGATCTCTCGTCTAAAATTTAATTAGGAAGTAATTTAGTTTAAAAAATTAACTTAATTTTTTTTTTAAATAAAACATTCTTAATTTAACCTTTACATATGCATGTAATATATATATATTAATATTCAAAGTGATAAAATATTTGTTCAGATTAGATTATTATATAATATTTGTTGCAATTTTAAGTGTTTGTTTATGTTTTATAATCTGTATTTTAAAATGGTTTTTAAAATATTTTTAGTTTAAAAATATATTAAATTAATAAAAAATTTAGATGATTTTAGTGTTATGATATCAAAAATCAAAAAATTATTATTTTAATTTTAAAAAATCTAGTTAAAAACTTTTTACCCATCAAAATTAAAAATTATGATGTGGCACTGTATGAGTGGAGATTCCCGTGACAAAATAAATAAATAAAAACACAAGATCAAAACCTCCCTTTACATTGTATATATATTTCATGCAGCTGCCTCTTCTGTCCTCTAGCATTTTCTCTTCCAAAGATTATTATTATTATTATTTTGGAAATTAATAAGTTTATAAAAATAGAATTCCGATTCTACCCTTCAAAATCCCAAGTTAAAAATCCCAAAATTCAAAATCCAAACCACAGACTAGGGTTTTTTTTTTTTTCCTTTTCTAATGGGAGAAATGAAAACGGAGGACATGCCCCTTCCTTCCCTCTTCGATCAAGCTTCAAAAATCCATGTAAAAGCAACCGAATCTGGTTCCAGTGATCAGGTACAATACTTCCTCATTAGCGTTTTCAGGAAAGTTTCTAACTTTTTTTTTTAATTTAGGGTTTGATTTGATTATAGGGTTTTTATTGATTCGATTTGATTTTGATAGGAATTGGTGAAGAAGGGAATCGAATCTCTGGAGAAATGTGAGGAAATGATTAGTAAACTGGGTCTGTTTTCTTCTAATGAGACTAAGGAGGATATTAGCACTACAAATCTCAAGTATATTCTGGTAATGTTTAAATTTGTTTGATTTTAAAAAAAAAATTATTGTTAAATTTTGAAAATTTAGATGTTTGTAATTGATGGGTTGGTTAAAAAAATTGAAAAGTTGTTTTTTTCATGGGTTTTTTTTTTATTCTTAATTTTTGGTGGAACTGGATTTAGGAAATAAAATATATTGGTGAGTTTTTTAGTATCAAAATGGGACTTTGATGTATCATGTTATGTATTTGGTTTCTTAGTTGAAATGTAAGAGGCTTATATGATTAATGGGTAGGTGAAGTTGGAACGCTTGAGGAGGGGAACGAACAGTGTTGTTGCTGATTTGGTTTTTGCTTTGTTGTGTATGGTGAGGGTTATGGTATGGTGCTTTGTTGAATAAAATTGGGGCCATTGAAAGTTTAAAATGGTTGTTGGAAATGTACCCTAGCTATACAGGAGAAGTCTGAAAGGTTGTAACTCTTAGTGTTGGTGATTTTTATGTTTTATATAGGGTGTGTGTGGTGAATTAGCAAGGTCTTGAAACGAGCCTCAAAGCATGAATCTCTTATAAACTAGTGGATATTGCTGGTTAATTTCCATTTAAGATTGTTACCAATTTCATGTCAAATGTAACCTTTGAAGCTCGAGGGTTTCTTTTATTCATTTAATTGACAGTGATGAAAATGATTTTCTGGGATCAAGTTGGGAATTTACATGTAAATGGCTGTTGTAACTGTTGAATTTATGAACTTCGTAAACTTGCTACTTTTATATCAAAATGAATCCAGTAAGATGAGTGATTTCTAACTTGATAGCTTCTCACAATTACAGGTGCCATTCTATCTGGCAGAGCTGGCTGAAAAAATTATGCAGGATGATAGGATACAAATTTTAAAGGCTTCCCAAGCAAAGTTAAAGGTAATTGCTGTTCATTATCCGTATTATATAGTTCAAAGCTTGTCTGCTAACATAGCAGCATCCAGCAGAGCTTTCGGGCATATTTTTCCCTCAATGCTCAATGTTTTTACATATTTAGAGGTTTTGTTATATATCAATTGATATTTATGAAGGAAACTTGTTTTAGGAATTCCTCTCATTTTGTGAGGCAATGGAACTTGTACCGGAGGAGGAGTTGCAAGCATCTTCTCAAGGGGCTCCAAATACTTTTGTAGATCGAAGGGCCCTAAAGGTAGCTTCAATTCTGTCAATTCTCTTTCACTGAAAAAATAACTGTGCTGCATCATAATCTTCTTGGGCTATCTTTGCAATATGGGGTTTGTTTAGCACTCACGCTCACAACCCCTTCCTGTGCCTCCTACAGATTGCCAGATACAAACGCCAAAGAGCTGCTGAGGCAAAGCTGGAGGAAATAAAGGAGCGGAAAGAGAGGCGTGGTCGTTCAACTAAAGCTGCAGCGGTATCAACTCCAGTCGAGGCAGGGGAGGAAGACTTGCTGGATGATGATGGAGAAGAAGAGCGAGAGGTTAGTTGTTATCCATGCTCTTACAGGATAAGCTGTGGAGATGACCTGAAATATTTAGGACATTGCTTA
>Ga0307517_10015216_pt1 | contig 10242 bp, 6 predicted proteins | sample 23_EM_MG_FD_194515 | JGI IMG/M metagenome (GOLD analysis project Ga0307517, IMG submission 194515) | Populus trichocarpa ectomycorrhiza microbial communities from riparian zone in the Pacific Northwest, United States - 23_EM | ecosystem: Host-associated > Plants > Roots > Unclassified | place...
TTCCTATTACCTTGTTTTGATTCCAGAATTGGTACTATAACATTTATTTCATCTTTTCAGATAGTCATGTTTACCACCCAAATTTCTATTAATTTGATTTTTTATCTTACATGTATACATCGTAGTAGTCAGCATCATGTTGTTATTATTATTAGTATCATCATCGTTGTTGTCGTTATTGCTACTATTTTACTTTTGTGGAATGGAAATGGAGTAATTGGACATCAAAAAGCCTCTTTTTGGTTCCACAAGTAATGGTGATTAATTATTTAAAAGCTGTTTCTTGAGAAAACACAATCTAACTTCCTCTGGAATGGGCTAAAGACAACTTCGTGAGTTGGAGTTGGCATATTGGAGCTATGTGTGTCACTAGGGTCATTTCAGGCTTTGTAGAGGAATTGAATGTTTGGCAAGTGCAGGTTTTTGATAAAGAAATATGGAGCTGTGGAATTGTACTAGCTAAATTTTCAGTTTCTAGAGGTATATTCTTAAAATGCTATTGATAACCACATAAATGATCCATTAGAAAGGATCCTATTTACATGGTCTGAAAGTCATGTGTATCTGCAGTGAAGGTTTTTTTCTCAGCAAATGATCATTTATCTGGTGAAAATGTCATTGGATCATATTTCATGATAAATTAGCATCCCAAATTGAGTGGTGTGACAGGGTTGAAGGTTCTTTTCAATGAAAAACTTCTAGGTCCTTGCAGAATGCTGATTGTATAGTGAAACAGTAGTTCTTTGAAACATATCTTAAAAACCAACATTTTTCACAGTTCATGTAGTTCATGCTTTTACATGTCATTAAAATTGTGTCTGAGTGCACTCCTCGCTTCATTGGATACCAACTCTTCCTCAGTGACATTCCTTATTTGGTTCCTATACTTGTTACATTGGGGGATCACTTTCCATATAAATTAGCACCCCAAATTAAGTGGCTTGATAGGGTTGAATGTTCATCTCAATGATTTGAATTTTGTGTTTGTAATGCTAAATGTATAGACAAGCTGTTGTTCTTCAAAACATAGCTTAAAAATACAAATTTTGTGCAGCTCATGGGATGCATATTTTTACATGTCATTAACATTTTTGTGCGCGCGCTGCTGTGCATAAGATATGGCATTCCTCCCTTCATTGGATGTTAGCTCTTCCTCACTGACATCCCTTACTTGGTTCCTGTTTTTGTTATATTGGAGATCATAATTCAGATATCCCTTCCCATCATATGATGGTGGTCAACTGCTTGGCGGCAGAATACGTTCATGTACTATATATCAGACTACACTTTAGAGAAAAAATTACTTTGTTTTTTCAATTTTCTAATTGATACTTTGAAGGCTGTGTAGGTTTATTCTTGGAGTAATGCTGTGATGTCTTTGCTTTGTCTAATATAAAGTCACTTTGGGGGCCTGGTTCCTAACCTGAATAGTGGAAATTGATTTATGTACTTTCTTTGCCATTGATCACACTGTAACAGCTAAACTTGTCCTTTTCTGTAATGAGGGCAATCCTATCTATACCGAATCCTTGCATGTGATGGTTCCTACCAATATAATGACTGCTTTCTGTTTCTTTCTTAAAACATTTCAGGTGATGTGGGTGCACTTGGCTGGTGGGACTTGTTCATAAACTTTAGGTTAGGTTGTATTGATCCTTTCTTTCCAATTGCTGTTTCTCTGTACTGCTTCAGAGTTCAGACATAATAAAGCAGGAGACATGCTTTTAGTGCCACAGCAAAGTGATAAATAACTACATTTTTTTCTGCAGCATTGCAGAGTTCTTTGCCTTTCTCGTTTGTACTAAATGGTCTAATCCAGCGATCCACAGAAATTCTCGGACAAGAGAAGTTAGTTCATCTTCAACGACCATTAGATATCTTGATTGGAATGGTGGCTTAATGGTTTCTCCCGAGGAGAATCAACACCAGGACAGAATGTGCGGTCTGCAAGAAATTGGTGGCCATATTATGAAAATTCCTTTAATTGGTTTCCAAGTTCTACTTTTTATGCATTTAGAGGTACTTGTGTAATTGACTTGTGATCATGGCTGCTGGATGGGATTCTTTTATTAGCAGATAATGGCTTTTTTTATTTCAGGGAAGACCTACTGGTGCTAGAAATTTACCATTTTTGGTTCTTTTCTCTCCACTTTTCCTACTTCAAGGAGCTGGTGTATTGTTTGCTGCTTCTAAGTTGGCAGAAAAGCTTATTCTTTTATTGCGGAGCGAAGCTGGCACAGGAAGATATTTTAGATTTTCCTCAAGAGCTCATGACTGCTTGGGGTTCTTGCATCATGGTTCCAGGTAATCACTACCTTTCCATCAGAAAATTAACCTGTTCAGGCAAGGTTATCACTCCACTGAACCATTGTGAGTATTTGATGTGGTATGGTTACTAACAGAAGAAACTGTTCTGCACATTCCAATTTGTTAATACAGGCTGCTGGGCTGGTGGTCAATTGATGAGGGAAGTCGAGAGGAACAGGCTCGATTGTACCATGGGGGAGATGCTGGGTTAGTATATCATTTTTTTCCATACATTTAATAATGGCCCATAAATTGCAAAAGTATTTTTTTCTTTTTTGAGCATGTGTCATGTTGGATGACATCCTTTGGTGAGGTCAAGCGAAGAAGGACAAGGACAAGGATATAACAATAGAATTGAGATATTTGAAACTGGATTTTGCACATTTAAACCTAGGAATCTGTAAGCTTAAATTTGAATGGACTGCAATATGAAATTGAGGAGCTGATAGATTATATATATATATACACCCTTGGAAGTTGCCAAGTGTGGAAAAGTAGGGATGGGAATTTCATCGGGGGTGTTGTGATTAGTTTATATTATTATGTCAAGGTTAGTTCCCAACCTACACCACAATATGTGTGTGGTATTGTGGTGTAGGTTGGGAACTAACCTAATCTTCAGCCTCTTTTCCTCATTTGCCTCTCCCCTTTGTCACATCTTTCTTCTCCTTCTCATATCTTTTTCTAATTCTTAAATAAATCTTTACAAAACGACATTGTATCAGAGCATAACAGTCTAGATTTAGTGAGTTCAATCTCAAAACTCTTCTAACAGCCTCAACAGTTCCCTCGCTGACTTCAGCTATATCAGCATGACATCATCACACTTCTCAGGTTGTCGCCTTAGAAATGCCTCGGCTTCATGATCAAAAGCCCCAATGTTCAACTGTCAATCATTGTTCCCTTAGCTGCCAATTTGTCAAGTTAGGTGACAAACTTGGAAAAGTGATGATTCTTGAATCTTGAGAATTATAGGGCTGTTTGTTGTAGTAATTAAGCATGATTGCATGTGATTGAGTTAGTAAGGTGCTATGTAGTTATTGGCTGGTTGGGCTCTTGTGGTGTTTAGTTATTTGGGGGTCAAAATGGTTTGGATGCCTCTCGATGGAGGATCTCTTCTCTTTAAATAGTGAAGTATCAACATAATTACATTCTACAATCACTCCTGGACCATAATTACAATTGTCTATCAATCAATTTCCCTAAATTAAGTAATTACATATCAATCAATCTCCCTAGATTAAGCTCTCTAAATCAAGTAATTGCATATAAATCAATCAAGATATTATAACTAACATCCACCTCAAATTGATGTTGGTGGATTACGAAGCATCAATTTGTAAATCATGAATTAATGTCAATGACGAGATAGAGCCTTGGTAAACACATCAGTTGTCTGGAACTTAGTGGAAAAATAAAGGAGAGTAATCACATGTCGGTCAAGTGCTTCATGAATAGAATGATAATTTACTTCAATGTGCTTGGTGCGCTTATGAAAGATTGCATTAGCAGCAATTTGGATGGCACTGGTGTTATCAGCATGAAGAGAAGGAGTAAGTTAAGGAATACCTAGTTCACTTAACAGACTCCGAAGCCAAACAATCTCAGAGCATGCAAATGACATAGCATGATATTCAGACTCGATTAAGGATTTAGAAATTCCATGCATAGCTTGTTTCAACATGCTTAAGTAGAAGTCCAAGAGTAAAACTTAAGTACAATATTAGTATTAAAAGTATCTTGAAGAGTTGTATGAGAGAACCAATACCTATCTGGAGGATTTGAAATCCGAATGACCGAAGAGGTTTAGTCGAGACAAGATCAAGTGTCGGAGCTAGGTCATGCAATGGAACTGATGGACGACGTCTCTAATACACAATTCTTGACTTAAAACATTCAATATAACTCGACATATCATCAAAATTAGGACGCAAAACTGAAGGGGAATCATGAGAAGTAAAAGACAAAGAAATATTGATTTTCAAAGAAGACCACATTTTGAGAAATACAAAGTTTGTTAGCATCCGAATCATAACACACAAACCCCTTATAGACATTACTATATCCTAGAAAAGCACACTGAACAAATTGAGTAGCAAGCTTGTGTCGTTCAGTTGGTGGCAAGTGAATAAAACAAACGTTACCAAATATATCAAGAGAGTTATACTCTGGAGCAACACCAAATAAACGGGAATTCAAAGAATCAAATTTGAGAACTTGAAAGGGTAGCGATTAATCAAATAAACAATTGTAGATAATGCTTCTACCAAAAATCTAGTTGGTACATAAGACTCAATTAACAAGGTACGAACAACATCTAAAAGGTGACAATTCTTATGCCCTGCAACCTATTCTGTTGAGGAGTATATGGACAAGAACGTTGGGAGAGAATACCCTTCATTTGTAGATAAGATTGAAAGTCATTGGACATATATTTCCTCCAGAATTAGATCTTAGAGTCTTAATACAAGTAGAAAATTGATTTTCAACAAAGGCAACAAAATTTTGAAAAACTAAAAACACAGTAGCTTTAGAATAGAGAAAAATATAAGAATGGAGGAAATATACCTAAACAAAAAGACTATAATCATCAATAAACATCACAAAATATTTATACCGAGCATGTGAAATAACGAGACTAATGCGTATACATTGGTATGAATGATTGCAAAACTAGTAGAAGCCTTATTGCTATAGAAGCAAATTATCACATTAAAGGGGGTGAAGGCAAGGTGGTGGAGAAAGTGAGATATTAAAGGTTGGTTAGTTGATTGATTTATCCTTCACGCTTGTCCTGATATAGTTTATTTAGTTATTGTAGTTGTCAGTTTATGCTTGATCCCTATACATCTCACCTAGATGTTGTTTATCACATCTTATGTACCTAAAATCAGGTCCTGGGAATGGATTGTTATTCTCCAGTGATACGTTTAAAGGCAGATGCCTTTTTTGATGCTAATTAAGTTGGATTACCAAATGATAGAAGATCTACATCAGGATATTATACTTTCATTTGTGGTAATCTAGTCTCATGAAGTGTGAAATTTTATGGTTTAAAAACCTGATCTATGAGTTGGGAATAACAAATGATGATCTTATATCACTGTGATGATCTCACAATTTTGTTCAACATGACCGGATGAAGAACATCGAGATTGATAGGTGCTTTATTAAAGAGAAGTTAAATGATATGACTATTTGTATTCCCTTTGTAATGTCTAAAAATCAATTAGCCAATATGTTTACCTATGGACTTGTTGTTTCACTCTTTTACTTTACTTGGTAGATGGGCATGAAATATAATTATGCTCCACTAAATTGTTATATTATAATGTCAAGGATAGTTATGTAATCTCGTGCTCTTTCTTTTATATATATATATATTTTTTTTTTTTTTGCGGTGTAGGTTGGGCATTAACCTAAATTGCCTCCTTTCCTTTTCATCTCTCATTTCCCTTTCCTTGTTTTGCTTTCTCACATCCTTCTTCTCCTTCTCCTTCTTGTATCTTTCTCTAACTTTTAAACAAATACAAAACAGCAGGGGTGCCCAACTTAGTACTTTTATTATATTTTAGATTTTTTGTTCATACATAAATAATTTTTTATTTGTGAATTTGCATTTTGAACTTAACTTTTTTTTCTTAAGGATTTTATGTTATAGTGAAGATTTATTAATTTTCATGCTTTAAATTTTTAGGATGTGATTTCCAAAATTATTTCTTTTTATTTATTTTCTTAAGAACTTGGGTTGGATCGGATACCCAACAGGTGGACAAAGCTCTCCACCTGACCTAACCTGATCACATCAAATGTGGAACGAATAATGGTTTTAGGTATTCTGGGTAAGGTTCAGCCCGTGCAGGTACACTAAAAACCCGCTCCGCTCCAATCCAACCCTTCTCCATCTCTTAATAGAAGCAAAGAACTCTGAACCTGGATTCAGTAGTATATAAGCAATACAATTTTTCTGGAAGCATTCCTACAATTTCAATTATCCATGTTGACACCAGATATTCTTTAATGTCATTTGATCAAGCATCCTCAATTTTGCATTTTGAGTTTTCTCCATTAAGTGTACAAATTTGTGCTCTTTACTAATATTTGTAAATTTGTTTCATTGATCTGCAGTTATAATACTTTCTGTGGTTATCCTCCTGAGATAGTGAAGAAAATGCCTAAAAAGGATCTCGCTGAGGAGGTGATTTAGTTTTCATTTTTGTTCGTTGAATGTTATTTGTTGCAATGGCAAAATTTCACATATACATATAAGCATACTCTCTCTCTTCCTCAAGGCATTTGTTTAATCTTTGATTCAACCATGGATTTTTATTGGCCAATGCAAACATTGATGATGACCCTCTATTGTCCACTTTTGCATTAGTATACGATTCTCTTATATTTCAGGTGTGGAGGCTGCAGGCAGCTCTTGGTGAGCAGACAGAAATCACAAAATACAGCCAGCAGGAGTTTGAAAGACTTACAAATGTAATATTCTCATCTTTTGCTGATGGTCTCATAATCAAGGGACATGGTTTGAATGTGTGAATATTATAATGTCTGTTATTTGGAAACCATCTATTTTTTTTAAAAATAAGGATAGCACCCTTGTTCCATGAATTTGAACATTCTTAGTTGAATTACTCATTTCTGACTTGTGGATAAGTTTGATTCACTTTTTACCCAAGGGTTGAAAATTAAATTTTTTAACTTTTCGTGCCAGTGTTCTAGGTTTATTGATGAAGTAAAATAATTTTCAGAATGGTTAACTTTCAATCTAAAGTAATTCTGAACTTTTCATAATATCCATGTGAAAATCTGTTAGTCCCCAATTGGAAGATGGAAAGGAGCCTGGAAGAAACATTCGGCCGTGTTTACTTGTGGAAAAGTTACTCTACAAAACAGAAAACTAAAGAAAACATGTTTACAAATTGAAAATTAAATGTTTTTTTTCTTGAAAATGTGCATTTTCTATTTTTCTAGTTCTGTGGAAAACTGAAAAACTCAAAAGGTTGTTTTCCCAATTATTCACTATAAAATTAAGAGCTTCCTTCGGTTTATCTAATTTCTTATGTTCATTTCTTCTATTGTTTTGAATGTAAGCCAAATAATGCTCTTGTTTTCTATTTTAGAAAATTTGTATTTAATAAACATGTTTAACTGAACTTTGATTATCTCAAAGAAAGATATTTTAATCAAGAACCTGAAACTCAGTCTCCAATTTGTCAATTGCAACGTAAAATATGCATGTTGAATTACAATAACTGTAATAATACTGTCACAACATTACACATACTTGAAAAAAGTGCTAAAGGTCCAATTAGTTATTAAACTGAAATACATCATAATACACTAATATCTTGGAATTTAGATCTACAGTGCAATTTTCTTAAGCATAGATTTTCAAAGAAGATCAGTGTATCACAGTATCACACTATAATTATTTGAAATAAGTCATAGAAAAGCTTAATGCATAGCAAAAGATCCTGCTGTGTCTGTTCTGTTGTCTATAAATGATGGGAGTTTGCTTGAGATATTCTGTTGCTTGAGTTTGCATTATTCTGTTGTCAGCATGAGATATCTAAATACTATTTTGATGTACTGGTCAGGAAAAAGTTTTATGTAGGGTGTGCTTTGAGGGAGAGATCAGTGTGGTTCTGCTCCCCTGTAGACATCGTATCCTTTGCAGGTATGGTCGTAACTTGGTATCTGCTAAAATGTTCAGCTCATTGTTCTTGTCCCTTCCCTTTTGGTCATGCTCATTGATTCTTAAATTTATTGCAGCACCTGCTGTGAGAAGTGTAAAAAATGTCCAATTTGTCGTGTCTCTGTCGAGGAGTGCTTATCTGTGTACGACGTTTAGCTTCTAACTCAGCGGTTTTGTAATATGAATGATCAATTCGAGTCCCACAGATAAGGTATAACAGTTTTAACAGTGAAGTTCTTTTTGCAGCTGATCATAACTTTTACTTCTGCATGCGCTGCTTGTTCAAATTAACATGATCATGCATTAGGGACATACAAGGGACACGGTTGCTTTACTTGTATTTGTACCTTTATTTTTCTTCAAAGAAAACAAATGTAAGTAGTTTTTAGTTTTTTATTGGTAGAAGATGCTGATATGTTTTTTCCATGCCACATATACCCTCTAGACATTTAAGAGCTGTATGTCTGTGTATAGAAGTGAGTGTTGAGTTGGCTGGGACCTATTTTCTCTTGGCATTGGAGGCTTGAAATACACCTTTACGTTCTAATGTAGATACATATACCCTCTTGGGAAACGTTTGTATATTACCTTGCAAGTGATAGTTTGAGGATCCCCATCGTAGTTTCAACATAACTCTTTATAGTGATACTAATTTTGACTTGTGAGATATAAGTTAAAGAACGACTTCAGGGATGTCAGAAAATGAGATCATAACACCTATACGAGTTTATTCTACAAAACAGCCAAAGATGTGCCATCAGGCATTCCTGTAATATCAGAGGTTTAGTCTTTGTTTTACTCTTAACGTAGATTTTGGAAGTTGATTTTGAAGCATTTAGCACGAGTTTATTGTGTTTGATTAATCTGTACTATCAGCTGCTGCTTGGAACCTATACTATTTGCATTTACCAATTTGTTACCCAAGTGCCATTACTATTTAGCAGCAAGTCCAGAGGTTGCCTATCACATTATTTGCAGACGACAGGGACATGTCTTTCTTGGTAAACAATCTGAAGCATGCCAATTTGAAGGATTCACAACTTTTAGAAATCCAGGTAATTCAAGAAATATGCAGTATTATTGCTAATGCGGCATCCTCGTTACGCAATTAAAATTCTGCAATAAGTAGTTATTGTTGCTAGAGTTGACAGCATCTTCCTATCCTAGCAGCTAGGAAGAATTTTCAATAGATTTGCCGTTACAAACATGAAATCACGAGAGTGAATGGAAAATCTTCTCCCACATATCATGCTGTGACAAATAAAGCTTCTGTTTAGGATTTGGCATTATGATGCCATTCTTGGTAGCTGGCTTGTTAACCAGTTTCGGATTGCCCGTTAGCTGAATTGCAAAATCATTGAAGCAGTCATCAACGGTTCAAAATGGTGTCTGGATAGAGTATGCACACTTTAACACCGGTTGGCTGATCTATACCGTAGTTTATTTGGCAGCTCGTTATGAAAATGTCTTGAGTAATTGCAGCAACTATGCTCTGTGGGATCCTCATCTCTGCTTTCAAGAAAACTTGGTGTAAGAATGCTTGCCCAATATACTTCCTGTGCTCGCTCTAATCAGGGGCAACAAAAATAGATGGACATTTGACTCTGGTTTTACTCTTAAAAAACGAAAGCCCCAAGTTCACTCGCTTTGTTAGTTCAATTCAACACTGATTGGAGAATTACAAAAAAAAAAAAAAAAAACTAATATTTAAAACCAATCTTTGGCAGCAGCAAGTAGATCGTCTTCTGTGATGGTGACTCTAGGAAGCTTGTATCCATGTTTCTCCTCCCATAAGGAGGCAGGTTCATTAATTCTCAGCAGATTGCTCGGAGGGCTTCTTAAATAATCGTGACTTGTTCGGAGCTGTCAATACAAGCCCAAACCATTTTGGCCATGGTAACTTCTGCGCTATGCTTTTTAACAGACTACTTCCCCTTGAGAGTTTAGACACTACCTTAACAGTACCAGCTGCCTTAATAACATTAACAAGCGTGACTTGTTCTGCTATGCCTTTTATCACCAGCAGCTGATATCGCACTCAATCTTGTCTTCTCTAGTCACCTCTCCTGATAGAACCTAAAGCTCACAATCAAGAATTATAGAACTCTAGAATTATAGTCATTGAAAACTTTTTTTTGTTGTGAATCTTGAGGGCAAAACCCTAAAACCAACAATCAAGAATTATAATATTTATTCAAAAAAAATAAAATCAGATTATAAAGGCCCGTTGA
>Ga0307517_10015217_pt1 | contig 10242 bp, 9 predicted proteins | sample 23_EM_MG_FD_194515 | JGI IMG/M metagenome (GOLD analysis project Ga0307517, IMG submission 194515) | Populus trichocarpa ectomycorrhiza microbial communities from riparian zone in the Pacific Northwest, United States - 23_EM | ecosystem: Host-associated > Plants > Roots > Unclassified | place...
GGGTTTGCCGATGTTTGGAAGGGCCATTATTGTGGTCGGGAGGTTGCAGCCAAGGCTTTACGGGTATACCCCAATACCGACCTTGAGAGGCTTAGAAGAGTGAGCCGTCCTCGGCCTGTTGTGTGTACCAATGAACTGATCACGTCCCATACAGAGGTTCTGCCGGGAGGTTGTGATACGGAAGTCCCTTCATCACCCGAACGTGCTCCCGTTGTTAGGTGTGACGATGACCGAAACTCGTTTCGTGATGGTGGCAGAGTGGATGGCGAGAGGTAACATCAACGAGTTTGTGTAGGAGAACGTAAACGCAGACCGGTTGAGACTTGTGTGTTTTCGTTGATGGTCCTCATCTTCGCTCACCGCTGACGATTACACAATTACTGTAGCTTAGGGAAGCCACTAGGGGGTTGATCTACATGCATGACCAGGGAGTGGTGCATGGAGATCTCAAAGGGGTATGTGTTCATACCCCATAGTTATCCTCCTGGACCCCAGCTTACCCGAACCTGAGGCCAATATTCTGATCAGCCACGATGGCCACGCCTGTATATCAGACTCCGCTCTGCTCACGATAGCCTCGGACCAGTCAAGCAGCATATCCTCACACATAGAAGGCGGCACGGCTCCGTGGATGAGTCCAGAGCTCCTCGACCCAGAAAGTTTCCGTTTGAAGAAGTGCCGTCTAACGAAGGAATCGGACTGCTATGCGCTGGGGATGGTGGTATACGAAATTCTCAGCGGGAAGGTGCCATTTTCCCCGTCCAATGCCCCCGTTCTCAAGATCCTGCGCGGCGAACGGCCTGAGAGACCACATGGAGCGGAAGGGGTATGGTTCGCAGATGGTATATGGGGGATGTTGGAACTTTGTTGGAAGTATCAGCCGGGCGACCGGGCAGGTGCCGAGACTGTGCTTTCATGTTTGGAAGGGAATCCACCCCCAGCGCAGTCGCCTTCACCTATTGCAGTCGGAGGTGTGGGGACAGATGGTGACGATCAGTCGGATGACACAATGACCATTCTCAGTGCGTCTTCTTCATTTCATCCCAGACTCATCTTCAATTACCCATGCGGCATAACAGGTCTGCCGATTGCGGGCGGTGACAACGCACTCCCAGCTCCACCACACAGACATCCTTCTTGCGCAACAAGCCCAACGATTGCACCACAAAAGGTCTTGAAGGAGGGATGGGTTAGTAGGTTGTTGAGCAACGCCCGGAGGATGATCAAAGCTGTTATAAAGCGCTGCAGACTTTACCAAGCCAAACGAGCTCCACCGTGTTAGGTTGGGTCGATCACGCAGAGCAGGGTGAGGCGAGCGCTCGCGCGGCCGGGTCAATGCCGCATCCACCGGAGTAGAGAAAGTGATCTGGAGTGCAACCTTATCTGATCTGTGCATCTCTATCTTGTCATAACTTCCTCATTTCACTTCGTCATGGCAACTGTCCTTATAATTTTGGTAATACTATTATTGTAAAAAATACAAGGTTAATGGGTGACTGTCCATAAGGCTACAATGTGTACGCCAGGGTGCTGTAAGAAATGCCCCACATTTCTAACTAACTGTTATCAACTGCTGTGCAACATGGCATATTGAGTGGGTGGCTTTCCATGGCATTTGGATTTTCAAAACTTTGAATATCCTAGCTGGAAAAGGGAACTGTCAGGACCACAACCATTGTGAGGGGTTTAGGTTGACAGTTCTAATTTGATGATTTAGAGTCTACAAGTTTGTGTTGTTTAGAATTTAGAATTTTTTAGATATCCCCCTGTCTGGCCAGATACAGAACTGCCTGGCCAATAAAGTTCATCCTGTCAGACAGGGGGAAATCTGAATCCTTAACACCACATCCAAGCCACTCTACCTAACCAGATGCAGCTAGACCCTCTCATACCAATCAGACCATAGCACAGCAGGACTGGATGACACATGATGTCCACCTGACCTGGCATAGTATCCACATACAGTGTTGTGTGAGTTATTGACTTGTCATTGACTTCCATGATATAGTGACTTTTGATTGTGACTTGAGTTATGATTCAAGTCATTGGCCTCCACTAAATGTGAGAACTTAGGTGTCTGGCTTGTCCTGCAACAGTACTTACCCAATTTGTAATGCAAACGTGGAGTGACTGCCAGGACTTTTGTGTGACATATCTGCCTGGGGTGACCCCAACTACCTGGGTTTGTACATTACTCATATATATGGGTTTTCTATGGGAACTGGGCTTGGGAATTGCCCAGGGGGATATTTGAGGCATACTCTACAGGTCCCCTACCATTAGACTGACTGATTGTGAGAATTCCTGCCCTCACACAACTCCCCTGGTTCTCCCCTGGCTTCCTCATACACCCTTCCCCATCAATACTCTTTGGGGAGGATGATTGTCCATGAGAAATTCCTTCCTCCAGCTTCTGTTGCTGAGTACCCTCCCAGCAGCCAGTGGGGGTCCTCCCTTGCCCATTCTGATTATGTAAATATGCAGATATTAAATACATATAAATTTGAGCCCCATAGCAGTATTAGGACATTGATTCTTGAACTTTTAATTTGACCAATTTCTTATACTGACACTACATTTTCCCTCTGATCCTTTTGTTATCTTATTGAAGACTCTTTCATTTCTATTCTAGTGGTCTTCAATCTCACTTTCCTTACCCTCACTTTCCCCTTTTCTACTCACAATTCATAGAATAACCAAATCATATTGGTGCTACAATAGTGGACTATAGAATGGTCTGCACTCCTACTCCTTGACCTCATTGACTCCCCCTTGCTCCTCATCTTCTGTGACAAGTTCACCAACCATCTGCTCTGCCTGGACCTCCTGGTCTAAGGCCTCAGCCCTTGATATCCCAATTGATACCAAGGCTAGGCCTTGGTTAATCAACCAATCTGTGACCCTTTTGTTGAAGGTCCCATTGGACTTGTGACTGTATTGATTGACATCCCTGAGGTTGCCAGCAGACCCCTCACAATTCAAATATTCAAGGTTTATTGATGCAAAGCAGGTAGTTGGATAATCTGTGGTTGTGGCTGGCAAGATTGTGGTGAATCTCCATCCTGTCCCTAAATCTACAAGCTATGTGCAGGCATAATACAAAACTTTCCAATGGTGCAAAATCTTGAGACATTAAGTGACTTCAATAACAACTTTACCCTTTATATGTCCTGTCATTGTTTTGTTGTACATCCTGCACATGACATTGAACTTGCAAACTGGATAGGTGACTAGCTTAATCTTGTCTGTGCAGAGGTAAATGATGAATGAATGGGAGACAGAGTCAAAAACACTACTGCCCATGACCACCCTTACAATCTTGTTTAAAAACTCTATTTTCACAACTATGGAGATGATCTTACCCACATCAGAGTCAGCACATTGTCATGGATGGTCCACATATACTTACTTAAACTTGTATCTGGTACCACCAGCCCACCCTAGCTTGATGAATGTGTTCCACAATAAATTCTCAGCTTCAGCAAGCCCATGAGGGGTAGGACTAATAGGGACATATGTACTGTTTGGTATAAGATAGCCTTCATTGCATTGGTACAGTAAAGGGTACACTATATCAGCAACCTCAAAGGCATTGAACTTTGGTGGGGGTAGATTCTCAGTCAACACTCTGTGGATTGATTGTTTTATATAATCAATGAACTATGGCTAGGAGGGTTTGGTGATCAGCAAGGAGAATGGTAAAATCAACATACAACAACTCAGTAACCTTATTGGGTAACACCCATGGAACCTGCCCTGACAGTTAAAGATAGAAATGTTATAGGGCTTCTCCACTACTGGCTCACCTTCATTATTCATACCACCAATATACAGTAAGTCCCCATTGTCCCTGATGAAGAGGTGCAATGCAGTAGTGATCACTCTATGACCTATAAAAATAGTTTTAAGCCTCACTTTCTGAAGACATCAGTGCTGCTTAAAGAGGGGATGGTGAGATGCTTTATCACAGCAATGGCAGGAAGTCATATTACAGTGAATCCACATTACATCTATGGATATGGAGCAGGGGGAGTAGAAATAAAAATGCATAAGCTCACTGTCTTGTGGAACCTACAAAGTTTGTGATGGTGGCAGCAAAATCCATATTGAAACTGTTGAGGGAATAACCTCATGGCCAAATGACTTTATAACACTGCTGTCATTGATCCCAACTTTGAGTGCAGTGGAGGGATGGAGGGTGCATGGGTAGGTTGAGATAGTGGTGGGTAGCTGTTGACTTAGGGAATTTGAACAATGTTGAGGTCAAGTGTTTGAAAGGTAGAAGATATTGGTTAACATTTATTGCTGCCACATACATACATCATGTCATTGAAGGGTCCAGAAAACCTTGACAGGAAATTATAGACTGCAGGAACATCAAACCAATATAAAATTATAAAGAGTGGAGTAAACCTTTGATCTGCCATCAGGTATTTACTGTTGTCATATATCACAATGTGGCCTGCCCATGGCCAGGGACATCAGTTAGGAATATCTACCAAGTACCCAACTGGGGGGAGATATTCTAGATATTCCATCAGGGGAGGCAGATCCTCCCAGATAACCCATGCCTTGTCCAATCAGCCTTGCTAGGCATGATGAAACCTGTCTGACTCAATTAATTCCTGGTGGGTTTGCTGATGTTTGAGAATGTTTCACTCTCTGAATCTTTGAACCCCTACCAGGCAGTTCATCTTTGCTGGCAGACACTTTTCTCTCTCCCTGAACTGCCTGTCACCTTAATGACCCTACTGTGACCTTCTACAACATTCTCAACCTGGTTTCTTGAATTTCAAACCTCCTCACTTCCAAACCTTCAAAATCACCTGGCATCATGACAACCAACTATGTGTACACCCATATGCTATTCAAGACCTTTCCAGAACACTTCTTGTTTACATTTATCAGGTCTCCAGAGATTTTTTAATGACCGGAACCCCAGATACCATTTTCAAATATCACCTTGAGATTTCCTCTTTTACCAATTGCACTCCTTCCCCTTTGTAGATCACCTTGTCATTTCTCCCTCTCTTGATTTCTCTGAGTAGTTATCCAAAAGTATATAAATACTCTGACTAGCTACCCAAGAAAGCAGGCAAGCAGAGTTTGCTCCCTTCCCCAGTCTTCAACTTAAGTCTCCTCCTCTTCTCATTGTTGTCATCATCATCACTCACTCACTCTTACTCTCTCACAGTTGTCTCTCTCATTGTCATCCCACTCATCCCTCTTGTCCCATGATGTAGTTCCCCTTTGTTGTTCCTGTTGTCAAAGTTCTGCCCTGCCCTATCTACTGTTCCTTAAACTGATCTCTGACCTCTTCAAATCTCTCTCCTTGGCTCCCTCTCTTATCCTCAAACTCATCTCCCTGCTTCTCCTCTAGTTGTTGTCTTTACCCATTTTTCAAATCTCTGGGTCTGCTTCTCAACTTGTCCTCAAGGCCTCTTCAGAGCTTCAAGTATCTTCAAAGGCTTTGTTTTCTTGTCTACGCTAGTCCTACCCCTACCTTTGCTGCTCTATTCTTTCTTGCCTTATTTTTACATCCCCCAGAGAGTTAGGAGCCCACTAGGGTGTCTCTTCCAGAGTTAATTCCTGTCCAGTAGATCTAGAGGCTCCTTCCCAGAACCAACCTTTCTTTTATGTTGGGAATGTGAGATCTTCCATACCACCATGAGGGAAACTAAACTGCTGTAGAACAGTGCATGCTTTTTAAAAGCTCCTTGAGTAGGCTCTGGTGCCACCATTGGCTTGCTGTATTCTATGGTCTGAATTATGAAAGGAAAAAATAAAAGAGAACAGCATGTTGGGATAAGTGAATGTTTGAAAAATAAAGTCCAGAATGTTGTCCCCAAAGTGTCTGACACCTATCAACTTAGTGATAGAAATGAATAAATTCTGGAATCCCCTGAGTGTCATTGGTAGAATAAGCTCATGTTTGTGCCTACAATTGAACACACCCAGCCAAACTTGGCCTACCACCTCAACAAATTCTGCTCATATGCTTAAGAGCTTATGTGTTCCCAAACTACAAAACCCTCCAACCCTCACTAATACAAGGCTCCAGGCCCCCTTTATCCATTTTTCCCTAGGGTCAGCTTCAAGTCTCTCTATAAGAGCCCCACTCACTGATGCCTATCCCATCATTCTCATTCCCAACTGGCCACTAGCTGCTGCTGAACTACTCTTTCTCTAGATCCTACAACTCTTGTGTCACTTGATGGCACCTGAAGCAGTGAAGTCCCTTGAAAGAGGGGGTTCAATGATGCCCAAATTCTGATGGTTCTGACAGGTCTGTTAAGTCTCCAAACTGTAGTTCTGGTGGGGTTGCTAAGCCCCTAAATTGTAGAGACTCTGGCAGATCTGACAAGTCCTGAATTGCTGGAGACTGTGCTGTCTGTGGCCCCAAGCAGTTCAATGGACCCTCAGCTGGTACTATCCTGAATTGGTCTAACACTGGGGGCAAGGATGCCATTGTGGCTGTTGTTTTACATGACTTTCAGCTCAACAGTATTTGTTTTCATCATCTTTTTTACCCAACAGACACTTTCATCCTATGTTGTTCACTCTTATGTCTTTTTACCTCTATCTTACCTTATCTTTCTGGAACACATGACCAACAGGGATTAATTGGAGGAACTATAAACCAGGAGGATGAGCATTAACTATACACTCCTTAAATGTAGTATCCTCATGGTAATTAAGAGGAAATCCTCTGTCAGGTGGATCTTTGTAGGGAACTGGAGGTTCCCCTTTGGCCCACATCCTATTGGGTGCTGCATTCACCCCCCATATCCTCTCTCCGTCATCTCCTCCCTCTGCCAGTTGACTTTCACCTACAAGTCCTAGATCACCACCACCAGTGCAACAGCTTCTGCCATTACTAGCATCACCTCTGCTACCTCCCCCTCTAAGTCCTCCACAAAAGTCACATCTTTGATGGGGATGAGATGATTTAACAGACCAGGACACAACATCATCATGATATTGTCCATCCTACCATTATCATTGTCCACCAACAACAACTCTTCTCTGTTCCAGATCAGACTCTCCAGAACCACATCCTCTTGCAGTTCTTCCCTAACCTCCACCTCATCACTCAAATCAATAATGATTGGAGGGAGACCCTCCAACTGTACCTGGGGTTAACCATAAGGAGACCTGCATGGCCTCCACTATAGAAGCAAGAGTGGCCAATTGGACATTGGCCCTTATAGCATTCAACTCTGCCTTGGCAACTCTATTTTTACTGGGGGCAGAGGGGGTCATACCTGGCAGGTATATTGTGAGTTTGTTAGGAGTTTTTAAACAATTTACTTACACTTTACCCAGTGGGTAAATAGTGAGTTCATTTAAAATGTATCCACCACTTTGATCTCAATGTGATCAGTGGGTAAATTGTGATCAAATTCAAAATGGACCCATCAAATTACCCAGTGGGTATTTTTTGAATGAACCCCCTGGGCTCTTTTACAGTTTTGATCAAAATGTATCCACAATATGCCTGAGCCACTTATTGAGAGTTTTTTTAAAAAATGCCCATAATGTGCCCAGTGGGTTCTTTTCAAAGAACTCACAACAAACTCTCAATGAGTGGCTCAGGCATATTGTGGGTATATTTTGATCAAAATTATGAAAGAACCTAGGAGGTTCATTCAAAAAATACTCAATGGGTAATTTGATAGGTCCATTTTGAATTTGATCACAATTTACCCACTAGGTAAAGTGTGAGTAAATTATTTAAAAACTCTCAACAAACTCACAATGTACCCACCAGGTGTGACCCCCTCTGCCCCCAGTGTTTGAAGGGCTGTCATCTGAAGTGATGGTCAATCTCTAGCTAATCAAGCAGCCACCATCATGGACCTCATTACTGATGTCAGCCACTTCCTCAGCAAGCATCATCCCTACAATAGATGTATACCCCAGAACAGTGTCAACAGTGGCCTCTGCCATCTCCACATCAGACAATGCCAATCTCCCTCTTTCAAAGACCAATTCCTGACCCAGGACATGGCCAGTCAGTCTAAACATCTGTAAGCCATATGATGACCCACCAGGATAAAATCCTGAATATGGAGATCCTCTAGATCCTCTTTTACAGTGAATGAGCTATCCAAACAGTCCCAAATCTTCATCATGGAGGGATATGGCCAGTTAGCTAGAAGTCTCCTGATTAGTCACAAGTCAATGCATGATCAAAAGATGGGCTCATGAGTATCACAAGCTACTGGCCATAACTGAAAATTGTACCAATGGGTGAAGGGGTTGTGGCCAGTACTGTGGATGCAACAACAACTGGTGGATTGAGGCTGATGGGTAGAGAAGGGCATATTGAAGAAGTGACTGAGAAGTTGCTGAGGAACCGACTCTGAGTTCCTCCCCTCCTTTAATAACTCATGATTCACTAATTATGGTGCATGGACTAGTCCCACATAACATCACTTGCTTGGTAATGGACTCTATTGTTTCTATTCTTAGCCAGACTACCTTTGTTCTGTTCTTTCCCACAACCCACATCAGCTCTGATCACTGACTCACTTTCCTTTCCTTTTTGGCTAATGTTTTCCTCATTTGTCTTTATTCTTTCCCACACTTTATTCTTTGTTGTTCCAAACACTCATCAACATAGTCTGTACACAGGGAGCTACAGTATATATATACCTGTCCCTTCATCCTGTAGTAGCTCCCTAGGTTTATCAATCTTGTCTTCTTGGCCCTCTTGTCTTCTGAATCAGTTGTTCTTAAAGAGTTTACCCAGTGCCAAGTCAAGCATCTCTTGTCACCTTCATTAATCTAAAGCTACCTCTCCTCCTTTCTAGGCCACTATCCCTAGTCACACTCAAGAGTCAAGACTACTCTTTACATTGTTAGAGTTACTTCTCTTATACCCCACTTATTGATCCCTCTACTTCTTTGCAGAATTTAGGGTTAGCACAACCACTGACAGAATTTTCTGCAGAGGCCTTATCTGATTGGATAGTCAGGTTTGATTAGTGTGATCAGGAGGTGAGATTGCCCTGACAAAGAAGGCATCTATCCAGGGGATATTTGAGGTTTTGTTGTGATTTTATAATCAATTTGTTCACACATCATCTAGGGGATATATGCTAGATCCTTTTATGGGGTATCCACCACTTTGATCACAATATAAGCAGCAATTATATGCTGGTTACTTTCACAGAGTACCCACTGGGTACACTTTGAATAAAAACCTTGGGTTTGTACACAATTTTGTTTACAATGTATCCACCATGGGTCTGAGCCACTCATTGAGACTTCTTCTAAAAAGTATCCTACAATGTGACCACAATGCATCCTGCCACTACTCAATGGATTCTTTGAGAGTTTGTGGTTAAATTGAACCACATTGAGGTTTCATTGTGATTACTTTGAAAAGAACCCATTGGGGACATTGTGATCACATTGCAGGATACTTTTTGAGAGGAGTCTCAATGAGGGCTCGGTAAGCTACCAGATTTCTTATAACCCATTAACTCAAAATACATTGAGACCTATTCCCAACATGCTGGAATGCTGCCAGAAGTCATTTCCACTCATCATGTCTCCCTGGGAGCCATCTTCTGCTTCATGAGCCTTAACAACCCCCCCTGACTTCCTGCCCTTCTGGAACACTCCAGCAAGGTTGTTTCACCTTCTTAACACTCTACCAGCCTTCCAGAACTCTCCCACCACTTGGATCATCACCCTCACCTCAGAGGTACTCCACCTACTTCCACTTCACTTTTTGATCACATTATTTCCTATTTTGGATGCTGGTTTCTCACACTCACCACACCCACTTCTTGAACCACATTCACTTCACACCTAGACCCCTCCCTTCCTTCTTTTCATTATGACATCACCTATGACACCTAAGCCCCCCAAGATCTTCCCCCACCTTCCAATACCTTCCACAATAATTGAAGCTCTTCCAGTTTCTTACACATGCTTCCAACTATGCAACAACCCTCATCCTACCTTCTGGAAATACTACATTCCACTCTGCACTCAGTACTGGTACAACAAAATAGTTTCCTGAGGACCTGTCCCTCTTCTGTGATTAAAGTTATAAGATTCATGGTGGATACATTGTAAACAAAATTGTGTACAAACCCAAGGTCACTATACTATGAAGCAGATGTCCCCATCAGCTTTGCATTTGTTTGTTCGGCTGTCAACTATACCGTTCCCGGATTGGCTTGCATGATGATCTCGATGATCCGGTGCCCAGGTGACTTCGTTCGC
>Ga0307517_10015218_pt1 | contig 10241 bp, 8 predicted proteins | sample 23_EM_MG_FD_194515 | JGI IMG/M metagenome (GOLD analysis project Ga0307517, IMG submission 194515) | Populus trichocarpa ectomycorrhiza microbial communities from riparian zone in the Pacific Northwest, United States - 23_EM | ecosystem: Host-associated > Plants > Roots > Unclassified | place...
CTGGAGAGCGCTTTCAGGGTTTAATCATTGCGCGGATCAAGACTGCGTTGGGGGCCAAAATTGCCCAGGAGCGGGGAAAGCGTGCTGAGAGAACAGCAGGGTATTCCAATGATGATGATGCGTTGATGCGGGAATTTGGGATTGATCTGGAGCCCGAAGTATCAGAATCGGCGCGGGGCAGCTGCGCGGACCTAGCGGATGCTTTGGGAGGACTTGTCGAGTCAGCTCTGTCCGGAGAACTTGCGGATGCGCGGGAGCAGGTTGGAGAAAGTGACCGAGAGGACTTGGGGCATTGTGTTATAACTACACTATGATCATAATATTATGTATGCATAGTAGAGGAGTAATTGAATAGATAATACAAATAGCAAAGGCGCCCGGAAGCACGGAAGCCCGGAAGTAACAAAACTGTAATAGTGTAGAGGCCCTGAGAGGGTGGTCGGCGGGAGATGATATGCGGCTACCACGTCATGATGTGTCGGGCGGGTGATTCGAAGATGCGCAGCTATGGGAAGGTCTTCTGGTGGCTAATTGTAGGTTCTGTCGGTTCAGAAGGCGTGGGAATGTGTCAGGCAGACAGTCAAAAGCCAGGAGCACATCGTAGGACATCCGGCCGACAGGAGAGGTTGTATGGGACGTCTGGTCGAAGGGATAGGTAGCACGAGACGTCCGGCCGACGAGATGGGTTGTAGTGGACGTCCGGCGGACGTGATAAATTGTAGGGGCGCCCGGCCGACTAGATGGGTTGCAGGGGGCGTCTGGCCGACGAGATGGGTTCTTGGGAGCGTCCGCAGGACCCCCGGGAATTAACATCAGGATCCGGAGGTGGTGAGGGAAAAGGTCAAGGGCTGGAGCATGCCCGCTGGATGCGGGGAGATACACGATGGGATTGAGAGGTAGAGAGCGAAAGGGAGTGTGTCTGGGGGGGTGCGGGACGGAGAGGGGATAGGGAGGGGAACTCAGGGCGGAATCCGGACGGAGCACAGTAACATAGGAGGAAATTAGGTGGGGGGAGGCTTGTAGGGCATGTTAGGGAGAAGGAGATTGAAGTCGCAGGACGTCAGGAAAGGGGTAGCATGCAGGGGGGTGCATGGGGTGTAACGGGACAGTAGGGTTGTCCACAGGGCGCAGGGTTGCTGGGGGGGACAGCTTCTGGTTGCGTCCGGTGCGTCCAGACGGACGCCTACCACGTCCGGACGATGCGGACCTGGGCGTCCGCACCCAGAACTGGAGTTTACGTTATATGCGCCCGCAACGTCCGGCCCACAGGGAGGGCAGGACGCAGCAGGGCGCAGGTTGATTTTTTTGCTGATGCATCTGATGCACAGGACGCTCAGGATGCATATAATAATTTTACCTGATGCCGAGCTGCTATTCTGGAACAGACACCACATACCAATCACATCAACGGTTTTGAGCACTACAGGGAGAGTCAAGATGTATTCCAGGGGAGCGAACTGTCCTTCGACTACAACCACGCATCGTTCCCCCTGCCCTACAAATGCTAGATTCAGATACCGTAAGCCTAGGTGACTCACAGGAGCTCAGGCTTAGACAAGTGCAAGAGAGGCCTGTGACACCAGGTACCTGTCATTATCGTTGAACATGGACAACTCGTAGGAAAGTGACACTGGCGTGGAAGAGAAAGCTTACCCTTTCAGTTTAATCGTTTTTGGTAAGCACGTACTGGACTCAATTTTCATGTTATGATTAGATCTGGTTTGCGAATCCGAACGCTCTTTGAAACACTTGTTTGGCACAGCCAGCTCTTTAAGCTGTTAGCCCTATCCACTCTCATGATTTTTCTGCACCTAGACAAATCCTATACCTCAATCTCATTGCTATTATTTTATATCATATATACAAACTACTACTAATTTTCCAAAGTCCAAAACCAAATCCTATCATGTTTTGTATGGCCAGCTTACAAAGTCCGAACTTTCAAGCTTCCAGACTTTGGTTTTCCAGTCCGGACTTTTAGTCAAAATCCTAGTCTAATCCTGGCATGCAAAACAGGCCCTTAGCGTATTTCCTACCTATGACCAAAGGTATATACAGAGAGAGATGACTGCCAAGACCCAACAACCGGTTCTACAGTACCGGGACAAAACTTTTCGTCCGATGCCCTTTTCACACCAAAAATGGACATTTTTAAACAAACAATTCTCCACACTGCTTATATAAAAACACTTGAAATCTCTATCAGCTAGGGAATCACTATCTATTCAAACCTCTAGAAGTAGAAGTGTAAGTAATCAAAGCCGCCTTCCTGGTTCGTGATTGCATCAACAAGTGTGAAAGTGATTTAGATTTTTGTATGCGGCTCCATACAAAAATGTACGGTACATGGCAACCGTAACCACTCTACTGTACTCTATCTGTGCACTGCCGGCAGCAATTACGGCAGAGGAGACAAGATACTTAAATGACCTTTTCTCCACCACTTGGTGATATTTAAAGATTCTGTAAATTTCTTCATGTTATCTACAGGTTTGCTAATGCAAGGACAAATTTTGGCTGATTCACATAGACATTGCGCAATGAGAGAGGGTGGTGAAAATGGGCACTTGTGGTGTAAAAAGTGCATCGGACGAAAAGTTTTGTCCTAGTACTTTACTAATCCTACTTACTACTCACCCCCAACATATATGAGGATAACACGTACCTACTGCTAACTTAATACCTAACACTCCCCTCGTCCTCGTCCCCTCGTCTCCTCCTCCTCTCCTCCTCCTCTCCGCCTCTTCTCTCAATATTTTCAGACTGGCTTCTTTCCTGCGGTTGTCAGGTTCTGGATGCCGGGTTGTACGTTTTGCCGGCCCAGGCTCCCGTACAAGTGGAGGTGGGGCAAGGAGATCCTTTAGTGAACAAGTCTTCAGCAGTAACCGGGTATTACAGCTGGCAAACAACTTGCGAGGGCGGTTCCTTGTTCCCCTCTGCTGTGGTAGTCCCTCTGTTGCTTTAAGTTGCTCTCGCGCGAAGACTTAACACTTGGTGCCTACTGCTTACTCTCGAATGATAATGGACTCTCATCAAGTAGAAGGTATATGCCTATCGACCAGGTGTACTGGCAGTACCTGGAGGGTCTTTGCTGGAGTGTAATACCTTAGGGGTTTAAGTGATCGGACCTGCTGACGAACATCCTCCTCTCTGGCAGGAGGGACGAATACCCCGCAAATTGTGCACTGCTTAGCCCCTCTGAGAACCTAAAGAAAGAAGGCACCAAACTTTACCCAAGAAGGTAACTCCAACGACATAGCACTTGTTAATTCGAGTTTCATGGGTAAGCCTACGGTATATACCTTGCTACCCATGCCGTGGGGGGGTTAGTTGCCTTCTCTGTGTCTGCAATTTGAGTGCTGGCTCTCCCCAAAATAGCAGTCAGCAATCCGGGAGGTGAGCTCTCTGAGGATGTGCTTGAGCACACCTGGTTTTATCTTAGACCCTCGGACTTTGAATTGTGTTATCCACGGGTATAGAAGGGGTTCAGGCTCCGGTCACTTCCTGATCGGATTGGGTATTTTCCGAAAGAAGAAACCATGGCTCCTCACACCAATGCCTCAATGTATAATAGTATAAAGCAGATGCCCTACAACGAATAACATGCAGCTAGAGTTAACATGGAAAATGCAGAATAAAAAAATATAGTAGATGAACTGCTTGCGACAGACATTGGGAAAAGGTTGGCAGAAATCGAGTCTAGCTTGCAATTGTGATTGACTCCACAAAAGCTAGCGGGGCTACTTCATATGAAACTCAATTAGTATCTCGTTTGACCACCCAGCTGAGAGATTCAACTCATCCCAGGCAGTCTCAAGATCAATCTCGAGAACTCTGTTCTGAGAGCTCTTCTTTACTGTATGAAAAGGAACCACATTTCCGGCAATAGTCACGAGGAATTTGGTGATATCTTTGGACTCAAGGTCGGAAATATACAAGCCTGAGGGACCACATATAGTTAATGGGGAGCTTCAAGTATCTTGCAGCGGGGGTGGAATACCCAGGGTACCCAGAGCTTTCAGAGTGATAGTTACAGCGATATGTGCTGTTTCTGTGGCTATTGATTGGCGGATGAGTGCAGATACTCCTGACATTGCCGAGATAATACCAAGGACCCCAAAAGTGAAATTCCCCGTTAATGTAGGATGTGTGATTTCGACAACCGGCACAGCGGTGAAGAGCTCCCAACCGGAACGAGGTAATATTATAGGCATAAGCGAGCCAGTTCCCGGCTTGATTACTGTGACCTCTCCTGAGGTGTGAGATCGGATAACATAATTGCGCTCGGGCAATATCCCAGGGAAGTCATCTATGCGGAGGAGTTCCGAGTTCTGCCTTTCTGATACGTTGAATACAGCAAGTAAGGCGCTACCCCCACGCCCCCCAGAAAAGTTGCCAACTTTCAAAAGACGATTACTGTTGTAAGCAACAAAGGGATCGATAGGAAGGGCAATACAGCTTGGACGAAGTGCGACAGTATAACCTCCGGGTGAGTAGGCACCAATTTGCTTGATCAGGTGGATGTCATGGTGACCGGGGGTATCGGTAATATAGATAGGTCCGCCGGAGATGCATCTTGCAGCTGCATGGAATCCTGCATAGGTGGGGAGGGATGACTGGAACATGTCCCAATCAGGCAAACAATTCAGATTTGACGAATAAATGTTGTTCATCGAGTTGGCGAACACATGCCACATGTGTGAACTCGGGACGTCAGGGAAAAAGTCTGGTTGAAATTTGATTAGAATACATATAAAGGGGGTGTGTTGAGAGGGGAAAACCAAACCATCGGAATTTCTGAAGAGGACTCGTGGTGCATTGTGGGGGAGCAAAGTGCGAAAGAATATGTAGGGAATGTGTGCCATGCCTGCAGACAGAGTGTTAGTGAGGGAAAGGTTGAAAGAGGGGTTGTCTCACAGTAAATCACCCGTCGGGAGAAGAATTTAAGGCTACTTATTTTAAATGCTTCCTGGTATGCAGGGGCCAAAGACCGACGTATGATTGCGTCGTCGAAGTCGTCAATCCCATATTGGGCATCGCATTTTATGGAGTCGATCCCATTCTTCGAGAGAAAGCTTTGGTTGCCGTTAGCAGGGAATGCCTAAGTCGGGTTCCGATAGTCACCTATAGAAATCGTTGTACATTCGAGAAACATCTGAAGCATCTACAACACAGACGTCTTTACCATCGAGCCACTTAACATTAATACATTTGTAGTTTGTATATATCCATCCGCTAGGAGCAATCCCGTCCCAATATCCTAGCTGAGGGGGTGTTACTATGAATGATCAGGTGGGATAAGTTATGGGAACGTACTAAAGAATGCCAAACAGCTATGTGTTTGATGTTCTGGAATCGCCTGCGAATTTCGGAAGTGGTATGCCCTAGTCCCCTTGGAAAATTTGAATTCGCCTCGAATCTATCCCAACGGTTGCCATCGCACTAAGAACAAGAGTTGTGATAAGTAATCAGGGGTGGGGTGGGGGGTGAGAACATACTAGTGACTGCCAATTATCGTCAATGATGAGGGTGGTAACTGCAGGCGAGGGTATCAGCATTTGGTCCAAGGGGAGATATGTTCGGGCTGACCATATATTCCATTATCGGCAAGGTCTTGGAGAGAAGAAAGTATTCTTTCCTCAGAAAGCTCTCGACCCAATCCATTCCAGGTACAGTATGCAAGGCCATCATACCTGGAGCCGCTTAGAAGGGCAGCACTACGGACTAGTTGATTTGGAGTGATCGCTTACCAGGTTTCATACCAGGACGGGACAGGTGCGGGTTCTGTTATAGAACTCGACAGTGGGCTTAGGGACTGGATTAGTTCACGTGCTCTATAAAATGCAGCGTTGACGGCCTCCTGGTACTTCCAGCCAGTTGCGATGACCGCACGATGGTGTTGGGGAGTGCCGGCGTCATTTCTAGTCTTCAGGAGGATCTTCCCCCCCTCTGAGCGAATATATGTGGTGCAATCGTTGATTCCGGAAACCCCAAGAACTACAACGTGCCCGCCATCGGAGCGTAGAAATCCGACCAGAAGACCATCGAGGTCAATCGAAAAGTGGGAGCTGCCTTGGCGAGGCCCCATCCATGGAGAACTCAATTTGACCTGAAGGGTCAGACCTTTCACTGTATGCCAGAAATGGGACTCACTAATGCATAATAACGTTCCAAAGCTACAGGAGACCCTAGAACGATTATATTTGATCCGTTGGCGGTAGGGGGGGCAGGGGCCGTAACATCGAAAAGATTAACTTCGGGTACTTGGCTTTTTACCGATGTCGCCTCGAGGGTTGAATCCGAGCAGTGAAAAAGGCCTTCAAATGCAGGCAGACCAAGGGAAGTGTCAGGGAAGATAACTCGACCATCCTCCAAACCATTCTGCTCCTTGCTCCAGATCCATGGCGCATGCTCCTCCAGCACAGGCTTGAGGCGTAGAGTAAACTGGATGGGGTTTGTGTTCTGACAACCTAGGTGCAGGGAATAATGACTCTGGGTGATATTTGGAGCGGTTTTAGACGATAGAATTGGCTATCATGCACTGAATTAGTTTGGAGAAGGTGTATATCATGACCACCATACCAATTTTAAGCTACCAGTGGGAGAGAAGTCCGCAGATTGCCAGCCGCCCTCTGATTCTTGATACCAGAGCTGGACAGCCCAACCAGTTTCATCGTAGCGATTATCTTTGGAAGTTTCCAAGATTGCAACAAAGTCGATCTGCACGAGGATTTAGAAACTCGGGGGCATCTTTGAGTGTAAGAAAATGGTTGTTGTTTGAGAGGTGGCTATGTACGTTTTTCTTCGCACAACTTAGCACAGTTGTTGAGCCCAATGGAGGGGAAAGGATAGCATTTAAATCTATCATGCCAAGGAAGAGTTAGCAATGGGGAGGGCTGTCAGGGTGGAACAAAACCTACACATGGTGCAGGATGCGGATACAGAAACAGCCGGAGACTGATATGCTAGTGGGTCTATTCAGAGGGTGGTTTTCGGGGTAGCGATATAGGTGGTTTCTTGTTGTGGAGCTCAGTGGCTGGTCAAGAGGAGAGGTGATGAAAGGAAGAAGCAAAGTATTAACCATTAAATTTTCGATGCAAATGGGAAGCCAAATTTGATCGCCAAATAACCCCGCATTCTGTATCACCAAGTCGGTGTCCCGGCTATTAAATCACCAAATGCATGGTAATTGTCATCTAGGTAGGTGATATAATGTACTCGCACTGGGACTTGTTCCTCGAATATAGTCGAGATGGTTGAAAGGTGGCTACATAGGCTGGGCTTATTGGCAGGATATTTCCCCGAGGGGAGATAATTGAAGGTTGGTTCAGATGCTTGTTTGTGAGATCTTATGTCTGTAGCGAATTTCACAGACTTTTGGCTCGGTGGCGGGCGGGATCACAATCCTGATAAATTCGAGGAGCGCCAATTAATGGAATGGGGCCACTCACGGAAGGCTGACCTAGCTAACGATCTTGACCTTCCTCAAGCCGAGGATAACTTCCGATTACACATTTTAGAGTTAGAGAGTGGAGGAAAACCAGTGCTTGAAATCCGGTTACCGTAAAAACAGGCCCTAGCCGTAGGATGTTCACTTAAGGTATTTCTCGCCAAGGTTTATACATTTGCTTAAATATTTCCTCTCTCTATCCATTCGTGTGTATTTGTCGCTTTTTAGTTCCCTTGAATATTTCAAGATTAGGAATAGTTCAAGTTGTCGCAACCGCGGGGATGTTTTCTACAAGTCAAGTCACAGCAAGAGCTCTATGGCCATGCAACCTTTGGTAAAGACCTGAGGTTAACATATGCCATTAACGACGCTAAAAAGCTGAGAAATCTGCCGACAGATTAGGAGATGACACTTCGCCACTGGAATCACCACAGCCATATCAAGAGCTAGTGTTGAGACTCGCATTTGAGGAGGATATGACGACTGATGCTGCTAGAAGTTCAAGAATCAAGTTGTGGGTTTTGGATTGCGGATTTTTCGGTTAATTTGTTGGCGGCCAAGGGGCAGGAAACGTGATTATTTGTGATTATTTGTTTTGTTTTCGCTCTGTTTTGTGTTATTTATTTTATGTTTAGGCGGTCGTGTGTCTGGATTGGTGGTCTCTCCTTTTAATAAATTTGCTAATTGAGACTCAGAAGTGAACCCTAGTTTTCAGTTTGGAGATACTTATTTCTTCTACAAATAGGCACTTTCCTTGCGCTCAAACTTATGTCAATATACAAGTATGATGCTGGACAATCGAAATCAACTTTGTGGCCATGTAAGTGATAGCTCTATACATAACTTAATCCCACTAAGGTCACATGGCAACAAAGTTTTTACGCTCACGTGACTGTAGGCCACTCAACCCTGACCAGTCCTTCCCCACATTCATTAGTCCTTTTTCTCCTTTACTTGGTTTCGATTCGAGTTTTCATGTCTCAATAAATTTTTCAATTGATTTTCAACAGAGAAGTTTGTAAATCCTAAAGCGAAGTTTAGAGCCATTAGAAGAGCTGGCTAAAATATCCTACTTTATTGCATCGCAAAAAGCCCGCCTCCGAATCCCGAAGCGTAGCGAAGGGCCATTCGGAGCGCCCGCTGGTATTATGATAGCAGCAGTGAGCCTGATATACCAATATTGAGCAGATTATTATTATTATTATTAGAGTTTATTAGACTTGTGAAGCTGGGGGGCTGTGAAGCAATAACTATATATACGTGCTATCCCATCGCTCGTGAGAATCCCAATTGGAGAGCTTATAAGCCCTCCCTTTCAACCATTAGAAGAACAACGCAACAACCAGCTGAGATATAAATCAATAAACATATGATAGATCTAGAAACTTACATGAATAGGAAACACGTAGATGAGCAAAAAAAGAAAATAAGCTGTCTTTTTGGTCTATAAATGTAACTTAGGTTTACTGTATTTTTCTCATAGTAAATATTACTTTTCAGAAAATTGTCTATATTTCAGAAGCCATGGCCTCCTACTCCCTACACCCTCAAGATCTCAACACTTCCTGGTCTATTCTACTACCTGATATGGAGAAAAATACTGAGTGTTTAAACACAAAGCAGTCAATCATACAGAAAACTCGGATTATGAAAAATCAATTGCATGCTAGACTTCAACCAGCTCAGCAAAAGCTGAGTCAATCCCATCTCAGACTTCCAAAGGTGCCACTTTTCTCACCTCATGATGATCTTACCCCTTTGCACCATATGTACAATACCTTACTATCATCCATTCTCTCATAGAATATGATTGGTTCAGGTAATATTATTGATTTGTTCCTTCCATCCAAGTTTCTTGGCCTTTTTGTTCCGAATACAAACAGCTAGGCAGTCCAGACGCAGAGTGAAAATAGATCCAATAAAATCAGCAAAGTGAGAGCCTAATCTTGGTTTCTAGTTTCAGTTGCTGAGTTGCGTTTCTGGTTTAGAACCATTATTTATATAGCGGTTGCCCAATTGCCCGCCATAGCCAACTACTGGAAAGAAGCGGATGATACCCCCTGGCCCATATCATGATTTTACATCACATATGAGCCAAACCCGGTTTACAGAGATTAAGGGCTATTTCCACGTTTCCCCTTGGGATTGACCAAAGGTACTACCGGGTCGCAGATGGTTATTGTATGGAAAAGGAGATCTTCTTTTAACTCAGTTGGAAGAGGCTTCACAACAGTATCGCTCTCACGGTTCTCTGATGAGATACGTGTTGGAATAACTTTGGTGTTCTTTCTTGTATCACATGGTTGCTATGAGGGATTTCCTTTGTAAGGTTTACCACAAATTGTATTGTTTCCTTGGTTACGTGGATATGCGGCTCATACTGGGGTATGAGTCGGGCGGCAAAGGCTGTGCTAGGATTTCCTTCTATATAAAGGGGGCTCCGCCCCGTATTTCCGTCCATCTTTCTCGTCCGCTCCACCTCCAGCGATTGAAATCTCAACACCATGGGAAATCATCGTGAGAGTGTCCTCCGCCTCTGATCTTCCCCGCCCGTGGCATCTGCTCGGGGGTTTATCACGCCTCCATCTCTTTACTTTCTCTGGGGCCTCTGGTCCCCCCTCCCGGGGGTTATGGATTCCTTCCTGGTTCCATTCGTCTTCGTTTGCGTTGATGTTCCTACCCTTTACCCCGCACTTCGCGACGCGTCTCGCTTAGCGTTTTGCACGGTCGGCAACCCTTCGTTCCTCGTCAACACGCGGTCGCAGTCTCGGGCTATCGGTGAAGTAGTTGC
>Ga0307517_10015219_pt1 | contig 10241 bp, 11 predicted proteins | sample 23_EM_MG_FD_194515 | JGI IMG/M metagenome (GOLD analysis project Ga0307517, IMG submission 194515) | Populus trichocarpa ectomycorrhiza microbial communities from riparian zone in the Pacific Northwest, United States - 23_EM | ecosystem: Host-associated > Plants > Roots > Unclassified | place...
ATCAAGACTGCGTTGGGGGCCAAAATTGCCCAGGAGCGGGGAAAGCGTGCTGAGAGAACAGCAGGGTATTCCAATGATGATGATGCGTTGAGGCGGGAATTTGGGATTGATCTGGAGCCCGAAGTAGCAGAATCGGCGCAGGGCAGGCGCGGACCCAGCGGATGCTTTGGGAGGACTGGTCGAGTCAGCTCTGTCTGGAGAACTTGTGGATACGCGGGAGCAGGTTGGAGAAAGTGACCGAGAGGACTTGGGGGATTGTGATATAACTACACTATGATCATAATATTATGTATGCATAGTAGAGGAGTAATAGAATGGATAATTGACATAGCAAAGGCGCCCGGAAGCCCGGAAGCCTGGAAGTAACAAAACTGTTATAGTGTAGAGGCCCTGAGAGGGTGGTCGGCAGGAGATGATATGCGGCTACCATGTCGTAATGTGTCGGGCGGGTGATTCGAAGATGCACAGGTATGAGCAGGTCTTCTGGTAGCTAATTGTAGGTTCTGTAGGTTCAAAAGGCGTGGAAATGTGTCAGGCCGACGGTCAAAAGCCAGGAGCACATTGTAGGACATCCGGCCGACAGGGGAGGTTGTATGGGACGTCTGGTCGAAGGAATAGGTAGCAGGAGACGTCCGGCCGACGAGATGGGCTGTAGAGGACGTCCGGCGGACGTGATAAATTGTAGGGGCACCCGGCCGACTAGATGGGTTGCAGGGGGCATCCGGCCGACGAGATGGGTTGTTGGGGGCGTCCGCAGGACACCAGGGAATAAACATCAGGATCCGGAGGTGGTGAGAGAAAAGGTCAAGGGCTGGAGCACGCCCGCTGGATGCGGGAAGATACACGATGGGATTGAGAGGTAGAGAGCGAAAAGGAGTGTATCTGGGGGGGTTCAGGACGGAGAGGGGATAGGGAGGGGAACTCAGGACGGAATCCGGAGGGAGCACGGTATCATAGGAGGAAACCCAGTGGGGGGGGGGGGTTGTAGGGCTTGTTAGGGAGAAGGAGATTGAAGTCGCAGGATGCCAGGAAAGGGGTAGCATGTAGGGGGGTGCATGGGGTGTAACGGGACGTAGGGTTGTCCGCAGGGCGCAGGGTTGCTGGGGGGGACAGCTTCTGGTTGCGTCCGGTGCGTCCGCACCCAGAACTGGAGTTTACGTTATATGCACCCGCAACGTCCGGCGCACAGAGAGGACAGGACGCAGCAGGGCGCAGGTTGATTTTTTGGCTGATGCTGGCCGATGTCCGCTAGAGTCGGGCAGGGCCTCATTGCAATCCGCTAGAGTCAGGAAGGGCCTCATTGCGATCCCCTCGCTTAGGGGTAATGAATAGTTGTCAACCTGGACGGAAGTGCATGCCCCTCTCCGAAGGTTGATAATATTCAATAGTTCCACTGATTCAATCATGAAGCCTGCTATGATGTGTGCAAGAACTTAGAAACCTCAGGCTTTTGCACGTGTTGTTAGCAGTGATCAAATAAGGGGTATGTTTTTGGTCGTTACCGGGACAATAGATAGTTAGTCATCCTATGTTTAGATGCTTTTTCGTCTGAACAGCCTTTACCTGGTGATAAAGTCGTCCGTTGTAAGTAGAGGCCATCAGGGGCAGGGAGAGTTCCCCCATACAGACCCCTATGGGTCACTTACCTTGGTGTTCTTCAGGAGATTAGGGTGTGAAATGGACCATCCAGGTGCACTGGGCGGACAGGATGCCGGTTGTATTGCACCCAACGGACTAGAATGCAACCATTGTGCTGGGGCCATCTGAGGGCGGGCTGGGCAGACAGGATGCTCCAGACGGAGTTCCTGCATCGGGACGCAATGCCTATCCGTCCGGAGAAAACACTTTTTTTGCTGATGTCTCTACTTCTTCTACATTCACCTTTTACAAGCATTCTTCGAAAAAAATGGTATTCAATACTAAAACTACAACTTACACATGGATCCAATTTCTCAACGAAATGGCTAAGATTACCACTGCCAGTGGCTTCAAGCACGAGTCAATTATCTGTCAACAACCAACTATGTTCTAAATAACAGAGTCAGAAAAGCTATGGTTGCAGGCTGCCACAAAAGAGACAACAGAAGGCATTGCAGAGGGCACATGGAGTGAGGAGAAGGATGATGCCTATATTCCGAATTATGCTAAGGGTCTCACTCTTGATACCTTTAAGCCAATAGTACGAAACTCAGACCTTCTTCCCATTTTTACAAACGCCATAGGCAATGCTATTAACCCTCAGTCTGCCAAGATTGTCAACTATGGGCCATTCTTTCAGGAAAGAATCCTTGCGATTTACCATCCCAACTTGGATTCAACCTCCGAACAGTTTCTCCTGTCAGGGAATTCCTTTAGTCAAGAGGGTGGTATAGTCTAACTCAGGGGTCTGGCCACAAGGTGAAGGGGGTTTGGATTAGAGGAGGAGGTATTAGAAATATTAGTTGTCATGAGAGGACAAGGGAATGGATAGCAGAGGAGATTAAGGGTGACAGGGGAGGGGAGTTGGGGGTTTGGATTCCGAGAAAGGGATTGATTATACTTGATAATATTTAGTTTGTTTGTTATTTATTTTTTTAATGCAAGTTCATTTTTTGAGCTACCATATCTGTTGAGTGCAATGTTACAGCTGCCAAATATTTAATTAGGAAGCTATATCCCTCCAGGTCTGGAGGGGGCTTTTGCTAATCTTGCAAGTACCACTCAACAATTTAAACCATGATAAAATTGGTTGCACTTATAGCGAGTGAAATCTATTGTTTCTCTCAGAAGGGCTACCCAAAACACCCTATCCCCTCCTCTTTTAGTCTCATTATTGCCCTATACAAATTGATAAAATATATGGATCCATGGAGAGTCACTTAGTGCAACAGCCCAAGATTAATGGAATCATGCAACGCCCCCACTTTTCCACTGTTCCTAATCGATCAGCGCTCCTCACCCTTCTCTCGCCACCCAAAGTTTTCCGCCCTTTTCTACCATCCCTTACCTCGTAATCATGGCCAGCGCTAGCTACTAATACTAGCTTATTTGGTTAATCGTGATAGGAAAAACATTGTTTCAAAAGTGGTGTAGTGCTCAGAATACCACATAATCAGTACTGTTCAGCATTGCCATGACGGAAACAAGAGTAGCAGCGTAGATTTGCTCCCAGATACTAAAATAGACTAACGTTCAACATCCAGAACGAGGATAGCTAGGAGATAAACCAAATTGGTTGTGATGGGCACCGGAAAAATACCCTGCCGTGAACCGACCGCACTTCGCAGCACGCTACGCAGCCATGAATTTCGGCCACAAGGTAAGGGATACCTGAGTACAATACAGCAAATAAGCCCCCCAACTTTTATTTTTGCATGGTGGGAGCTTGGATTGAATTAGGTGTGAAAGTGACGTTGAGACTTTGAGCTGTCGAGAACCCTCGGGAGGTGTGCCGAGGAATCATGGGTTGTGGCGGGGCCACAACCTTGGCACGGTTAACTTGAGTGCTGGTGAATAATAGAAGTTTTCTCTCAGCACCAAAGTGGCTGACCAGCAAGATTGTCCGGGGCGTGAAGTCGAAAGGAAAGCACTTTGGAAAAAATGGGGCTTAGCAGACATCAGAAAGCCGGATGATGGTTTGGGAAGAAAATACCGATACTCGGCTATACCATAGTCTAGACTTGGCCATTTGCGGCACAGCTACAAGTAGCTAAGGTGAGTACTATACCCAAGAGGCATATCCAACCACTTTGTGCAACGACCAGGCTTTAAGACGTTTCGCAACCTGATCGCATTTCACCCACATCGATCACCCTTCTGCCCCCCGCTTTGATGCGCTGCGTTTCCGATTTTCCACCCAGGCGCGAGCATACGATCCTGGTGACAAAATCCGGGCCCCCTCCCCATTTCACACCAGGAATGGCCGATCCCAGGCGTTCATCGATCATCTAAAGGCAATATAGAATTAATGAAATCAAGATATAATCTAAGTTAGGCAATTATCTAAACTAGAAATTATGAGAATTTTTCCACTTTACTGTGAGGGCTCTGAGCTTGGGATTGCGATTGGATGTGATTACACTGTACGTTTTGTATGGGAACTCATACAAAATCAGAAGTACCTTTTGCCCACTATCATTATTTCTGGTATTGCACCAACGGCACTAACTAACAGTGCTTGTTGCATAGTGATGATAATATGAAGATGGCTCTAAAGACTCTGAGGAATTCTAATATTTGTTTTTGCAAAGAAATAAGGCTGTTATTTTGTGGGGTGAAAATGCTCATTTTCGATGTAAAATGGGGCCATTAATTTTGTTGCCGGGATTGTAAGAGTAATGTGTAACTCAATGATAGGCCATCTCTGAGGTTTTGAAGCAAGTGCCGTACCCTGCGTATCGACAAATAATCTCCTAGGAAAAGAGAGCTACCGCACGCGGAACTTGTGTGCTGTTCTGATTCCCCTAGCCTTTGTTAGGTCCAGGATCACTGCTACCGGTAGCTGAGGCCTTAAATACGGCGCACCTGCCTGCCAAACACCCACTACCCTCAACTCTGTTCGACACCAACTTATCGTCAAACAATACTGAAAGTGCCAGTGCTACTTCATACCACACTTTGGAAAACCATATCCCCACTTCCTTCAACTAGCTTCAATTATAACTTCCTCAGACGACCTCTATTTTCTTTACAAGACCCAACCAAGAGCATAGACGATGCCGGGTAGCTCTTCAACTAGCGGGTTAGTTATTCCTCTTAAGCCTCCCTACGAGGGCACTAAGGTTCGCTATTGCTAAGCACTAAATAGGTCCTCAGCAGAGAGAGACGCCAGGAGAGACGCCATGAAGAATAGTAGCCCCCAGTGGGGCTGCCCCATATCCCGGAGAGAAACCTATCCAAGATCAGCAGAGACAACCAAGGGAAAGGGTGGTGAAAGGATAGTAAAGTAAGCAAACCCCCCATCCGAATCTCACCTTCTGGGTACTGTAAAGTTTGGTAATAATAATACAAATTGTGGCGGCCCTACCAATAGCAGCACCAACAGCACTCCCGTCATTGGGCTAGGGCTCCGTGATAATAAATTTGGTACTGTTCCCGCAAGAAAATAGCGGACGAACAAAGATGTTTGAGTGGATATGAAGGAAAGGTACGATGAATGATTACAGAATGTCTTTAGTGATTTCATTTATTCTGAAGTTGAAAGGTGATGAACAGATTAACGGAGATGAATTGTGGGCTTGTATTTCCTTTATCATCATAGATAGAGGTATGCACGGAGTGAAATGGATGAGTGTGGGAAACGATGGAAGGGTTAAGATGGCTTCCTTATACTCTATATATTCTTATGTTTTGTTTAGTTGGTTTAGGTGAGAGTGAGAGCGAACGAAGTTTCTGATTCACTTACCCTTTAGTCCAACCCTGGTCTAGTTCTTGTGTTCGCGTGTTTGACTGTCGCGCCTTTAGTCTATTAGCCCACGATAGCCTTGTTTTGACAAAAGGTGCGTAAGACTTCGGCTACCTTCTGCGTTAAAGGTGATGGAGGAGCGGGGGCTTCATGATTTTCTAAGGGGTTTAAGAAATGTTTTGTACTTCGTGCGGGCTACAAGAGTAATAAAAATTTCATTACCTTTCTCTGCTATCTCGTATTCTTCAAGTCTCCGGACACGCTGCTCAGGGGAACTTTAGGCAAAGGGATCAAACTTAGATTCGTGATTGCGCCCGAATTTGGCGGGTTAGACTTTGGTTAAAGGATTAGTGAGACGGGGTCTATGAGTGAAGCCTATGGAGAGATGAACGCTTAAGCGAGGAAACTTTGTATGTGTATGTCTTGAGATAGAAAGAGGCATACCGGTATGGTGTGATTGCAGGGTCTGGGGGAGGTGGTCATTTGCTCAAGAGGATCAATAAAAGGATCCCAAAACACCCGGAAGAGGCACCCAAGGCACCACTTTTGGACCGCCGTGATGAAATATCACTCGTTTTGTTGTCCGCGCAGCCCTTTCTCCGGAGGAAGAGCTCGGGTTATACCAAGGGGATGACGATCAATCAGGAAACAGGGAGCGAAATTCCCTGGCTGCGATGGTAAGACGCCGATGGTGACAGAGAGGAGCAGAGAATGACTAGGTTCTATTGCAAGTTCAGCCCTATCTTCATTTCAAGTTCCGTTCTTGCACTTCCCTTCCACTCACTGCCCGAAATTACCACGAGCCACCAAGAGCGGCAGTCAATTACTGCCATTTCTAACATACATCGTCTTTCCTTTGTTTGAAGCCACGTTGCCATTATTGCGGCAGATATCTCACATCAACCACATGTACAGTTCAGTATCATAAATCCGCACTGGGAGAAGGCATAAGCTGAGTGGTGTGCCATGATCCCACAAAACCAAGCATGTCCCACACAGAACCACTACCGCCGTCTATCACCACACAGGTAAAGAGAAAGATCATAAAAGAACACAGATAAACAAGAATAGAAGAAAAAAAGAAACAATTTTCATTCCATAGCCCGTATGCTCCCACCAACAAATTATTCATACACCTACGCTTCCAGATCAGCAGATTATCCAACGGCTTCTTGAACGGCTTCCCCGGGCATGTTTTCCATGACGTCTGCACCAACTTCCTTCGCTTCGCTAAGCATCCACTCGCCGGCTGCTTCTCCTACTCGTGTCTCCGCGCCAAGAATTGGCACCCTTTCCGGAATAACTACTCTCCGCCTATCCAAAGGGCAAACGGGTGCCAATTCTTGGTGCGGAGACACGAGTACTTTCCGCCTATCCAAAGAGCAAACGGGCGCCAATTCTTGGTGCGGAGACACGAGTACTCTCCGCCTATCCAAAGGGCAAACGAGTGCCAATTCCTGGCGCGGAGACACGAGCACTCTCCGCCTATCCAAAGGGCAAACGGGTGCCAATTCTTGGCGCGGAGACACGAGTACCTCCAGTCCCCTCTTGCCGGGATGCTCTAACTCCTCTATGCACTCTTGTTCCTTTTCAAAGCCTGCTCGTGCGTTAAACATTAGCTGTAGAGTAATAGCGAATACCACTACGCCGACCAGTGAGATAAACACTAGAAAGGCAGTCAGTTTCATGGAGATTTGCCGGAGTTGCCATTTGCCCTCGGTTTCGAACACCGGGATATAAAATACGACGACAGTGTTGCCCATCGATGTAGTTGCCAGCTTTACAGTGGTGCCAGAGGATGGGAGAGGTGAGAAGGAGAGCTTGGTGATTTGAAAGGGATGCACGTCTTTGAAAGTTTTGACTGCCTTGATTAGCTCTCCGACAAGGAATATTTGGACGCTTTGGTCTGCACCGGCGACGGCCAGGAGGGCGCTAGTCGACGAGAGCATTAGGGTGTCCATGCCAGTAACAGCTTTTACCCCACTGTGTACGTTTCGTCTTGAAACGACCGCTCCCGAAGCGTCAATGAGCAGCACGATGGCACCCGAGCGGCCGAAAAGATTATACACAGCTACCAGCCCACGGTTGTTGGAGAACCGAACGGACCGGAAGCTACCCTTCGGCCTGTCCGAGTTCTTCCATTTCAAGGTGACAGGTTCTGGGCCCCGCTCCTCCTTCTCCGTAGAAGCGATGTAGATGTCCCCCGGTGAGCAGTACACCACTCGTTTTCCGTCCCTCGATATATCCACGTCCGCAACCTCTTCCTTCCTAGGCAACCGTATCCGTCGCTTCACATTTAAGGAGGAAACATCTATAACTATAACCTCCGATGCTGAGGTCGGCGCCAGGCCACTCCCACTCGCAATAACCGCCAGCTTTCCCTCCCCGTCGACACGGACTAGTCGCTGATATGTCTCTGCATCCGTCCGACTGAAGAATGCGTGTTTGGAAGCAAGGCTGATCTCGCCTTCTTTCGGAACATCGAAGACCCGGAAATGTTCATTCGATTTGGCTTTTTGAGAAGAGTTGATTCCAACGAGCGCTTTGATTCCCGATGGAGTGTTCAGAGTTGAGAGCGACATGGCGGCGTCTTCGTCCATACTGAGTTCGGTTTCTGAGGTCACTGTCAAACATTTTCCCGGCTTCGTCAAGGTATCTATCAGCGTCTGTAGCCAGTTAGTATCACTCACTAGAGGCCAACTTGTAGAAAGCAAGAGGAGAGCCAACAATTTTGTTGCCAACACCGCTACGCCCTTCACCACCGCCACCGGCAACAAGCAAGCGGTCGGTATCGATAAAGGATGCGCCGAACAGCGGGTATGAAAGTGTGAGCCTCTCTGAGGTTATTGAGGGTGCCATACTGTATGTAAAAAGCGTTGAGAGTAGGGGAAGCCCTTCACAGTGGAAGGTGGACTAGGTTAGTCTCAGGGAGAGAGAAGCTGTCGACGTGTTCCTGAAATTAGAGCCTCATGCTTGGCAGGTCAATATCAATTGGTCATCCACATGCAACCACTCTTTATCACTCGGAAATCGTAATTTTCCTACTGGGTTCCAGATCTCGGCGTGAATTCCAAAAGGCTTGTCACCAGAGACCAGTAAACTGTCTGGGTTCCTTTTTTTACCTTGTCGCCACCTCTCGTAGGGTGGCAGACAGCCGATGGGAACACTGTCAGGCCCGCCAAGAAGGCCAGCACAAACAAACTGAGAAGCTTTGTCCCTTTCCCTTCGCCGAAAAGACGATGACCTTGGGCCCTGCTTGGCATGCTAGGAAGGAAAGCACCGATTTCCTCACTTTTGGAGCCACAAAAATATAAAAATATAGAGATAAATGGGGGCGTGTTTGGAACACACATTAAACATTTAATTGCATTTTTCTATATTCAGGCCCTGTTTGGCAAGCAAGAAAAATGGCATTTTTCTGACTTTATGGCATTTTTGTTGAGATGAAAATTTAATGAGGCATTGCGGCCTTGCATCTTTTCCTTACAGGAAGGACCCCCACCAAATTTTTCTTTTGATTACAATGGTCAGAATGGTAGCTACTATTTGGATATCAATCCTTTTATACCTATTGGTCAAAAAGGGATTTGAGTTTTAGCAAAACCAAGTTTTCAGGAAAAAGGGCCCTTTTTGGGGGTGGGGTGGGGAGCCAAACAGGGCCTTAACATGTTTCCATGGGTGTCTGCATCAGTAATAGAGCTCTTCGATGAACGGGGGGGGGAGCGCTTTAATCGGGATAGTGATGGTTTCCAGCCACATAATTTACCACCCCGTTAGCCCTTGCGAGACAGATGGTCAAGTATTAAGCGTGGGTAAATGATAAACCTTATCGCTAGCTATCGGATATGTGGGACGGTACTCGAGAACTGCAAATGGGGATACGGAAATGGTATGGAGAGAGTTGAGGGGGCGCTTGTATGGGGGAGAGGAAGCGAAGAATTTGTCAGGAAAACATCTGAGCCCAGGGAGTGTTTACTAATGTCCCCGGTGGGCCGGGTGAACAAAAGCCCGGCCTTGCTATGGGTATCATAGAGAAAATTTATTGGGGTATCCGAACCCCTAATGCGGATAACACCGCCGCCGGCTGGCTGGAGTGATGTGACATTTCGAAAGACCAATTTCCATTTGCTTTTGAACATGGACAAATTTCAAGGTTTGGTTAGGATAGGAGATCTATTTTGCAACCTAGATTATGAAGTTAACGAAAACACTATTTTGAACAGTATTGTTTCGAAAATGCCCGCACCGCGTGTCCAATACCGTGCCGTACTCTAGATGTGGTTCTATCCGCGTTTTCTATTCGCATTAACCAACTATTTCGTGATTTAGCACAGCCACATACTAATTTCCGCCACTGCCACTGCCCTTTCCTGGCGCCAGTGTTCACTGTCTCTAGTTCGTTGTCCTCTGTCATTTTGATTGGTACTTGTATGATGGGATATGCGGATATGGAAGTGCAGCGGAGTGTAAAATGGGTTGTGAGAGTGGCAAATAGCCCAGCGAATCAATAGACAAGCAGCGAAGGGATAAAACAGGTTACTCTTAGTACAGCTCTGTAAGGGTAGAGCAGGCCGTTACAGAATGGAAATAGCATCACCGTAAATAATAGTAAAATTTGATCAATGCAGGGACTTTAATAGCAGCAAGAGATGGTATCAGAAGCAACAAACCTCCGGCCCCCTTTCGGGGGAATCTGGAACTGGCACTGAGCGAACCCGCCAAGCTTTAGACTATCCCTTGAACCGCTGAGACTTTCCAGTCCAGATTGCAATCTGGAATACTAGCCTATTCAAGTAATCGTGACTACATCTACTACGGCAACCTTACTTTAAGTCATTCAGGTCATGGCCATGATGAG
>Ga0307517_10015221_pt1 | contig 10241 bp, 8 predicted proteins | sample 23_EM_MG_FD_194515 | JGI IMG/M metagenome (GOLD analysis project Ga0307517, IMG submission 194515) | Populus trichocarpa ectomycorrhiza microbial communities from riparian zone in the Pacific Northwest, United States - 23_EM | ecosystem: Host-associated > Plants > Roots > Unclassified | place...
AAAATAATATAAGTCTATCTTTATCACCTCCTCCACCTCGCCCCCCCCTCCCTCCTCTCTCTTGGCCCTAGATTTTCTCTCATTAGTTTCGCTTCCGTTATTTTTATCAAATCAAAAGGAGAAAAAAATGGTAAGCACTTGGATTACTCTTTGCTCTGTTTCACTGTACGTGTCTTCATCATTTCAATTTTTTTACTTTTTTTTTTCTGTTTGGGGATTTAGTGTGGATTAGTGAAATCGGTGCTGGTTTTGTGCTTGATCTATGAAATTTAATTCGTAATTTGATGATTTTATTGGTAGATAACAAGTTTGATTTTTCTTTTTATTTACTGGTTCACCGATCTGAATTCTTCTCTCTCTTTTTTTTATAATTATTTTGGCTTTTTTCATATGTGTTGGATTATGATGTTTGTGATGTTGATGGAATTTTTTTGGGTAATATTCTAATTTAATTTTAGAGTTTGTTTTTTGGTTCAGTTGGCAGCGGGTGATACTTTGTGTTTTTACTATATCTGCAGTTGTGTCGGGAAATGACTTTTTTGGGTTTTTTATAGAAAAAAATTATTTCCTGAATATATATATATATAATCTTTTTTCGCATTTGGGTTTATATTTTTTTCTCTTCTCGGTTGGATGAATAAAATAGGATTTGAAAGCAGGAGTTTTTGGGATAAATTGAAAAACTCGTGAAAAAGTGGGATGGATGATTTAGATTGAAGGTTCTGGTGGTTTGTTTACTTAACTGTGAAGGATGTGATAAAAGCTTAGAAATGAAGTTGGGAATTGATCAGAAGTGTATTTCTCTTTAGGACTTTGTCGTCATTGTGAACTGTACTTTGATGATTGTTATTGATTCGAAGTATCTGTCTATGAAAAAAAGATGAGGTGTAATGTGGGAATTTATGTAGAGGAGGAAGGTTTGTGAGTATTACCAATTCCTAATATATATAGGGGTAGGGCATTGCTTAACCTGGTCAATAGTTATAGGTGCAATGAAGCATTCATTTTCTTTGATGAACTACGTCTCAAGCTGTAAAGCAGCTGCATTTTTAAATAGATGGTCCCACAGGAATACACTTTGACCTATAGTACTTTATCAAGCAGGTAGCAAAGTTTAATAGCTTGTGGTGCAGATATCTGTGTTGCTTACTAGTTGTTCATCCCATCTGCAGGCAAACGCAGCATCTGGGATGGCTGTGCATGATGACTGCAAGCTGAGGTTTTTGGATTTGAAGGCAAAAAGGACTTACCGTTTCATTGTTTTCAAGATTGAGGAGAAGCAAAAGCAGGTGATTGTGGAGAAGCTTGGTGAACCAGCTGATAGCTATGAAAATTTCTCTGCCAGTCTGCCCGCTGATGAGTGTCGATATGCTGTTTATGACTTTGATTATGTAACAGAGGAGAACTGCCAGAAGAGCAGGATTGTTTTTATTGCATGGTGATTGGTTACCTTTCATAGAATTTATCAACCACTTATGTTACCATTCTTCTTTTTTCTTGTCTGATTTCTGTTCGTCTGTTTGCTTCATCTATTGCTTTTACATGTATGAAGGTGCCCTGACACGGCTAGGGTGAGAAGCAAGATGATTTATGCAAGCTCCAAGGACAGGTTTAAGAGAGAATTAGATGGTATTCAGATTGAGCTGCAAGCTACTGATCCTACAGAGATGGGGCTTGATGTTATTAGAAGCCGTTCGAATTAAAATACATTGCCTACCATGCAAGGGGTCCATATCATTGGGTTCATTAAGTGTAATGTTTATATATCTGCACCTAGAATTTGCCTTCTTCTGTTATGTTTGTGGATTCATGGGGCGAGTATCCCCTCCAGTGTGATACTTGCATACAGTTATATGATGTTCTGTGGGGGTATAGTTCAGTTTGATTTCTTTGAAGGCGTTTATTATATGTTGCACTCGTAATAGTCTTTTACCCTACTTTCAATTAAATTATGTACCATTTCATTGTCCATAATGAATAAACCAAAGAGAGTCATGCATGATTGTGATAATTTCAATTATATGTTGAGCCTTGATTATGGATTAAGAGGTCACCGAGTGGTATCCCCAAGCGTTGAATGGTCAGATATTATCACCTTGGAGAAATGAACCTCAATCTTTTATCTAAGACAGACAGACATTGGAAGTTTGATGATGTGTGCTTGGCTAGTAAATTTACCCATGTAGCTTTTGCTTGATGGTGTGTGCCAGTCGCTATGTCCCTGTCTTTTCCAATTCAAGCTCGGTCTTCTTACTGGCGCTGTCTTTTAATTGGCGTGCTGCTTTTTGAATATTTTTTAGCAATCACTGTCACGGTCGGTTCTTGGTGCCACCAGGAGTGGTAAAGTAGTAGAAACTGAGATTTTGAGAGCAAGCATCTGGAGATGTGTGGACTGTGCAGTTGTGTAACGGCAACAATGGCAAAACAATCATGTTTCTACCAGATTATGTCTTTTGTTGTAGAGTGGACCTCACAGAATCGCATAAAAAGCCAGCAAGGGATGCAACTCGTCCTTAATAGTCAGAGCAGAAATTAAAACATAAGTCGGTATATTTCATCATGCTCCAGCCTTTCTGATGGGTCGCTTCTTAATCTTTGCAAATCAATTCCCTTGGCACCAATGAAATGTCAAAAACAGAGCACATCACTCCTTGCTGACTACTTGGGTTTGGATCGGTGCTAAATTCATGACTAGCAAAATCTCAATTTTAAGGCTTTAAGCCCACTTCAAGACTAGCAAACTACTAACTAGTTTAAAGGGGAAATCCTCGAGCACAAGAGTAGGAAGTAGCCACGAAGGCTTTCATAGCTACTCATAAAATAAAAACACTAGTCACAGTAAAATGAAAACTACTCAGCTACTAGCCACTAGTAATAAAATGATACATCAAAAACAAACACAAACACGGCCGAGCCCAGCTGCAACGAAAGCACATTAAGCAGCTGACACAAAGCCAAGAACGAAATTATTTATAAACTTCCAGGAAAACAATCCGCCTAATTCTTCGGTATTCCTCCCTCCAAAACGATCTTCACCACCGATTCCTCACAAGCAAGCATACAGGACCACCATTCGGATTTTGGAACTACATGGCCAGCAATAATAGCACCTGTACCAACAGGGTAGGTTAAGTTGTGATGAAATCATGTTTAATTATGAGATATAACCCATTATCGATAAGAAAGCAAGGTATGCATGATTTAGAGTAAAATATGTAGATATACATTTGACACATGTTAATTTAATTATATCAGCTGCATAAAGGGCATAGTTGCAGGAGTCGAGCATCAATTTTGGTTAAAACCATCGATTCACTATACACTTGCACGCCTCGTCTACAAGGTAGCCACACAGAGGAGCAAATCCACGTATATCTAACCATAAGCTCATAGGTATTGTTGGGGCATTTAAAATACTTACCTCTCAAGGAGAAATGAAAACTTTAGATCGCCAAGAAAAATAATCCAAATTTGGCAGTTCACTTCTCATTTTCCGAATGTAATGCTCCAAAGTGTGTGCCTTCTCATTTATGATATCAGTAGAAATTGTATCTTCTGCTAGTTTGACTGCTGCCATCTGAGTAAGTTGAAAATTCTCTCCAGCCAATTGTAGCTTTCTTGCTATTTCTTCACCACCAAGCTTCACAAGGGTAAACAATAAAGATCTAAGCTCATTCTTTGCTCCAGCTGTTAGAGACATGCCTTTCAAATGCTCTACCAGTGCTAACTCCTCATCAGGGCTACAATGTCAAGAAATATTTCATGCAAGGGCTCTTGAATAAGATAAGAGGGAAAGGAATCTGGGAATTAAGAATGAAGATGCATACCTGCCAGGGCGAATTTTTCCTCTCTTCCGCTGACGCCTCATGTCTCTTGCCTTGCTAGTGACACTGGAGGTTACAGAAGCAGCAGAGCCCTTCCTTGTTCTGTTCATGAGATAAAGCAACCACATGAAGCGACTTGGATTGGCAAAACCAGAATCATTTGGATGCATGAGAAACTAAGTAGAAAAACAAGTAACTTGGCATGCCAGTTGGGATAAATTGATCACGCTAAACTAATGTAGCTTCAAGACTAGTTCAAACAAGAGGTTGCGAGAGAGACAAAATAGAGCAGTTGCATTAAAAATCTAAAATGGCAATTCGACAGAGACAAGCAGAACAGGCAAGACAAAAAGTTTCCAGGAAAGCTAGGTTGAAACCACTCAAATGCAAGAAGAAAAGTTGAATAACAGATATGACAGATAAATATGACAAGGACACAATGAAACTACATGCTCTGCCACCAATTCTAACATTTTGCTGTTTATAAATTGACGTGAAATGTTTTTTCTGAAGAAAATTAACTTAAGGTGAACTATCATAATATTCGTGGGCATGAAAATCATAGGATTGTAGCAAAGTGCATGCATCTGAATTACAGCCAATAAATAAGGCTTTGAACCACTAAATTAGTAAGACACAAAGTTCAGAAAGAGATACCCTGTGGTGTAGGCACTCATGCCACTGAAGTTACTGCTAGCTTCTGAAACAGTATCATCATCCAGATCATTTATTGACCGTTCCTCTGACTGAAGCTTTGCTGCCAGAAGTAATCTTCTCTGTCGAACAGCTAAATAGCGAGTCAAGTACTTCCCTACCTTCTCCAAGCCTTCCTTGTGTTCACTGATTAGTGTGCTTGCACAATCTAAAGCTGCATTCTTCACTTCCAATACCAGATCCTCTTGCCTATGCATGAAAGCAACCCTCAAAGCCTCCTCCCAGTCCCTTGCACTAATTAATAAATTAATCCCACTGTTAACATCTCCACAATACTCCAGAGCAATTTTGGCAGCTTCTCCTGGTTTACCAAGTGCTTGGAGCTCTTCACAAAGATCATGAGCAAGTTGCATTAACTCGTCCTTTTCCAGTTTAAGGAGCCCAGCAACAGTAAGCACCCCACTCCAATCACCACAAGCGCGATATGCCTTCAAGGCATTTTCCAAACTGGAACAACACAGATAAGTTATCGCGGCATCCTCAAAGCATTTTTCATCACTAAGATGATCGCCCCAGGCCTCAAGGACCTGCATTTTCTTTGCAGGATCAGTGATCATTTGAAGGCCAAGAGGAAATAATTGAGGATTTTTGTTCATGAGGTTCATACAATCTGAATAATATGCATCACCAGCGGAAACAATGTGTCTGAGAGCCTTCTCGTACCGGTGTAACCGAAGGTCAATATTGTAGCACATTACGAGGCTTGGCATGCGTTCTAATTCTTGTAGATAAGGAAGAAATTCCTTTGGGTCTCTTTGAGAGTTCACTGCCACAATAGCTGCAAGGTTCAAATCATAAAGTCCTAAGGCAGCTTCAAATACAGCATCGGAATCAGATAACCACAACAGATGCTTCAGAGCTTCTTCAGCAGATGGATAAGAGTTTCTCCTAGGGTCACTTGAACCTAATAATTCCATTTCACGAATAACTTTGATTCTTTTCAAAGCTTCTTCGAGCATAGGAGGATCACTGCGAGCTAGAGTGGTTAGAATGCAAAGCTCCCTTGCAGGGCTTTCGGTGACTTGTTCCTCAAGAGCCTTCCTTATTGCCAGGAGGAGAGAAGAAACCTTGCTGGAACTATCAAAGCTCATGACATCCTTAGCTTGAACATCTCCAGCTCTGTTTTGGCAGGGTGTAGAGATATAATTTTTGTATAGGGTTTCCATAATGTTTTCATTCTTTATGGAACAAATGAACTCGGTTATATAGCTCAAATTGTTAACCTGTTTGACAAATTCTGAAGCTGACTGAAGAAAAGTTTGCCATCCACAATAGTCAACGATAACATTGAAATCTATTCTATGCCTTCTGACCAACAGCAGTGCATCCCTAAAACGCCTTTGGATCAAAGCATTGACAATTGAAGCAAGAACCAGCTTTCTAGGGTGAATGCTTTCCAGATTTCCCCGAGTTGTCTGTATAATAACAGCAGCATCATCACCATGCAGGACACCAATAATTTTGGCACCTCTTTCCCAAATATTTATGAAGTTCATATTTTCTTCTTTTCTTCTGTTACCGGTGTGGACAAAGTTCTCGTATTTTAACTCTATTTCTCCATGCAGTATATCACCGATTTCCACAACAAAGAGAAAGTCTTGTTTGGTTGAAAGTATCAAATGAGTGACTACTTGGTCAGCCAAATTTGAGTAGCATGAGAAACTACTGCAGTTGTTGCATAGTACTTTCCCACCAAAATGCAGCCTCCCAATGTCATCAAGACCAAAAAGCAAGGGCTTTAATGACCCACTGTCACTGGCCTTAGCCACACTCATCCAAGGGCAAGATGATGAAAAGCTCATATCATCATGTTTTGTTGAACCTCCAGTAACAGCCAAGCCCAACATTGAAGTGTACTCAACAACATTTCCACCGTCAAACTGAACAAAAGCTGAACGTTTCTTGGCAGGATTAGGAGCAATGCCAATCACAAGCCCTTCCAAATAATTTCTATGGGAAATCTTTGCATGCCAGCCTGATCCTGTTACCAAACTTGGTACATGATCCTCGGAACACAAAAGTTCAATTTCCTGCAAACAAAAACCACTAAGTCCATCCTCGCCCATTGAACTGTGGGATGCACAATTACTATGAGAGAAGCCATAATGAGAAACAGCAAGTAATATGTGTGAATCCAGCCATGCAAGGTTCACAAAGGATCCAAAACCTGTCTCAGAAATAGAAGCTTCAACAGTAAATTCTTTTTCTTCAAGATCCTCCCATGTATCTGGGTCAGGAAGTTCTACAACACCCAAAGAGCCATCTGATAAAAATGCAGCTACTCTATTCTTAGAATTATTGGAATATAAAGCCAGGTCCCTCACTGCACTTGGAAATTTGAGGCTGAATAAATGAAGGGGAGGTGGCATCAGGGATAAAGAAAGTGGAGTTACAAGTATTTTGGAGTCATCAATGACCAATGCTGTCGAGTTCTCTGTCACAGCAGAAATCCAGGTGAAGTTGTAAATTGTGATCTGGCCTCCAAAAGTCCAACAAATCAACTGTAGTGGCTTTACTGGATCCCACATGAGCCTAACTCCATCCTGTCTCGAGTATCTAACTTCATGTTTCAAATACCAATGGTTGTTGCTCAAAAACCAGAGCTTAACAGCATCATATTTCTCACATCTAACAACAGATGCAACAAGATCCGAACCACAATTCCACTTAAGACTTTCAACTGTTGCATCAACTGCTTCTTTAATACTAAAAGAACTCCTCACCAACCCATTCCTCTCATAGAAAGCAATATCAGGACACCTATTCTCCACTTTTCTATCATACACAGCAGCAATTTTCGCTCCACTTGGCATCCATTCCAAAACCGCCCCCATAAATACCTTAGAATCTGATGTGGAATGCAATGCACCCGAATCCCGTTCCCAAACCTTAATCTTCTTAAGCAAGGCAGAAGATTCACTCGCTTCACTTATCGTAGCAAAATATTTCCCATCACCTCGCCATGAAATAAAACTCCCAAACATATTCTTTCCATCCAATTCACCTAAAATCCATAATACAACCAATCAATAAAACATTCCAAATCAATCTAACGATATTATACACAAATTAACACTATCGCATTTTGCAAAATAAACTTAAACCAAACAACAAGAATGCATACTAAAGTAACAAGAGAGAAAGGTTGGCCCTTACGTACGTCAAGACCATCACCGTAATTTTCCTTCTCCTCAACCGCGATTTCATACAACAAATCCCAATCATGAGTCATAACTAACACTTGTCTGAAACCAGTAAGAATAGCAAGCAAATCTCCATCGGGACTCGGCGAGATACACTTAACCCCGCCTTCAACTTGACCGACGATTTCAGTAGAATTATCATCAATATTATGCAATAATAAAAGTCCATTTTCAGTTCCAATAATTAAGGCTTCTTTCTCCATCAGGTAATCAAATGCAGTGATTAAGTCTCCGTCTTCCAATTCAATTTGATTAATCTCCGACGGTAATAGCAAGCCTTTTGATTTTCCATTCTGTTACACAAATAAATAGACACGTAAAATTACAAATTTGTGGGTGCAGAGTGCAAATAAAAGGATTGAGTGAGGAAATACCTGGAAAGAAGAAAGGTGAGCTGTGTAAATGATATTGGCCGAAGAAGCGAAGAAGAGGCGGTTGCGTTCGATATCGAAAGCGGAGAAGAGGAGAACTTCTTGTGGCGATTGTAATTCCAGATTCTGAGAAATCTCCCCGTATAGCTTCAGGTTTTTCATCGTTTTCCTCTTTAGCTACCTTACAATCTGTCTCTGTCTCTGTGAGCAGAGAATTACATGGAGAAATGGAGTTCTTAGGGTTTTTTTCGAAGGGTTTAACGTTTGTAACTTTGGCGGTTTGATTAGCTAGCCTTTAGTGGGGCTGGGGAAGAAGGTAAAGTTGGACTCGGCACGAGTGTTATTTGTCTGGGCTGTGAAATTATTCACAGATGGGCCTAGCTCATTTCAGTGGGTCAGAGTCCGGGCCTTTAGTGGATCGCTGTTTGCTTTTGAGAAGAGTTCAGTAGCAGCCTTATATGGACGCTTCGACTGTGAATCGAGCCAGTTTTTCATTTACTTTTATGCTTTATAGTTTTTACTGCAATGAAATGATGCCAAGCCCAAGCCCAAGACCAAGCCCAAGCCCAATCATAGATCTGTGTCTCCAGAGATTTGTTCTTTCATTCTCCTGAACACTTTAAATCTAGAAAGGATTATTTTTTAAATTATCTGAATTTCTTTTTGTTTCAATTGGTATATAAATAATATTGCAATTTCTGTATATTCAAGTTTAAAACACATAAAAACTTAATCCAGATATTATTGATAAAAAAACAAGTAGGGGTGTTATCAAGTTTATTTATGACTGGAGTGATGCCCGCATGAAAAAAAAAACAAAAATGATGCCAAATCGAACTTGTTTTTTCCGTGATATTTTTAGTGCATGAAATGAAGACTTTGTTGGATTGTGTTTAATGTAGCGAAGACTACACGTGTCGCAATAAGGAATCGTGAAAGATTTTCTCCAGCAGGTCTGCCTCTGGCGTCGACGTCAGTGGAAAAGAGGCTACAAAGCAGATTTCTTTCTAGGTTAGGTAAAATGGGCCATGGCGGTGTTATCTTTTTATTTTTTAAGCAAGAATCTTTTCACTTTATCTTGTTTGAGGGATTTGTGTTGGCGCAGCATTCACACTTGTTCCCACCACACATTTTTTCTTTTGTTTAGTAGTCCTCCGTTTGTTTTTGTTTTTTTTTTTTTAAGTATTTTATTTTAAAAAAAGATAGAAATTGTTTAATTACAATTCCAATCTTTTTTAGCAAGGCACGTAAGATATCATCAAGTATTTAATATGATTCCACAATATTTAGCTTCGTTCAAGGAAAAAAATTCTAGCCAATTGAAGGGATCTTTTGATCAATCTAGAGATCATTTTGATTCCATTAGTAATAAGGATTTGGAATATCACACATTGATCAATTAAAGAGAGATTCAACAACTAAAAAAAAGATCGATTCTTTGAAATCCTTCCTTTATTCAAACGAAACGAACAAAGATAGAATCAGACCGATTCTCTAAATGCCTTTCTGGATATTCCTCAATGTCCCGACTATTCAGGAAATGTGCAAAGGAGATAAATAATCATCTGCTTTCAGAAGAAATCAAGGAATTTGTTGGAAATCCTATAAGATCTATTCGTTCTTTTTTCTCTGACAAATGATCAAAACTTCATCTGGATTCGAGTTCTTTTTTCTCTGACAAATGATCAGAACTTCATCTGGATTCGAATTCTACTGAGAGGTCCATTAAAGATCAGAAATTATTGAAGAAAGAATAAGATGTTTCTTTTGTCCCTTCCAAACTATAGGAAAATAAAGAAATAGTTAATATATTCAAGAAATAGTTAAACATAAATTTTTTAAAAAAAAATCATTTTTTTTTTATTAGGCCAACCCAACGCTTATTCGGCATATGAACACAAATGTTTAATTACCATTTTGAAAGCAAAGACGGTAAGGGAAAACAAATAGCAAATTTATCCATGGCTTTCATATCCATGTTATTTAACTGAAAAGCGTAGATTGTCTGCGACGGAACCCTATTCAATTACATAAACAGATCAACAACATGACCATTAAAAAAAAAAAGCCATTTAAGCTCTATCTTCTTCGACTACTTTAGAAGGAACAAGAGGAGGTTCAAATATGAT
>Ga0307517_10015222_pt1 | contig 10241 bp, 11 predicted proteins | sample 23_EM_MG_FD_194515 | JGI IMG/M metagenome (GOLD analysis project Ga0307517, IMG submission 194515) | Populus trichocarpa ectomycorrhiza microbial communities from riparian zone in the Pacific Northwest, United States - 23_EM | ecosystem: Host-associated > Plants > Roots > Unclassified | place...
CCACCAATATGAACTTCACCTTGCAACGGCCCGCGGCCCGGAAGCCTCCTCCAGTCCCCCACCATTGCTTTTCACTTTCTAACCTTTCCATACTGCGGACTTGCTGATATTGCAGCATCCGCCTTGGAGGGTCATACCCCAAACCTTGAAATATCTACGGTTAATTATGAACATTCCAACCACGCCACACGCCATGCCGAGGGTCGCTGACGCCAAGCAGACGCACGAGCGGCGATAGGCTAACTGTGGGTTTTATTATAAGTAAATGTCCTGAATCTCGTACCAAAAACAAAGGTCCTAGATAACGGGGCTCCATCGCGCACAAAGAAATCATGGGACTTTTGGGGAACCAAAAATATCTCCCAAACTCGCGGTCCACATGTGCGCCATTCGTTCATTGGTTTATCGATATTGTTAACCATCCTGGTACCCAAAAGCACCACTGATATCTTATCATTCTTATAAAAGTTTTTCCGGCACACAAATTGTTGACTCAGCGGTCCAAAGACCCGGTAAACCCATCTACACATTTACTGGGTCAACTTCATTCACAAGTACGACCAACAACCATGGAGTCCTACTCATACAAACGACTTACTGCTGAACCGCGTGTGGGCTCTCACGATCACAGCGGGCCCAAGGAACCCAGTTCAATATTTGGCATATCCATACGAAATCTACTCCTCTTCATATCCCTCTTTTTCAACTTTCTCTGCGTAACATTCGTTCTCAGACGTTCCAATGCAGTGTCAGAAATATTCTCCCCTGGGTCCTTCTTTGGGGATGGCCAATACAGCGGTGGTGTCTCCGGAACAGAACCACTTAATACCAGCTCGAAAGACCGTATAGAACAATGCGCTTCCTCCCAGATCCATCCCCCACGCGCATCTCCCCCAGCTCCAGTCAACCTATGGGCTTCATTATCCACATCAGAAACGACACAAATCGAGACCTGGCTCGAAGATCCTGCGCGTCATCTCAACTTAACGCGCTCCAAGCACTCCGCAGCCTCCGACAACGTGATATTCCTCATAGAGGCATACGCCCCCTCCAAGGCCGACGCGCTCGCATTCTTAGACTCTCCCAACGCTTCTCTCTCCCAGGCAAAAGCCCCAGAGAGATACGCGAGAGTGACCATCCACCACGGAGGCTGGGAAGAGCCTGTGGTGAAAGATTATCTCGTCGGACCCTTGCCTGTTGGTGCAGAGACGATGATCAAGCCTCTGGTGGATATTTATCATCGGGGGGATATCCCGTTCAATGCACGTGGGCTTCTGCAATTTACTGACCTTGCGACATTTTTAGTCAAGGAAGTCAAACCGATTATGCACGCTATGGAAGTAAGCAATACCTATTTGTTCTCCCGCGCCAAAGTAATGTCTATGATCGTGCTGAGCCTTGGATGCCGTGCTTAGGAATTATTCGGGGGTACGATTAGAGGCGACGAAAATGACACCCTAGTAGTTGGCATGAGTGCCCCGTTCAGTTTCGACGGGAGCTTCAGGCGGGGTTGGATGACCTGGCGCCGCAACACCGCAGGCTCCTACATCGTACCTGTCAATTTCTACCAATATATCCACATGTCAGGTACGGACCCATCACAGTGGAAAATCCTCAAGGTAAATCTCCCAAAACAAAAAAAGAAACCACGAGCGTCACTCAACCCTTCCTCCACTCTCCAGCTCGTCTATCACAACCAATCCTTCCCCACCACCCAATCCTTCCTCGAAGCATTCAACAACGGCACCCTCATCCGACACACCGAGCAATCCAACCCCGCAGCGGATTACTCCTGGACTCAACGCAAACGCATTGGGCCTGCGCGCGACCTCGATCACCTCCCAGGCCCACGTTCAGTGTCCTTCGCCGGGCTGAGGTTTCGTGTAGACAGAGAGCGGCAATATGTGAGCTGGATGGGATGGGGGATGTATTTGGGTTTCGGTCGGGATATGGGGTTGAGCCTTTGGGATGTGAGGTTCAGGGGCGAGAGGATTATATACCAGGTGAGCGGATGCTGTTGTTGGCTGAGAATAACAAATGCTAAGGACCTCGCTGATATTTGCTTGCCTAGCTTTCACCTCAAGAAGCCGTTTCTCAATATGGTACGTCCCAAATCCCCTTGGAATTGTCGATATAATATGCCCATATACTAACCGGTTGCATAATAGCCGGTAACGACCCAGCACAAGCAACTACCGCCTGGCTCGACCGCTCTTTCGGGATGGGCACACTCGTTCGGAATATGATTCCTTACTACGACTGTCCACAGGAAGCCATCTACCTCCCTGCGACTACATATTCTCCCCTCGGTACCGTTGTCGTTGAGCGGGCAATATGTATCTTTGAACAGGACACGGGGAAGCCGCTCTCACGGCATTTCGGATATCAGGAAGGCGAGTTCGGGGCAGTGAAGAGTTATGTGTTGACGGTGAGGAGTACGAGTACAGTTGGGAAGTGAGTATTTCTCTCTTTCCTCGAAGATATTTATCCTAAGGAAATTATTTCAGTTACGATTATCGTATGTGTCTTCGTTTCTTATCCAAATTTTTGACCAAATGTTTTCCTGGCCTCTCATCTGCTTTAACATTAGTCGTAAGTTTCACCCCCACTTCTCATCAGATGTCTCGAGGATGATGATGCTGATCGATCTAGTTTGATTATCTCTTCTATCTGGATGGCACTATGGAAGTACGCCTCTCTGCATCTGGATATATGCAAGGAGGATACTGGAACCCAAGCCAAGATGGGTATGGATCAAGGATTCGCGATTCCTCCAGTAAGAGCTGCACATTCCTTTCTCGTCGATCGCTCAACATATCGCATTAAATCACAGTGGGAAATATCCACGACCATGTTATCAATTACAAGTTCAGTCCCTTCCTCGGATAATTCCGTTCTTTGGAGCTCATGATAAAGTTCCTCCTAGAGTTGACTTTGACATCGCCGGAACCGCGAATTCCCTACTCAAGACTACGACGAAGCAAGAAGAAGTATATCATCCATGGCTGGACGATGACTGGGGACAGAAGGTTCTTCAACAGAAGATAACAAAGGAGTACATAAGCAATGAAGACGACGCGCTCCTGAAATATCCACCCAATTTCCAAGGCGGGTATTCTATCGTCAATCAAGAAGTCAAGAACGCCTGGGGATATCCGAAGGGATATTCCATCCATCCTGGGTATTCTCCCATACACAACGTACGTGGTTCATTTCTCGTCCTCCCTCCAATCTCCTCATATCTCGCTTAATTAATCCATGGCCATCTCGCGTTATTTTTGGCTCGATCTTCTCTCCGCGTTATCCGTTATCGTTGTGGTTTCGACTTCTTTAATCAAGACTATCGTCGGATCGAAAAGGATGTTGGAGAATGCCAATTGGGCGCGATATAACCTCGCTGTGTCCCTCCGGAAAGAATCGGAACCTTCGTCGAGTTCTATGTGGAATCTTCATCTCCCAGGGGCGCCAACGGTCGATTTTCATAGGTTTTTTGATGGAGAGAATATCAGGCAGCAGGATCTCGTTGCTTGGATCAATGTGGGCATGCACCATCTGGTTCGTATTTGAACTAGCTCGAAGCTTTGTACTGGGTCATTTTTGCGTCGTATTAACCAAGTTGCATTTTTGGTTTCTGATAGCCCCAAGCTGAGGATTCTCCCAATACCAAAACCACCGTCGCAACTTCCAGGTATGTTGTCCTCGTTATTTTTGCATCCCCTCTCATTCTCATTTCCTTATTTTGTATTTACCAACCGTACAGCTTCGTCCTCACGCCTCTAAACTATTTCGATTATGACATTTCGATGGAACTGCGGAACGCTATTCTGCTGAGCGAACCGGGACGTCCAGGAGATCCATATTCCTTCGATGACAATGGAGTCAAGCAGGATTATGGTTGCCTCCCTGAACGGTTGGCCCCGTTTGAATACGAGAAGTCGGCACAGTGGGCTGAGGGTTTGTGTGGTTCGGTGAGTCCTGAAGATGCGAGACGGGCGTCGGAGATGTATTTGCGAGTGAAGATTGGGGTGTAACTTTTAGAGATGTTTTCAGGATTTCCAACCATGAAGGTTGACTCGGTACTGTGCTTAAATCCGCGTATGGGGCTATATATAATGTATTTTCCATGTAGACTCAAAGCGTGGCTGTGAGGGTTCCTTTAATCGCTGTGTCCATGAAATACTCGGATTGTTTGACAAATCATACTCACTGGTAACTCACCTCTTTCTGCACTAGTTCCTTCCGCTCTTTCAATTCCTGCCCTTCGTATAGACACAGACAAGTTCCTGGTATTAAAGACAAAATAAATAAAACAATCATCCTTGGATCATCCAACGATCATCGACGCACAGGTGGCAAGTCCTCGAGAATTCGACCAGATATTTCTAGGAAAAGGAACAAACCTTAGAAGCCACATGATATATCCATTCTGAATGAGTATTATCAGATTTGTTTGGAAACTTTGGGATAGGTATCAAGGCAGTGTACTAATTAGAGTCACGCTAACGCAGGTACAAGTCACGTTGTCGGAGTGATTATTAGAGCTGACTCAATTTATGTAACTCTTTCTCTTATCCCTTAATCGAACCGAATTCCCATTGAAATCATGTTGATCAAAGTCAAGGTGAGCAAATTGGTTCATTAATCAATGTACTTACGCGTCGAGACTGACCGGGATCACGGTTTTCACTAGACGCTGACCGGCAAAGAGGTGATTTATTTTGCCTTACAGATCGCATGCGATCAAGGATGTTAGCTGGTGGGCAAATGCTGAACAACACCTTTGTTTGCTTTCAGATCGAGCTAGACATCGATCCCGATGACAAGGTACGCGTCATGTCCGAAGATTTCAAGTTAGGCGCTTTCACTGACCTTTCTTGAATAGATCACAAGGATAAAGGAGAAAGTAGAGGAGCAGTCTGGTGTTCCACCTCCCCAGCAACGTCTGATTTTCGGTGGTCGTCAAATGTACGCACCGATGCTATCTCGACCCGGCTATTGCTAACCAACCTTTTCACACATTTAGGGCCGACGACAAGACAGCCAAGGACTTCAATATCAGCGCAGGTGCGGTGCTACATCTGGTCCTGGCACTTCGTGGTGGACGATGATCGTTGGGATACCATTGTAGAGGTCGAGTTCAAAGGCGTTTGCTGCTTGGAGTTGTGTGTTCTTCTATCGTTTTCTCCAACCAATTATAATTTCATCCCAAACCAAATCCATCTTTTCATCGTCATTTTAATGCAGCAAATTCCGTAAGTAGATCTAATTTCGAGCAGTGATAACCTTCAATCAAGAATCAGTCAACGTTTTCTAGCCAAGGAAACTCGCAGGGTGATTTTTCATCATAAATCTCCTCGTCCTCTTCGGATCTCTGCTCAGGGTTTTCATAAATATACCAGGCAGGCAAGGGCCTCACAGTGTCGGATTTACGCCCTTCGACGATGGTTCCCATATGACCTGCCACGATGATACAATCCGCGTTAGGACGTCCATCCAGCACTCGCAGCTGCACTTGACAAAATCCTCCGGGAATTTCATCGTATCTGAGGATGCCATACTTGAATGACTCAGCAATATTTAAATATTTTTGGTCGGGGCAGTGCCTCGGCAGTGGCGGGCCTTGCCAGATGCCGTCGGTGTCCCAGACGCAGAATGCGGTGATCCAGCCTGAAAGAACCGGTCCACCTGAGCGTTTTTTATCATCTATGTGGGCAATTCTATTCCAGAAAGTAATGTCTGGCCTTCCGTCAAATGCTGAAATGAATCTTATGATTATTGGGCGGAGAAGGGCGACCCAGGCATTAGGTTCTTCGCCCAAACCGAACGTCGGCAAGGTGTCCAGTCGTAGAAGGATATTTTCATAGTCACTTCTTTCACCTTCGAGAGTGACCCTTGGGATACCACACCTAGAACATTCATATTTGAAGTAACTTTGGAGGGTTGTCAGGGTTATTCAAGTATTAAAAAGTGGTTCAGTTTGACCTACCTTTTAAGGGTGGACATTAATGTGATTGCACAAATTGCTGTGTCTGTCTTTGTTGTCGTTGTAAAGTTAGGCAGTGCCCAATTCCTGAAAGCTGGATTACGGATCTATGAAATTTAGTTTCCAGGATTGATTTGGGGCTTTTGTTGGATATTTGAACAAGCGTACATTCTCTTCAATTTTCTCTGTCAATCGCAGGGCGATGTCACCAAAGTCATTTGCGCCATGCATATGAACTCTTAATTTCTTTTGGCCTTCATGCCCTACGAAGAGGTGACGAAGGTCTTCAGCATGATTGTTCACACTGGGTTTCCGAGAAAGTCAGTCGATGAAAGGAGTAATGATAGCGAAGACCTCACTATACATTGAGCTGCCCAATAATGGCAATCCATATGTCGTCTGGTCTAAGTATCATTAATGAATTAATACGATTGTTAATAAATGAACAATGCGACATGGCTCACCGGAGAATAAGGTGGTGGTGGTAATTATAAGCCCGGAGTGCTGTGTGGACAAAACCATTAGGTTCCCTTCTGACGTCCATGTTGGAGAACTCTCCATTTGTCAACGAGCTTTGTATCATATGTATATCTTTAGTTGAACCTCGGAGCTGAGCAATTTGCTCAGTGAGAAGGTTCTTGGGTCCAGAGAATATTCTTTTGTGTTCCTGGTCTTGTTTATAAGATTCTGAGGGATGGGTGTTGACTTGGAATGTGACGGGCATGATGTTGCGCTTGAGACTTGTAGGGGTGTTGAGAGTTGGGGGATTTAAAGTGGTGTCGAAGCGTTTGTCTAGAAGTAGGTTTCTCGGTTTGGTATTTATACATAGGGGAGAAGAAGGGCAGGATTTCAACTATCAATGAATACGAGAGGCATGTGACAAAAAACTTGCCGCTTACTAGTTTCCCTCATGGCAGTTGGGAGCAATAGGCAAATAACTGACTAATGCGGGGGTGCCTTTCGCTGGTTACAGTGAATCTTCCTACGATAGCTGTAGTTGTATAATGGAATAATAATAAGTGGAATGAGTGTTAAGCGCCCGATCGTGGTTACGTGATTCCCAAAAAAGGCTTGAGATAGGGTACCCATAATTGGCAGCGCCTAAGCGCCCTTTACCCGCCTATTACTCCTAATTTCTATTTTTGTTAACCTGCAGAGCATCAGTGCGATGGTTAGTATTGAACATGGTGGTCCAGTAAACTAGTAAATGACAACTTCTTGTTAGTTGTAACCTGCATTGACTCTGGAAATGAGTCTAAGTCGGAGTCACCGCGAACCTCAAAGTTGTGGTCGACCGTCAGTCAGAATCGGAGCTGAGATAACTTGGCGAGTATCCCTATCATACAGTAGGTAGTGCGGGCCTGAATGGGCGCGGGCGCCTCTGGAAAATCGCGGGAAACTCCTATCTATTATAGCTTTTATAGCAAGCTCTCACCATATCCTCTCCAACTTAGGCCCGAACAAACTTTATTTTGTCGTTTGTGGGCTAGTGTTGTGGTGATAAAGAGATTGGGATCGTTCTTAAATTTCAGAGTATACGAATTCCGTCCTCAAGAATACCACCCCTACAAAAGAAATCTGCTCTTTTTATTTCATTTTTGCATATAACAGTACAATGAAAAGACTGGCTAGCCTGCGAAAAAAAATTACGAGAAATCCACCTTCTGGGAGCGCCTATATCCTGGTCCATGTAATGATAAATGGCCCAATTTTTTTTTGCTTGTCCCAGATCACTGTTTGACTGGCCGGCGTCAAATTTCGGCCAATCGATCATAGGTTACATCTCTGGCCGAATTGATCGGGACAAGTCCGAGTTGACCGCGGCCATCATTATTGTAACGGCCGAATTGATCGAATTTGTAAGCTGAAGTGAGCCGCGGGAGCCGCGGGCTGTACTTAAGAGGATTGCCCAGTTAATGGATCTCAAATGACATTTTGGCGCTTGCTCAGGGTATGGGGCAACAGTCTCATAATATCCTAGCTTAATGTAGATAGAGCCAGTCCTTATGAGCGTGCTGCCGCTGCTTCAACATTGGGCGTGTAGAGTTTGCATTTTTGGATATGGCAGCCTTTCACAAGTATGTTTCTCAAACATTTCCTCAGAAAGCCTAGTACCTTCGTTGGAGATTATAGAACAACCGTTGGGAATCCGACACTTGTCTGGCTTCGAACTCAATGCAGCCGAACATGCGAAAATTTGCTATATTTACGCAATGACTTGCAGTGACACTTACTCTTGTTGTTCATATGGATGGTGGTGCTTCTAAAGCCTTCAGTCTCAATGATTGCTTGTAATCCAATAGAACTCAAAAAGGGCACTGCAGTCGCCGTGGCCTTCGGGAGTGAGTAGTAAGCTGCTAGCGAATAAATTGGTCTCAAATAACCTTCATAGATTGGAAATTATGTATTACGCACAAGGGGCCAACTCTCTGGAGGACCATTCGAAGCTATAAGGGTATAGTAAACTGTAAGTGATAGAAGTGGTAAATTGAATTTCAGAACCGTGGAAATTGATACTATGTCACGTGATAATGGTTGTTTTCGACGACAGAGACGCCTTGCTCAGTGCTCAGTTTCTCGCCAGCCGTTCCTGCCCTTCTCCTGGTTTGCTTCAAGAGCATATCTTTGGAATTCACTTGACAGGGTCTCTTTGTCTTGTCTGAACCAATATCGTTCACGACTTGCATCAACATCCACTAAGCAGAACTTGGGGGTCAGGGCAGGATTCAGGAATAATTTAGAGACACCTCAGGTATGTTTCTTATTTCTATGGAATATCCGTACTCTTAAGATTCACGTAACTAATTTCTCCATGGTCTTCTCTTTGCCGACCTTTAGTTAATATCACAAGGACAAGGAGCGACCATGTCGGGCGAATCATCGACTCGTTCAAATCTCATTGATGTGTATGATCTTTTCTAAATGGTGCTGATCAATATCAATTATAATAATCTCTTCATTTTTGTTATAGGACCTATTCTCAACTTCACTTAATCCTGTCCGGTCACCAGGACGGCTTTCGGCCAGACCAAGTACAGGCTTACCTGGATTCGCGCAAGAAACAGCTTGGCAATGTTACAACACCATTTGGGAGGCCGTCAGCAGCGTCGAAGAAAATAATCGAGAGTGGTTCGGTCACCTTGCTGGACGGCGTCGTTCTACGCGTCGAGGAGGCGGACAAAGAATTCATCTTCGCGGTCAGCTCAAAGTTCGAGATCGATGAGATCCAGGCACTTATTTTGCTACGATCATTCCTATACAACCAAGGAATGCCCCCTATTTCTGACCCCTCTTCAACTTCTACAATGGCCGCTGAATTGGTTGACGCCATAAGCGCCTTCTTCTCCTCGGAGTACCTCCACACTTTCCGTGTTCTAATTCCCCTCTTCCGCATAAGGGAGAATGCGGACGAACCTTTCCACGATGTCGCCTTCGATATTCTGCCCACCATCATTCCAGATGGCCCGCAATTCGCCCAATCCATTGTCTCGGAATATCTTCGAAGGACACAGGCAAAACTCCCCGAAAAATACCATCAGGATCCGAAGGGCGCGACGTTATGGGCGAAGCAGAATTTACGAGAACAGTTGGTGCTGTTAGAGGTTCTTTTCTGGACGATGTGGGGATATGTGTCCTGCACGGGACCACTGGTCGAGGCGATTTTTGAAGCTGCGTACAGGACGAACCTCGGTTCATCGCAAGTCAACAGCAACCTCCTCCTGGATGATGAAAGCCGCCAGCTCCAACAAGATTGTGCCGCAATTTGGATTTTAATCACTGTTGAAATTCTCGAACTCGAAGGGGCCGACAACATTGAATTATCGGATACGCCGGAGCGAGTCGATGTATATTATTCGTCTCCAGAGACATTGAAGCGGCTTCATGACCTCGTCACGTCCCATCCCGACAGCCAATACTCGTGTACTTTCTTGGCTTGGACGCATGTGTTATCGCGACTGTACGCGAAATCCGCTCAGATGCCCACAGTACCAGCTTCATACCAGTCCTTCTTCGATTATATCAACCCACCCGTCGGCCGATCATATACGAAGGAGAGAGAACCAATACCTGCCCAGATGGCGAAGGCATGCCTTGATCCCGAAGTAGGGTTATTCGGGCTCCTCGAGAGCCTGCTGACCAACTCGCCCTTGTTCGTCACAACCGTGGCATGGAGAACAGGATCTTCTGTTACCGATCCTAATGCAATAGCCTATCGCTCGGTTTTGAAAGGTACGTATTTGACATATGTATTTTCCTT
>Ga0307517_10015223_pt1 | contig 10240 bp, 10 predicted proteins | sample 23_EM_MG_FD_194515 | JGI IMG/M metagenome (GOLD analysis project Ga0307517, IMG submission 194515) | Populus trichocarpa ectomycorrhiza microbial communities from riparian zone in the Pacific Northwest, United States - 23_EM | ecosystem: Host-associated > Plants > Roots > Unclassified | place...
TGGCTATCTCGGCCCTTCGGCGTACTGAAGGGCGAACAGATCCTTGGGAAGCATGGGCTGTGCGTGGCGAGGCCGGGGAGTCAGAGGTTCTCTGAACAATGTGACCGGGACCGATTGCAAGCCGAGCCGAATGGCCACGGCGATCCTGTGATTTCCGTCGAGTGTCCCGAACTCCTCGTTGAACCCGAGGCGGAGCGGTGTCAGGATCCCGCGCTTTCCGATGTCCACCGTCAACGCGTCCAGATGACGTGGTGTGTCGATGAGCGCGGAGCCGACGGTCTCGCGATCGACCGCTCGGTATCGCGCGACGAGAGCGGTTGGTAGGTGGACTGGCGAGAGCGACATCAGAACCAGTGCAGGCAGTGCGGGGGGCGCTCGGCGCGGAAGAGGGCGTCGGCGAGGGTGGTTGCGCCGGGGCGGTGGGTTTGGATGTGTCCGGCGCGGACGAGGGTGCTCGGGGTGGTGCCGCCGAGGTAGATCGAGCCCAGGTCGCTTACGTCCAGGGACAGGTCGGGCTCCCGGTCGGTCGGGACGCAGTCGGCCTTGGTGTCGCGGACGGTCAGCAGGTAGCGGCTGTGTTCGCCGAGGAAGGGGTCGTCGACGTGGAGGACGAGCTCGCCGTCGGTGGACCAGCCGCGGGCGGTGAGGGCACGCGGGATGTCCAGCAGGCGCACCCAGAGCCAGTCGGTGTTGTCGCTCACCTGGCCGGCGCGGAAGTCCGTGAGCTGCCAGCGCAGCGGGTGCTCGGGCGGGAAGTGCTTGAACACGACCTGAGTGACCAGGTCGTGTCCGAGCAGGAACCGGGCCAGGGCCGTGAAGACGGCGTCGTCGGTGGCGATGGTCTCGTCGACCGTCAAGGTGTCGGGCTCGCCGATCGAGTAGCTGGCGTACCCGTCCGGGACGCCGTCGGCGTCACGGTGGACGACGACGTAGCGTGGCGCCGGAGCGACCGGGGGCTGTCCCGCGCCCAAGGACCACCAGCGGTGCGGCCGGGACAGGGCGCCGGGCTGTGTGCGGCGGTACCGGTCGTAGACCTCTTCCAGGATCTCGCCGCACTCGGCCCGCCGCAGCACCTCGACCGAGCCGGTGTCCGAGCCGGTCGCCGATGCGTCGGCCGTTGCGCGCGCCCGGGGTTGGGCGAGGGCTGCCTTGTGGCGCGGCACTGTCAGCCGCTGCGTGTAGGTCGCCGGTCCGTAGCCGAACCTGCGGTAGATCACGGCCTCGGTGGCCAGCAGTACGGAGAGGAACTCCCCTCGGGCCCGCAGCTCGGTGAGCTGATGCCGCATCATCGCGCTGAGCACGCCCTGGCGTCGGTGCGAGGGCACCACGCCGACGGTGGTCACCCCGGCGGCCGGGACGAGGATCTCGCCGGGGAGGGTGAGCTCGAAGGAGTACGCGCCGGCGGTGCCGACGGGCCGCCCGTCGGCCGTCGTGGCGAGCAGATTGCGATCCATTTCGAGCGCCGCCCACCAGACCGCGCCGCCCTCGGCCGGGGGTTGGGGGAAGCGCCCGAACGCGGCATGGAGTGTGTCGACGAAGACGTCGAGGTCCTGGTCGGTCGTGGGACGGATCTCCATCGCTGCCGCTGCCTCCTCGGGATGCCGGCACCACGGCTCATGGCGCCCCGCCACAGTGCAGCGTCGACCCGCGGCCAGGTCAAGCGGATTACGGGGGAGTCGCGGTGGCCGGGCTCGGCTCTCCGTTCTCCACGCGTGCGCGCAGAGCGGCGCCGTTTCGGGAGTACTCCTTTGTGAGCCGGTCGAGTGCCGGGACGAGTTCGGCGGCAGCGGCGCCGAAGAACTCCTCGGAGTCGGTGAACTCGGTGGTGCCGTCCGGCTGGGCGGCGAGCACGAACGAGTGCCTGCCGAGGATCGCGTCAAGCGATCCGCCCTCCCAGACCAGCCGGAGGGGGGCCTCCACATCGACGATCCTCATCGTGACGTCCTGCTCAGCGGCGTCGCCGCCCGAGACGCGGCCCCGGATTTCCGCCCCGGCCACGACCTGTTCGGGCTTGGCGTCGAAGGACAGAACCGGGTGCCACCGCGCGTACTGGTCGAACGCCACGAGCACGCGCCAGACGTCCTCCACCGGAGCGGAGATCCTGGTCACCGCCGTGACAACAGGGGTTTCGCTCCCGGTGTTCACGGCTTTCACGGCACCAGCACGATCCGGCCGCGCCGGCCGCCCCGGGCGAGCTGGGCGTGGGCTTCGGCTGCCTGCGACAGGGGGTAGATCTGGGCAACCCGCGGCGTCAGTACGCCGACCTCGGCGAGCGCGGAGAGATATGCCAGACGGGTCGCTTCGGGACCGGCGGCGGTGTGGCGTACCACCACGCCCCGCTCCGGGGCCGGCAGCACGTCGAGCCTCACGCTCACGTAGATGCCGCCGTCGCGGACAGCCGCCAGCGCGGGTGCGCCCAGCGCCGCCGCGTCGAGCACGCCGTCCACGCCCTCCGGCACGAAGCGGCGCACCGCCTCGCTCAGTTCCTCGTCGCGCGACACGAACCAGGTGGCGCCACGATCGCGGAGGAACTCCTCGTCCTCGGGCCGCCCCTGCGCGACGATCCGCACGCCCCGCGTCCGGGCCAACTCGACGGCGTAGCCGCCCACGGCTCCGGCGGCGCCCGTGACGAGCAGAGTGTCGCGGGGTCGTAGCGGGAGATGGTCCAGGGCCTGGGAAGCGGTCATCGCGTTGAGAGGGATCGTCGCCGCGAGCGTCAGGTCCATACCCTCAGGGGCGGGGGCGATGGAGTTGAGGTCGGTCACCAGGTATTCGGCCTGGGCCTTCGTGGGGCGCAGCACGGGGGCGTCGAACACGATCACCGGGGTTCCGACCTTGAGTAGGACACCCGGGCCGGCCGCGTCGATGGTCCCGGCGGCGTCCAGACCGAGACCGGTGTACTCGACCTCCAGCGGCCCGAAGAACCCTGCCCACACGGCGGCGTCGGCTGGATTGAGGGCGGCGGCCGCGACCTTGATGCGGACTTCCAGGGGACCCGGTTCCGGGAGGGGGACCTCCACGACCTCGACGCCCTCGGGTCCACCGGTCTTCTTCACGACTGCTGCGCGCATGATTTTCGCTCTTTTCTTCGCATACCGAACGCTATGAGCGCTTCGTACGCTACTAACGCTAGGCGAGCTACGATCGATTCGTAAGCAGGCACTTTAAAGTGCGTAACAGCCCTACTGGTCGGTCACGCGGGTGTCGTAGCGCGCTCGCGCCTCGTCGACCTCGTCGGTCTTGTCGGCGGCCCAGTCGCGTACCTGGGACAGCAGGGCGTACAGGCCCTGCCCGAGCGGGGTCAGCTCGTAGTCGACGCGTACGGGCACGGTCGGTGTGACCGTCCGTTCCACCATGCCGTCGCGCTCCAGCATGCGCAGGGTCTGCGTGAGCATCTTCTGGCTGACGCCGGGGATCTCGCGGCTGATGTGGCTGTACCGCATCGCGTCGCCGTGTGCCCCGAGGGTGCACATCGTCAGGCTGACCCACCGGTTGCTGATCGTCGAGAGCAACGCCACCGCGGGACAGTCATGCATGTACGCCTCGTACGTGCCGGGCTCGACCATCGGTCTCTCCTGTCGGGAGCGCAACGCGCCAAAAGGCACTTACTTCCGAATCGATCGTAACGCGCGCCTGAGGCCGTACGTACGTGTCGCGACTGTGGCTGCCGGGGCGATGTGAGTCAATACAGGTTACTCACAGGTTCGTTCTACCGGATCCAGATTATTTTACCGACGCGTAACTTCAAGTTTTTACTACTCGCCCGTAATTTGGCATGAGCGCCACATCTTGTGATCCGGATCGCAAGTCGCGTAGCGCGCGCTGCCTCGTCGCGCCCTACCCCCACCGACCTGCAAGGAGTTCACACGATGCTGCCCTCCAAGTCGAGAATCCTCGCCCGGGTGCTCTCCGCGATGGCCCTCACCGCGACTCTGGCCGCGGCCCCCGCGCTCACCGGGGCCGCCACCGCCGAAGCCGCGACCGTCAGCAGTGGCTGGAACGACTACTCCTGCAAGCCCTCCTCCGCCCACCCCCGCCCCGTCGTGCTGGTCCACGGCACGCTGGCCAACTCGGTCGACAACTGGCTGGCCTTCGCGCCCTATCTGGTCGCCCGCGGATACTGCGTCTTCTCCCTCGACTACGGCCAGCTGCCGGGCGTCCCGGTCTTCTACGGACTCGGCCCGGTCGCCGACTCCGCGCAGCAGCTCTCCGACTACGTCGACACGGTCCTCGCCGACACCGGGGCCTCGAAGGTCGACCTCGTCGGCCACTCAGAGGGCGGCATGATGCCGCGCTACTACCTGAAGTTCCTCGGCGGAGCCGCCAAGGTGAACGCCCTGGTCGGCATCGCCCCCGACAACCACGGCACCACCCTGGACGGCATCACCGCCCTGGCGGACCTGTACCCGGCAGCCGCCGCCCTGGTCGCGAGCCTCCCGCAGGGACTGCAGGACCAGATCGCCGGCTCCGCCTTCCTCACCAAGCTCAACGCGGGCGGCGACACGGTCTCCGGGGTGAAGTACACCGTCATCGTCACCAAGTACGACGAGATCGTGACCCCCTACACCTCCGGCTACCTCAGCGGCTCCAACGTCACCAACCTCCTGCTCCAGGACAGTTGCTCGCTCGACCTCTCAGAGCACGCCACGATCGGGCTCACCGACGTGATCGCCTTCCACCTGGCCGCCAACGCCCTCGACCCGGCACACGCGACCCCGGCGACCTGCCTCACCGCCCTCACCGGCTGACCGTACGGGTGCCGGTACGGCCCGGGATCTTCCGGCCCGGCCGCCCGTGGCAAGGTGTCCGCATGACCGAACCGAGTCGTCCCGGCCGCCCCGCGGCGCTTCAGCTCATCGACGCCGTCGTGGACCCCGGCACCTGGCGCGGCTGGGACGAACCGGTGCCGGAACCGGCACTGCCGCAGGACGCCGCGTACCGCGCGGACCTCGAAAAGGCCCGGGCGCGTACGGGACTCGACGAGTCGGTCGTGACGGGGGAGGGGCGCATCCGGGGCCGCCGGGTGGCGGTCGTGGCGGGCGAATTCCGGTTCCTGGGCGGCTCGATCGGGGTCGCGGCGGGGGAGCGGCTGGTACGGGCGGTGGAGCGGGCCACGCGGGAGCGGCTGCCGCTGCTGGCCTCGCCGGCCTCGGGCGGCACGCGCATGCAGGAGGGCACGATCGCCTTCCTGCAGATGGTCAAGGTCGCCGCCGCGATCACCGACCACAAGGCGGCCCGGCTGCCGTACCTGGTCTATCTGCGGCACCCGACGACGGGCGGTGTGCTCGCTTCATGGGGCTCGCTCGGCCATCTCACGGCCGCCGAGCCGGGCGCGCTGATCGGTTTCCTCGGGCCGCGGGTCCACCAGGCGCTGTACGGGGAGGAGTTCCCGCCCGGGGTGCAGGTCGCGGAGAACCTGCTGGCCAACGGGATCGTGGACGCGGTCCTGCCTGCGGAGCAGCTCGCGGGGGTGGCGGCGCGAGCGCTGCACGTGCTGTGCGGGGAGAGCACGGGGGAGGCCGCCGTGCCCGCGCCATGTCCGGAGCCCGAGCCCGACGTGTCCACCGAGGAGTCGATCCGGCGGTCGCGGCGGCCCGAACGGCCCGGGCTGCGGGACCTGCTGGCGGTGGCGGCCACCGAGGTCACCCCGCTCAGCGGCACCGGGGCGGGGGAGCGGGACCCGGGACTGGTGCTGGCGCTGGCGCGGTTCGGGCCGACGCCGTGCGTGGTGCTGGGCCATGACCGGACCAACAGCATCCAGCCCGGCGGCCTGCGCGAGGCCCGGCGGGGGATGCGGATCGCGGCGGAGCTGGACCTGCCGCTGCTCACCGTCGTGGACACGGCGGGCGCGGCGCTGTCCAAGGAGGCCGAGGAGGGCGGCCTGGCGGGGGAGATCGCCCGCTCGCTCGCCGACATGGTCAGCCTGCCCGCCCCCACCCTCTGCCTTCTCCTCGGCCAGGGCGCCGGCGGCGGCGCGCTCGCCCTGCTCCCGGCCGACCGCGTGCTGGCCGCCCGCCACGCCTGGCTCTCCCCGCTCCCGCCCGAAGGCGCCTCCGCGATCCTGTACCGGACCACCGAGCGGGCGTACGAGGTCGCCGACCGCCAGGGGGTGCGCTCCGCCGACCTCCTCGCCCACCACATCGTCGACCGGGTCATCGAGGAGGGCGACCACGCCGCCGCCTTCCTCGCCTCGCTCGGCGACGCCCTCGGCGCCGAACTCGCGGCGCTGCGCACGCAGGACCCGGCCGCCCGGATGACCGGCCGCCGGGCCCGCTACCGAAACCTCGGACTGTCAGTGCCCGGTGACACCATGAACACATGACGACCGACGCGCCCACCGACTACTGGGACACCGCAGCAGACACCTTCGACGACGAGCCCGACCACGGTCTCGGCAGCCCCGACGTGCGCGCGGCGTGGGCCGCCCGGCTGCGCGGCTGGCTGCCCGACGAGGCCTGCGACGTGCTCGACCTCGGCTGCGGCACGGGCAGCCTCGCCCTCCTCGCCGCCGAACAGGGCCACCGCGTCACGGGCGTCGACCGCTCGGCGCGCATGGCCGAGCTGGCCCGGCTCAAACTGGCCGGCACCGGGGCCCGGGTCCTGATCGGCGACGCGGTCGAACCGCCGGTCGGGGACGGCCGGTTCGACGTCGTCCTGGTGCGCCATGTCCTGTGGTCGCTGCCCGACCCCGCGAAGGCGCTCCGGCACTGGGCCGGGCTGCTCCGGCGCGGTGGCCGCATGGTGCTGATCGAGGGCCGCTGGGGCGAGAGCAACCCGGCGGGCATCACCGCCGACGCCCTCGCCGACCTCGCCGGGCCGGTCGCCGAGCGCATCCGGATCGACCAACTCGCCCACGACTCGGTGCTCTGGGGCCGCCCGGTGTTCGACGAGCGCTACGCGGCCGTCCTGCGGATCGCGCCGCCGACCCGCCACGCGGAGATCGTCGACGTCCACCTGATCCTCCGGCGCGGCGACGAGATCCTGCTCGCCCGCCGGGCCAACACCGGTTACGCGGACGGTCTGTTCAACCTGCCCTCCGGCCATGTCGAGGACGGCGAGGACGTCCGGGCGGCCGTGGTCCGCGAGGCGTACGAAGAGGTCGGCGTCGTCCTCGACCCGGAGCGGCTCGCGGTCGCGCTGGTCATGCAGCACCGCGCGCCGGGCGGTTCCGCGCGCATCGGCTGGTTCTTCGAGGCGCACCTCGCGGAGGCGGACCGGCAGCCCTCCAACCGCGAGCCGGACAAGTGCTCGGAGCTGGCCTGGTTCCCGCTCGGCGGACTACCCGACGACATGGTCGCGTACTCCCGCGCCGGGGTCGACGCCTACCGGACCGGCGAGCGCTTCGTCCTGCACCTGCACGAGCGGGGCGACCCGATCGCGTACGCGCCGCGGGGGCCGGGCCGGGCGGTCGTCCTGCCGGGGGTGTGGACCTGAAGCACAATGGCCCTGTGACGTCCCAGATCATCATCGACCCGGCCTCCGCCACCGCTCCCTTCGAGCAACTCCGCTCCCAGATCGCCGACCAGGCCCGCTCCGGCACCCTGCCCGTCGGTCACCGGCTGCCCACCGTACGCGGCCTCGCCGAACAGCTCGGCCTGGCCGCCAACACCGTCGCCAAGGCCTACCGCGCCCTGGAGGCCGACGGCGTCATCGAGACCCGCGGCCGCAACGGCACCTTCATCGCCGCCGCCGGTGACGCGGCGGCCCGCGAAGCGGCGTCCGCCGCGGCGGACTACGCCCAGCGCGCGCGGCGGCTCGGCCTGGACCGCGATGCCGCGCGCGCCGCGGTCGAGGAGGCGCTGCGGGCCGCGTACGCGTAGTGCGGTGGCCGGACCCCGGCCGTCAGAGATAGAGGCCGTCCGAGGAGGCGGCGGCCGGGGTCGGCGAGGGGATGGCGGGGACGGGGGTGGGCGAGGCGCCGCGGCGGAGGGCGTAGAGCTCGGCGAGGGTGGCGCCCTCGCGGCCGATGCCGTCGGGGGTGCCGAGCCAGTTGACGGCCTCGGGGCGGGTCAGCGGGCCGACCTCGATGCGGGCGAGGCAGCGGCCGGGGCGGACGACGGCGGGGTGGAGGCGTTCGAGGTCCTCGTTGGTGGTGATACCGACCAGGACGTTGCGGCCCTGGCCGAGCAGGCCGTCGGTGAGGTTGAGCAGCCGGGACAGGGCCTGGCCCGTCTGGTGCTTGGCCTGGCCGCGGATCAGCTCGTCGCAGTCCTCCAGGAGCAGCAGCCGCCAGCGGCCGCCCGCCGTGCCGTCGTCCTCGCCGATGGCGATGTCCATCAGATAGCCGACGTCGTTGAACAGCCGCTCCGGGTCCAGGACGCAGTCCACCTGGCACCAGTCCCGCCACGACCGGGCGAGCGTCCGCAGAGCCGAGGTCTTACCGGTCCCCGGCGGGCCGTGCAGAAGCAGCAGCCGCCCGGACACGTCGTCGGCCGTGAGCTTCATCAGCCCGTCCATCGCGTCGGCCACCGGCGCCGTGTAGTTGCCCCGGACCTCCGCCCAGGTCTCGGCGCTGATCTGGCGGGTCGTACGGTGCGGCCCGCGCCTGGGCGAGACGTACCAGAAGCCCATCGTCACGTTCTCCGGCTGCGGCTCCGGCTCGTCCGCCGCGCCGTCCACGCAGGACGCCAGCACCTCGTCGGCCAGCTCCTCGCTGACCGCCGCCACCGTCACGTCGGCGCCCCGGCTCCACCGCGAGACCAGGACCGTCCAGCCGTCGCCCTCGGCGAGCGTGGCACTGCGGTCCTTGTCGCGGGCCGAGCGCAGCACGGCGGCCTCGGGCGGCAGCAGCGTCAGCCCCGGCTTGACGCTGTCCAGGGAGGCGCCGCGCGAATAGGGCAGCTCACCGGAGGCGAAACGCCCCAGGAACAGGGCGTCCACGATGTCGGACGGCGAGTCGCTGTCATCCATGGTGAGGCGCATCGACACGGCACGGTGGGGCAGGGTCGGGGGCGTGGTCGGCTGCGCTGGCGCCACGGGCCTCCTCGGCTCGGAGATCGGTTCGGACATGATGCTCATGATCCGGCACAGCAGCCCGCATCGCACGGTCTTTTTCCGTCCGGGGCGGGTGGCGGACAAGCGGGCGACAAGTCGTCGACAAGTAGCCCCTTCCGGGCATCTCCGAGGCTACGCTTTCTGGTAATGGGACGTCATGCGGGCACACGTATGAGGTTGTCGGGGGCAGGGCGGCGAAGCGTCACCGCTCTGCTCGGCGCAGGCGTGGTCGGCCTCGTCGCGCTGGCGCTGCTGCTGTCCATGTGCGGCGGCGATGACGGTACGCGGCACGCGGGCGACACCGCCACCGGCGTCCACGCCCCCAGCGGCCCCTCCGCCACCGCCACCGGGAATCCGACCGCCGAACTGGGCTTCGGCCTCACCCACACCGAGTTCAGCGCCGACCACGGCGAGGCGTATGCCAAGCAGGCCGCCGACAAACTGCTCGCCCAGCGGTCCCTCCCGCAGGACCAGGCCATCATGGGCTGGGGCGCCGACAACCCCGAGCCGTCCCCCGGAAAATACGACTTCGCCGAACTCGACGACCGCGTCGACCTCATCCGCGCCACCGGCGGCACCCCCGTCATCACCCTGTGCTGCGCCCCCGACTGGATGAAGGGCGGCCAGGCCGGCGCCACGGACTGGGCGCGGCTCGAAGTGGCCCCCAGCCCCGACCACTTCGACGACTTCGCGGCTCTCGCGGCGACGGTCGCCAAGCGCTACCCCGACGTACGGCACTTCGTCGTCTGGAACGAGTTCAAGGGCTTCTGGAACAACGGCCTCAAGCGGTGGGACTACGAGGGCTACACCAAGCTCTACAACCTCGTCTACAAGGCGATCAAGAAGGTCAACCCGGACGATCTCGTCGGCGGGCCCTACGTCGTCATGGACAGCTTCGCCCCCGGCGACAGCGGCAACGGCGACGCGTCCGCCTCGGTGCAGGGCTCCTGGGGCGCCGCCGACCAGCGCACGCTCGACGCCGTCGACTACTGGCTCGGCCACAAGGCCGGTGCGGACTTCGTCGTCCTCGACGGATCCAGCATGAACCACGACGACACCCTCGAACCGGACGAGTTCGCCGCCACGGACAAGTTCGCCGCCCTGGGGAGATGGATCGCCGGCCGCACCGACCTCCCCCTCTGGTGGGCCGAGTGGTACGTCGAACCCGACGACTCCGGCTGGACCGAACAGCACCGCACCGCCGTTCAGGCTGCCGCGATGATGCAGCTCGCCCTTGGCGGCGCCG
>Ga0307517_10015224_pt1 | contig 10240 bp, 4 predicted proteins | sample 23_EM_MG_FD_194515 | JGI IMG/M metagenome (GOLD analysis project Ga0307517, IMG submission 194515) | Populus trichocarpa ectomycorrhiza microbial communities from riparian zone in the Pacific Northwest, United States - 23_EM | ecosystem: Host-associated > Plants > Roots > Unclassified | place...
TCCTTCTTCTTGTGGACCAGGTATTGTACAATCTAATGATGTTCCAAGTTGGAAATCCCATGCCTGAAAGAGCAGAAATGAAGGTGAACCACATAGCTCAGCTAGCCCTTTCTAATTGAAGCACATCATGCATGCTTCATGTAACTGGGAACAAGGCAGATCAGCTATTACTGAAGACAGAAAGCTGGCCAAGAATTTCTAAAGGAAAATGTCAGTCAATAGAACCCAAAAGGACTCAGCAACAATCTTTCCCAAACTTAGAATGAACTACTTAAAGATCATATAGCACGGGCATACTAAGCTAATGAAATTAGGGATCAAAGAGTGCATCTCAGACTGGTGCCACCTCTCACTGCTTTGAATTAACTAGCTAATTAGTAGAGAATTTACTGGTGGTTTCAAAAAGTAATTAACATCAGCCAAAGGACTAAACATTTGCCTCGGACCTAGCTCTCAATAGAATTACAAGATAGTTCAATTACACAAACATCATATTACCACAAAGCAATCTCAATTCTAAAGGTTGGCCCCAAACCTGAGCTCCTTGATGGGTATAATTGCAATCCCACATGAAACCTAGATCAGATACACAGTCATTCTCACTTGCATCTACATGATTTGGCAACATAAGCAAAGAGGTAAATGGCGTTTGCTGGTGCAACAATTCTTCGTCCCCATTCTCCAATTCAAGACTCTCCAAATTCCACTGCACTGCACATCTACTCGGTGGTGTGTCAGGCCCCAATTCAGCTCCATCTCCATTCACTCTCACCATTCCCCTCTTTCCCATCTCTACTAACTGCTTATACACTTCTTGCCTACTCTTCCCAGAACTTGACAAAACAGAGAAATCATCACTTGAAACCGCAAAATCTTGAAAATTAACCGCTTCTTGCTCAAACGAACACGACCCAGGATCAGAATCCACAAAAAAATCAGATTTGAAATCAAACCCAAACAAAGAAGCAAGCTCAACAACTGGAGGGCAACCCATGAACCCTTCAACTGGATTTCTATTATGAAGGGAAGATACAGAAAAACTGCTGTTATGGGAATCCCAATCACAATCTTGACAAAGAAAAAGATTATCATTTGAGCAATGAATTGAAGCAGGTTCAGCTCTGCAATTGTCACAGATCTGTGACCTTACATGCTTGAGAGACAGAGTATTTGAAGAGTGAATTTGCTGGTCACATAGCAAACAAAGCTTAGCAGAATCAGCTCTACAATACAAGATTGCTGCTTTTGAGTTGCAAAATTCACATGGTAGAAACAAGAAAGAGTCTTTCTTTTGTTTAGAATTTAAACACTTCTCCATTATCATAAAAAAAAAAAGAGAGGTAAAAATATCTCGCTCAAAACACTGTAGAATTGGATGAAAAAAGAAACCCAAGAAAGATACTATGCTTTGAGTATTAAAATCGTGAAACTGTGAAGAAAAAATGATTGGAACTGGTTTCGGTGGGTTAAGTGAAGAAGAGGGAGAGATATTTGATTAGCTTTAAGCCTTGAAGCTTAGATGGAGTAATATAGGTGTGTCATCAAGTGATGGATGTATTGACGCACATGATAAGCATGAAAGATATGCAGACGTCAAGTCTACAACATAAGTGAGGGTCCACATGTTGATTCACTCTTTTGCCGGGAAAGTGAATCTGCGTCTTTTAGTGCTTTTTACTTGTACTTTTCTGTTTTGAGCTTTGACCACGATTTGTATTTGGACATGTTTTTGTTTTGTTTAATATCCCAAACCTATTTTCCAATGGTGGGTCACTAGTTATTTTTTAAAATTCTTGGATTAAAATTTTAGGGTTATTACTTAGTAGAATTTATCAAATGTTTTAATTTATATCTGAAAAATTTAGTTAAAAAGAGAAAACATTACAAGAAACGCTAAATCAAATGTTTTAATTTATATCTGAAAAATTTAGTTAAAAAAAGAAAACATTACAAGAAACGCTAAAAAACTATATACTTGATGTCTTGATCCGTGCTTCGCCGCGGGACATATATTTTTTTCAAATAAAAAAATTGCATGCACAAGTTTTTTAACATGTTTTTGTAGTTAAATTTCTTTATACATACATGTAATTAAATAAATTAAGAACTATTTATGTTAATAGATAAAAAAACCATAAACGATAACTAAAAAAATAAAAAATTGAGAGACAAATTACATCAAGATATTTAATATCAATACACAAGAATTTACTCAGTTGTGCCTGCTAAATTTTTTATTAAAATAATTTTTTATTCAAGCAAATAATAATAGAAATAGAGACACCAATTAAATTGATTGAATAAAATAAAATAAAATAAAAAACAATATGCAAGGTTGCACATATTAGAAATATTACCTGAAAATAATGTTTTTTATTTTAAAAAATAAAGTTCATCTATAAAGAAGATAAAAAGTGTAGATGAATCAGAAAAACTCTTCGAAAATTTAAATAAATAACAAAAAAAAATTATTGTCATTTAAAAAAGGCTATCTAAATAAAATAAAAGAGAGAAATGATATTAATCTAAATAAAAAAAGCATTTAGAGAAAAAACCATATAAAAAAAGCATTAATTTTAAAAAAATAATTAGAAACAAAAATAATTTAGGAAAAAAACAAGAAAAAATCAAAGGCCAAGAGTTGTTGAGTCTGGCAAGTCAGGTCAGTCTACTTGACCCATTTCATCAAGACATGCACAATTGGGCCCTTTTTTTGCAACTTGGGGTCCGCATGAAATTTTTTTGAAATAAAAAAATTTGACGATGTGTTGCCTACTGTGGCAGTTGACGCGTCGTCTAATTTGCCTAGATTATGGCTACTATAGTAGCTGAAAAATCAGGGTTTAATTTTGTTTTATCTAAAAACCTATTTTTCAACCAATTTTGACCTAAAACACCTTAAAAACCATGATAAGCCTATCCATGCCCTAAAAAAACCAAAAAGTCATTCCAAAAATCGAAATAAACCTGCAATGAAAAAAAAACTGAGCTCGGATCTATTTTCATGAACTTTAAAGGAAAACAAACATCTAATATGAACTCTCCTCATCAAATGGAACCATTTGACACAAACATTGACCATTTTGGTGGCTAAGTCGATGTCAACGATATTCTTCTCTCTTTATTGCCAGAATCCAGTGACATTTCTCTCTCTTCTCTCAACTATGGATTAAAAAACAACAAAAATAAACTTTTGTACCAAAATTGAATTTGAAAAAGATTGAGGCACCGAAATCATATAATTTGCATTATTTTTAAAGTTAGAAGACAAAAGTGTATCTTACCCAAAACTCATGGCATGCCACCCATATTTGGTGTATTTTTAATTTCGGTCTCTATTCTTACAATTCCATCATTGCCTAAGAAATCCAAATCAATTGGCCTTCAATTAGGATCAAATCATCCAAAATAAAACTTTAAGGACTAAAATAATTTTTTAAAAATAAATAGAGTCATCCATAGTGTTTTGTGAGAGGATGAACAATGTCGGTTGCACAGTATTCACCCCACGTGTTTTAGTTTTTAAGTTAATGATATAAGTGGAATTAGACCACCAAAGATTATTAATAAAAGATTGTTATCATAGACTATCAAATCTAAAACTTTCTTTAAAATCACTTGAAATTAAAGAAATATCATCTTGATACTCATTAAACTCTTTGAAGCTAGTGAACTTAATTATCACTCTAATAAAATGAACTTTTAGCCATAAAAATAGGTATTGAGAAGTTTAAAATATATTTTTTTTCCTAAAATATTTTTAGTTAGAAGTAATAATAAACAAGTTAAAGCCTTTATATATAATAACCCGAGTCAACATTAGCGAACAAAAGATTGATTGGATGGTAGGTATGGTTTGCTAATTTTTAATTTGATATAAAATATATTGTATGTAAAGATAATTTTTTAGTGTGTATATATATATATATATGAAGATGATTATGAGATTTTTATGAATAATAATAGAGATAGTTCTCTTGAATATTATGAAGATGAGCCTAAAAATGAGCCCAATTATGAGATTATATTAGCTTATGAGTTTGGAGATCCAATATAAATACCTTGAGAGAAAGTTTCATTTTTCTAGTTACAGGTGAAACTAAAAAAAAACTAAACCACTATAGAAAAATAGTTCCTTCCAAACAAGAAAAGTTGAAAGAAAACGATAAACTATCTCAAAAGATATATATAAAAAATAAAGGTATTAACATTGAAAGATACACAAAACAATTATAAAAACTAATTTTTAAAAGACAACAAATTAGTATATGAATGTATGACCATTTATGGATGGCTCAAAACTCTAGACCATGCTACAACAAGTACAACATATATCCTAGAGCTAATCCTAACATAGTCTTTGGTCTTTATGAGTAATGATTAATTTTTTTTTTATATCCCAATCTTAAAATACCAAAGAATAATGAAATAAATGATGCAATTTGGGTGGTTATCGATCGGCTTACCAAGTCTATTTTGTTTATACCAATGAAGATGATAGATTTAGTGGATAAATTGTCCAAATTATATATTTATGATGTAATTAGATTATATGGAGTCCCCTGGTGTCAATTATTTTAGATCAGGATCTCTCATTTACTTTCTATTTATAGCCAGGTATATAGAATGTTTTTTAGATGAAATTGAATTTGAGTATCACTTTTCGCCCTCAGACTGATAGACAATCAAAAAGGACTATTCAAATATTATAGGACCTTCTAAGACTATGTGTTTTAGATTATGGAGGGAGCTGAGAGAATCATTTGTTATTGGTAGAATTTGTGTATAACAACAGTTATTAGGCTATCATATATATAACCCTGTTTGAGGCATTATATAGGAAGAAATATCATACTCTTTTATGTTGGGATGAAGTTGGAAAAATAAAACTACTAGGATAAGAGTTAGTGCAAATGACTATAATTAAGGCTCAAAAAATTAAGGCCAAAACGAAAAAGGCTAAGATAGACAGAAAAATTATATCGATAATCAAATAAGACTATTAGAATTTGAGGTAAGAGATCAGGTGTTGTTGAAGGTCACTCCCTAAAAAAATGTAATTTGATTTGGAAAAAAAAGGAAACTAGCACCAAGAAATATCAGTCCCTTTAAAGTTTGAGAGAGGATCAGACTAATGGCCTACCAATTAGCATTGTTAGCACACTTATCAAAGATAAACAATGTGTTCCATATGTCTCAAGTATTTCTCAAAGTGCCATTAGAAATTTAAGAATACTTAACATTTAAGGTTAAGCTGGTAAGGGTTACTAATAGAGCAGAAAAGAAATTGCAACAAAAAGGCGGTGCTTCTAGTAACAGTGATGTGGATGAACTCTCAAGTAAAAAATAAAACTTGGAAAAGGGAGTAAAAATGAAAAATAAGTATCTGAAACTTTTTTTTAAAGAAGGTAATTCCTAATTTCATAGATAAAATCCTAAATATGGGAGAATTGTAAACCCCATGATAAATCACTTAAATTTAAACTAGATAATATATATGATTGGTGGTGAAAATTCTTGGTAAGTTAGTGTAACCCTAAACAAATTAAAGTATAAATTTGTGTATGAAAATATTGATGATCGAAATAAACTTGCACTTAATAACATGACTTTTAACCAAAAACTAATAATTTAGAGAAATTTTATTATGACTAATGGCGAAATGTTTATGTATGAAACCTGAACAAAATCATAAAAAAAATGAATATGAAAAAAAATACATGTGATTAGAGTTTTGACAAGAATACCATGTAGGGTATAAAAAAGGACTGGCATTATTGTAGACTTGAAATAATCTTCATCCTCTCTCAATAAAACCTATTGCCAAGTAAAGTGGAAAAAACTTAAAATTTATGATCTTGTTCTTCTTTTCTTCAAGTTTACTTGGGTTATTGGTTATGGAGAGTGATTAAGTGATTTTCGTCTATAATATCAAACCAAATTGGGAGAAATTAGAGAGAGAAAGGAGGTGGAAGTTTAGAAAACTTGAGATAGAAAGTGTGGAAAAGTGAAAATGGAAGGGGATTCATTAAAGTTTTTGTAAGAAACACGTTCTATTTGATTGCTTTGGTTGTGGTAAGGGTTCTAACAAATTAGTTTCATGTATTATCGATTTTTATTTTTGGATTGAAATTTCTCTGATTTTTGAAATTAAGATTCATAATGTTTTTTGTGATTGAATGTTTAATTGGATTGTTCATTATTGTTGTTGGGTTAAGAGAATGCATAGAAATTGTTTAAATTTGATCAATTATGTGAAGAATTGAAAAAACCCTGAATCGTGAATTTTAGGGTTTATGTGATTTGTTTTGAAAAAAAATGAGTGTATGTTAATTGTTGATAAATTGAATGAGCACTATATGATTAAGCATTAAATTAGTGAAAGGAAAAGCCAATCATACAAAAAAATCAAAGGTTTAGTGGCTAACCATAATTAGGGAAATTAGGAATGTAATTATATTATGTTGGTTTTGGTATTATGAGAATATAGTGTTACGTGTTGGATATGAAATTTGTGGTAGGAAAATGCAATAAAATGTGTAGACGTGTAATTAGTAGAAAAGAATAAGAAAATAAAAGAATATAAATGTGAATATTGGATTATAAAAAAGATAACATGAAAGTAAGTTAACATATTTTTGGGAAGTTCAACGATATGAAATGTAAGATTTATGGGTGGTGTATAAAATGGGTTAATATATATTAATATGGAATATGTAGGGAATTATATGTGTTTGGATGCAAATTTGATATGGTAGTACGTAATGACATTTTGAAAATAAAAATTGGTTATATGGGTTGTGAGGGTTCTATATTTAATTGTAAATGGGTAATATGAAAAGAAATTGGATTGGCATGGGTTGGTATGAAAAATATGAACTTGTATGTGTTTTAGTGTAATTGGATAAATTAAAAATATTATAGATCGCATGTTCGGAAGTAATGAAATATAACGAAATATATATTGTATGTATGGAAGTAAAAGGGAGGTGCAAAGATATAAATGACTGTATTTGGAAATTAAATAGTAGCATGGTAATGGATGATGATGTGTTTGTGTTTTATGATTTAAAAAATTAAAATAATTTTAGGTACTGATATGGATGGCTCATTGAAGTTAGGAGAGACATCTGATGTTGGACCGTTAACAAAAGGCGCCTCCTTGACAGGAGGACCAGGTAGGCGCCCAACACTTTGCCTTTTTAATTTTAGTAATGACATTTCAATAATTATGTTTATTTGAGAAATGAGTTGTTGAAAGGAAACATAGTAAAAATAATTGTTGCAAAGAATTAAGCCGCTCGTATGAATAAGGACTATTGATTTGAAAAAAAAAATGGTTTATGCCAGCCGCACAAGCAGGGTTTGATAACTTATGAAAAATAGTTTAGCCAGCTGGACAAGTGGGGGCTTTTGATTTAAAATTATTTAGTCAATCGCATGAATAAGGTTTGTTGATTTAAAGGAATTACGTCGGTTGTATGAGTAAGGGTTGTTAAATTAGAAAAAAAAAATAGATTGTTGGATGAGCATGAGCTATTGTCTTGTGAAGTAAAATGAATCACATGAGCGAAGTCTGTATTGAAAAGGTTAAAACTAATTATAAGAGCGATGGTTTTAGGTGAAAAAGTTACCTTGATATAACTAATTATGTAAAGGTTGTAAGTGGCTCTAATGGAACTAGTTGTGTGATGTGGGTGGATCGAAATGACGGTGTTGTATTTGAAAAATAAATTATTCTATGTAAAGACAATTATTGTATTTGGGTGTGCATTTTAAGTAGTAATATGTTGTCTAAGTGTTAAATATACTTTTTTGTAATTAGTTTCTGTTTGTTTTATGTGTATGTATTATAGGTTTATTCTATTTGTCATTGTAGCAGCAGCATCGTAGCTAGGTCTTGATAGTCTATATTAGGTAGAAGTTTTTGAATTCCATGGCATGATATGTAACTAGCTAATGCACATGTCTAGTCTAAATATTTTGCAATTGTAATTGGTAGAATGTTCAATTGTTAAGTAATGTAATTTTTGTTGTCTATCTGTGTTATATTATTTTATAGGCCCCATGAAACAATGCTATATATATATATATATATATATATATATATATATATGATGCAATTAAGGGTGACGATGATGATAGTGAATTGTAATTTTAAAGGGTATACAAATATGGCTACCTATGATTGTGGATTGAGTGAAATGTTATGTATTGAGTTGTTAATATTGTTATAGGTATTTTAATGCATGATAAATTTAGGTAGAGTTGCCTATAGAGGAAACTCTAACGAAATTTTATTGAAATTAGAAAATTTCCTACTTAAATGAAAATAAAAGGAAAAGAAACACTTCATAAAATGGATATTATGCAATGTAACATTTGTATCATATGTGACAGCGAAAACATATTAAAATGAGTAAAGACCCTGGTAAAAAACAATTACCTTATTTACACGTGATTAATAATGAAAAAGGAATAAATATGCATTAAGTTTATGGTTTGTTATAAGTTGTAACGTAAAAATAAACATTCATACAAACATAAAGCTTCATCTGACATAAACTATAAGAGTAAGGTACCGCCAACTCTTTGAGTATTTTTGGACTCTAGCATAGTAATAAAAAATGTGGAAAATAACACATTGCAAACAATATTTAGGGAAGTAACACAATTTAGATAGAGGAGAGAGAGAAAAACAATGAAAGAAAAAAAATAAAAAGACTTTAAAGGTATATTGAAGCTTCGATGTTGACACCACTTGTACCATAAAAAAGATTTCAATGAGACAAATCTAAAAATACCAGGGAAGGTGATCAACGATGATTAGAGTGGGTGACACGAGCCACCTAAAAACAAGCGAGCATTGTCACCTTTGGGCGGCTCGTGTGGCCCAGTCCGTTTATAGTTGAATTTATCTTGTCGAGATATTTTTGGCAGTATTAGTGGTGTCGTCATTGGAATTTTGGTGTGTCTACGAGGTTTTTTTTTTTTTATCTCTTTTCTCCTTTCTCTTTCTCTTTAGCCATTTTATAATTTAATAGAGTTGTTAGTGACAGTAGAGACTTACGAGTTGCAAATGTTATTCATAACTCTCTAAATTGTGTTATTTCCTAAATATTTTTTGGAATGTGTTATTTTTTAATTTATTTTTAATATGCTAAATTAAAAAAAAAAACTCCATCTCTTTATCTTAGAAGATGACCATTTATGTGACATGTTATACCTACTAGAAGATAAAAATAAAGGAAATCTTTAAAATAGAATAAAAGTAAATATATCTTCAAGATAAAAAGATAACAAAGGTGGTATGACTCCACAACAAATAAGACATAAAACCCTGAGTGATCATAAGCAATAACTAGATGTGGGACTATGCTATGGCACAGGTCAATGTTTTTTTCTCTAATAAAAAGCGATGTTCGCAAACATGTTTTAAAGAACAAAAAAAAATCAATAACTCGAGTTATAGTACTGATTGGGTCTAATAAATTGGTTTTATTTTAATTAAGCTATAAAAAAAATAGGTAATGATGGTAAACAAAACAATATAATTTTTTTTAAATGATAACGATAACATGGTAAAATATCTCTTGAAGTGCAAAATTGAATAAAAATGGATAAAAAGCTTGGGTCAACTTGAGGTAGTGTGGTAGACATGTAATATAGGTAATAAATGGTAAGCTAACCCAAGTTAACCCACAATTCAGGTGATGAGAACATGATAACTTGATAAAAAAAATCAAAAAAAACCACAAAGCTATTTGTTTTATAAAAAAATTTATTGTCGAGCAATGAAATCTTAAAAGAAAATAAGTCAAAATAAAAAAAGAAGATGTTGACCCGTGTTAACTCTTCAAACTAATGATCCAAGTCATTATAACGGGAGCACCATACATGAAAAAATCACAAAACTCAATCCCTTATAAATCAAACATTAAATGATAAAATTAAAAAAAATCTATTATACAAAAGGATTAAAAAAATAGCAATTAGAAGAATAAGTTGAAATGAAAAATAAATTAGATGGCAACTACAAATTTTTGATTGAATGGTGAAACTGTAAATGAAAACAACTTTAACAAAAGGACAAGAAATTAAAAATAATAAGGACCAAATTAAAAAAAAAATACCATAAATTTGGATTGGGGGATGAAAATAAAAATAAATGAAGATTACACATGAAAAAAAATAAAAAAAATAAAAAAAATAAAAAATAAAAAGAATGAAGACTAAAAGT
>Ga0307517_10015225_pt1 | contig 10239 bp, 17 predicted proteins | sample 23_EM_MG_FD_194515 | JGI IMG/M metagenome (GOLD analysis project Ga0307517, IMG submission 194515) | Populus trichocarpa ectomycorrhiza microbial communities from riparian zone in the Pacific Northwest, United States - 23_EM | ecosystem: Host-associated > Plants > Roots > Unclassified | place...
ACTCCTTACGTTGGGTAGAAGTTCTCCTGGGTGGAGCGGGGTTTCCACCCTTTCACCCTGGTCTGGCAGATCCGACGGTGCGTGACAGTGCCATGACGTATTTGCGAAATGACGGTATAAAAGAGGGGGGGACCAATGCTCCCCTAACCCCTTCCCCGCATATTCGTTCTTACGCTTTACTCTCATTCTATCGTTCGAAATATGACTTCCTCCGGTACGCATCCGCCCCCTCCTCCCCTCCCCCGCACTGGAATAAATAGCGAGCGTTTGTGAGGGCTGACGATATGTGTGTTGTGTTTTTTGTGCATCCCACAGACAAAGATCAAAGCCACGTGATTGGCGGGTACAAAGCCGCCATAACAAACCCCCATACGTCCGCCGAAGCTAAAGAGCACGCGGCGGAACGTCTCCAGGAGTTGGGTGACCCCCCCTCGCCCGCTCATGAGCCCCCTCAGCATGAGTTGGGAAGCCATCAGATCGCTGGGTACAAAGCGACGATCAGCAGTTCGTGTGACTCTCCATATCTTGTTTCCTCGCGCATCCTGAAGGTCGGTCACTCGTTTATACAGACCCTCACACTTCGGAAAAAGCAAAACAGCATGCTCGTGATGTTCTTGAGGTGGAGGGTGAACTAGAGGCCACCCACCCCGAGCATTCCCCGCCTGCCTCTCACGACCAACACACCAAACGAGTCCTCGCGGGCTATAAAGCCGCTTTGCACAGTACGTCGCTGGCTTTTTTCTTTTCTCTCCCCTCTTGTCGTGTGCAGTTCGTTTCTGAATACCTGACCTCTCGGTTTTGATAGATGCTGGTGTGTCCCAGGAAGCTAAGGAGCGGGCCAAGGAGATATTGAGGGAGCACGGGGAGGAATTTTAAGGTTTCCTTTCCCTGTCTTTGTGTTCGTGAATGCGTGAAATGTATTTGTATTAACGTCCATCCGTTGGTAACCGGTAACCACTGAATGTATTGGGTGCATCGGCGAGGGGTTGCTGGAGTGATTCCGTTTGATCTCAGGCCGGCGCCTCAGGTAGCGCGTGCTGGTCGCTGAACCGAGGACTCGAGAAACCGTTAGTGATGATACCTGGTGGAGAGAGGGGTCTGAGTCCGTCTGCCAGGACAATCACCTCACGATGATACCGTTTCATTCACTCGCTGCCTGTACGAAAGAGAGAACGAAAGCACGAGAACAGCGCGTGGATGGGAGACCAACATAAATGACAAACGGATAAAACTTCCTGGTGTATATTCTTACAAACTACGCTGACGGAGGTTTTTCTACCCTGAGTGATACTCTTCTACTCGATTGCGACACCATGCTTCTCGAGCGCAGCCTTAGCACGGTCCTTCGCTTCCTGGCTAGTGTTCGGATCTTTCAAACGAGGAACGACACATCAGCAACGGGGATCAAAAAAATAAACAAACTCACTATGCAAGGTTGCTTTGAAGCCTCCAAGCACCCTGCTCGGTTCCTTGCCCGTAAAGGAGTGGTCGGTAACAGCTGGCCCGGTATCATCAAGAACACCTTCGTGGTAGGCGTTATCGCCGAGCACATTCGAGGGGTTGGTCTCAATAATCGTCTCTTCCTCCTCTTCCTCATCGGGATCCACGCGGGGCTGGCGAGAGGGGTGGGCATCCGCGCCTTGACCTTCCAACTCTTGAATGACCTGACGCGAATGCTCCTTCGCGGCTTGAGAAGTATTCGGGTTAGAGATGGCAGCCTGTTCGAAAAAGGGGCGACCGATTTCAAAATCCCATCCCTCTCGAGTTACAACGAGACGTTAGAGACTAACCTTGTGGCCACTAATAACGTTTCCGGTAGACATGATTCAAAGTGATGTGTGTAGAGCGGGAGAGCAATCTGCGTTTACGGGGTGGTACGAAGAAATTCCTCGATGGCCCCGCGTGGTATTTATGATTTCAAGAAACCCCGTCGGGGCCTCAGCGGTGGAACCGCCTGACGACATAGGTTCGTCATAAGTTGTTCAAAGCCATCGAGGTGGAGACGAAGGTGCCACAGGGGCCGCAAAGAAACGGAGGTGCGAGAGAACCGCGGAGCACCGTTTCGTGGAGTTCTCCAGAACATTAGCTGTACATCGACTACAGAAAAGATGAGAGTTCCAACACCTAGATGGTGTCACCGTTGAGACCAGACTAGTGGGGAAGGCGTGGTTCGGGAATAAGTGTGATTATGTTAGACGCCCACATTCCAGAGGGGGCGCTCAATTCTCAATATGTACATCGTGCAGTGAATGTGTATTCGATACAATCTAAGTACTTGAGACCTGCTTACCAACGGCAAGAAATGTAAGATTAAGGGTTGGTGTTAAAGAATGATGTGTGTACAGAGGGTACACAGAAAACGAAATCACGCTCGACTTCGACATTTCCAGCATACTGATGCAGAGAGGGGTCCAATCGACCGGCGGAAGAGGACGTCGCGTGCGTGAATAATATAACAGTGGTGAGTTGGAGGTCGTGAGTCATCCAGCGAGCGTGGAGGAGCCCTCAAGGCCCTCGGGGTGAGAATAAAGTATGGGGTACGGGGGGAGGAAGCAAGAACGAACGACAAACATTAAAACCGATGAGGCGGGAGGAGGTTGGGGGTATTAATAGTGATCACCGCCTTCCTCGAGTCTTTCCGGCAGGGACAGTATCTTGGGTGGCGTCAGCAGTTTTCCACCCGTCGCCTCGGCCGTTCCTGAACGGAGGCTTTGTCACGGGGAGATTCCAGTCTTCCTCACGGACATCATGAGGGAAGAGACTGCTCACGCTCTTCCTACCGTATGGCGAGAGGAGCACTGCCGTAGCGGTGGTGGCTGTGGTATTGGAAGACCGGTCTGAGGGGTTCTGTATCATCAGCATGCCAATGCCCCGTTTGCCAATGCCTTGGTTGTCGGTTTCGCCAGGGATCGTTTCAGCAGACCACCGGGGGAGGCCAGTAAACCCAGAGAGGGGTTGAAGGGACTGTTTCTTGTCATTGTAGTCGTGAGGAACCTTGGTGGTGATAGTGTCGTGCTTGCTGGGGACAGCAAAGGGGTCGTCATCCCTCTCGTGGTGGAGCCTGTCCTCGTGCATGCGCTTCGTGATCGCGGGGGCGGGACGCTTGACGGGCTCAGAGGGGACATCAAGGGTTTGGTGGTCGGTGGAGCCGCAGTTGAGTGATGTGTTGAATGGGGTGTGGAGACCACGGGTCAAACCGACGTTGTATTGCTTCGCCCAGGCAGGGGTGAAGCTGGATACGCTGGCGGTAAGCGAACCACGGGAGAAATTGAGCCAGGGTGGCCGAAGGGGCGCCCTGCGAGTCTGCTGCTGACCGTCTCCACTGTGCTTGAGGTCCGGAAGAGAGTGGAAGGCATCGCCGTAGACGGTCCGGGCTTCGAGATCGGACTTTTCCGAGGGGAACGAGTCGCGGGTGATCCGGGAAGCGGAGAAGTCGAACCAAGGGATCTCCGAGATATTTGAATACCAAATGCCCGGAACCAATGGGGCATGGAGAAGGGTGACAGTCAGGAGCGTGACTGAGTAAACAAAGACTGAAGAGGAAAAAATGAGAAAGGGATCAAAAGAAGTCGGAGACAGGGCGTACGAATGAGGAAATTCGTCCATGACACGGGGAGGACCAGGATGGAAGAAGCACACATGGGCAAGTTGACTGTGAATTTCCTGATCAGTCAAGGGTGCCACTGCCTCGGCAACGCTTCACTCACCCGGGGTCGATGAACACATCTCGGCAGGGCCGTGTCGGGTGGACAAGACACTCGAAACGAATGCCAACACGGTCATGATCGACATCCAACAAACTTCAGCCAACACCATGGACACCGGGGGAATCGCATGCGAGAACTTGCGCTCTCCAAGCAGACTGTAGGAACCGGTCAAGAGGAGAGACAATCGGTGAACCGAAGAGGACGTACAGCATGGAGAGGAACAAAAATACACTCGAGTTGAAGACAGCGAGGGATGGTCCAGCAGTGACCAACTTTTCCCATGTCCTGGAAGCGGTGATGTTGAAGGCGGCGAAGGAGAGTGTCAGGATGTTGAGCAGCAGCAGGACAACTAGGTTTCTGGTCAGGAAGAGGGGCCGGGACAGGGAGAGAGAGATAACTTGCTAAACGCGATCAGTCTTAGCAACAGGAAAGGACGGCTAATCAACTGCGGAACTTGGGCACTCGTGGTCATGGTTGGACGCATTATGGCTGTAAAAAAAAGAGCGGGGGTTGGAGGAGGGGGGCGGACTCGAGGGAGAGGAATGGGTCGTTGGCCGGAGAGCGAGCGAGCACCAGAGGAAAGAAGGGGGCGCCAAGCACCTGCCTTTTCTACTTGGATCGTGGGCGGCAAGTTGGAATGGGAACTGACAAAGTTCGGCGGGAACGGAGATATCAAGACCGAGTGCCAAGATATGAATAATAGACGCAGAATCCGTAATATACCAGGTCACCAAGCGGTCATAGACAGGTCGTATGCGTGTGGGCCAGCAACAGCAGCAGAGAGAGGGAGAGGGAAGAACAGGGACAGGTACTTATAGACGACTGCAGCTTTATGCGCAAGGGGCGATGGCTGGCCGAACATGGTTCACAATGACGATAGCCATTGCCGCCATTGTCCACGGTTAGCTCTGACCACCACGGCACGTGAGGCCTGATCCGTCTATAAAGAGGCCGGAGCCGGAGCCACCGCCTCCCGCTCCGCTTCCGTAACTTCGGGGCACATGGCTGGCCGACAACAAGAAAAGTCTCACGGTTCCAGCCCAAGATCGTACGGGTATCGCCCAGGATCTCATTTCGACCACCCCTGCGTGCTAATCCACACCACGTCAGGGGGGCACCACCGTCTAGAACCAGCTCAGGCGCCCGAGACAAACACGCCAATGGCGTGCGGCCACCCGCTTGCACAAGGGCTAGAAGATCTCTTTCGTTCACTATTCGGTCACTTCGCGAATCACAGCGTGCCGGTGCGGAGGACGTCCCTCCTGGCGGAGACCTGACAGTTCGGACTCAATACGCTACGCCTCCGTTTCCACGCCAAAGATAACCTTAACAGGGCACAGCTGATGATCAACCCCACCGCATGCGCTCCCCGTGAGGCTCAGCGAGGGTTGGGCGAGGGCCAAGTCTTCAGGGAGGATGACTACACACAGGAGGAGTCAGGGTTTGAGTGGGCCACAAGCACAGGGATGGCGTGTGGAATAACGGAGCGGATAAGGGACAGAGAGATGTGTCACGTGTGACATGAAGGACGATGCTGAGCGAGGACGCGTAAGCCCTGAATTCAGTTTCAGATAAATATAAAGTGATGACCGCCCTCCCCCTTCCACACACCTCCTTCCCCACCAACCAGCCCACCACCACCACACCACCCTCCTCCCTATCCTCGTCCCTCGTCTCTCCAGCTATGCCAGCTAAGAAACGTTGCCAATTCCAAGATTCCCAGCAATGCACCTCTGCAGTCCTTAGGATTGTCGGCCACTGTCCCCACTGCTCCTCCGACTTCTGTGGCAACGTACGTACAATTAGGCTCTCTACCCCGCAGTCAACCCCTCTTACCCCCTATCTTCTCTAGCACCGTCTTCCTGAACACCACTCATGCACAAATATGGAAGACTGCCGACAACAAGCCTTCAACAAGAACAAGGCAAAGCTGGAGAGCGAGCGGACCGTTGCTTCAAAGATGGCCATGACATAACGGATCCCTCCCCCCGCCTCCCTTGCTCCCTCTATCCCTTTTCCTTCTCCCCTCCTGTTATCCTCTCCACCTCCCGCCTAATGACCATTTACACACGTCCCTATCATCTTCCCCTTTACCCTCAAGGACAAGTAGATCCTTTCTTAATACTTTGTATTCACACTCTTCCCTTTCCCTCCCTCCCCCGGTTGCCTACGCAGCTCCTACCCCCCTGTCACATAGCCCACCTACATAGCAATCCGATTGTTGTCTCCCAGTAACCCAGGGTTTCTTGGCTCATTCACACACGGCCGGGTGTCGCATGCCTTTTCCCCCGTCCATTTGGTAACCCAACGTTTTTCGGACTACCGAACCGAGGTCTCGTCCACATGGTGGCCAAATGTACATCAGTGGCTGTGCCGGCGCCTTTCTCCCGTTCGCGCGCTCATCCCGCCACGCCTATGGCCTGAGTAATAGCCGTTATCAGCTGTCTCCGCCTGTCGGACCACAACCCGTGACAAGGGTTGGGGCAGCCCAGACTCAACCGGTACGGAACTAAATTTTCGTTGGTACCGACGGGATTCTCGTAGTATCTTAGCACCATCGCGTTCAACCAAGAAAGATCCTTACGAGCACGAGGAGTTCACGCCTATTTCCGGAACGGTCACCTTGCATTTCTCATATCCTCCCTTGCCTTACTCATCGCTGACTGTACGATACGTGTGCTTCCTGAGATGGCCCCCGGCAGTCACAATGATGGTCAAGGCTCTCGACGTATCATACAACCGTCCCTTCGCCTATATATTAGTCCGTTTGCAGCTAAACGGTCCCTGATCTCACCCCACCGGACGATAACGTTGGGTCACTTGATCACCCGTCGGAAGGCCGCCAGAAACGTGTTCGACTGATCCGGAGCGATACGAAGTCTACAGGACGATCGCCCCCCAATTGAATGACCCACGATGGCTCCCACAAAGAAACAAGCTTGTTCGCAGAGGGGTCGGTCGAGTCACGCAGCCAGTCGTGGGTAGCGAGTGAATCGATCGTTCCGAACACCACACGCGTGTGGACCTACTCCAAGGTTTAACGTTTAAAGCTTGAGTCCGAGGACCCACAACGTAACGGGACCCAAGGTGGTGTAACTATTCCTGGTGAATATATGTAGACGTAAGTCCCTCCCGGTGCACGTCCTCGTGTGTATCTGCAATGCAACCCGGATAAAAAACACGGGCAGGATATCGATGGACCGAGGGGACGAACCGATGTTGGGGTGCCCCACCAGCACTCTCCACCTCGTCAAGACCATAGGCAGACCCCAGGAGCTCTGAGACGGTGTTTGATTGCACTGCGGGAGCGTTCGTGGAACCCCGGTGATACTATCCATAGCCGTCACCCGGGCTCGCTCCTTTGTGCTTCCCGTTTGCGGGTGGAAATCAGGAGCAACGACGAGTGCCTTGAGCACGTTCGTAGGCCTACCGACTGAATACGCAGTTGGCTTAGCGCTCCCCGCTGGGTGAAGGTAAACCCACGGTGGGTCTAAGCGAGCAAGCGGTGGTAAGCGGTGCAACCGATATTCCAGCGGACGAGACCAACTCCTAGCGTTCGCCGACAGAAAGGCAAAGGTGTACCACTCCTGGACCGCTGGATGTCGATTCTACGGTTTAGCTTGGCCTATGCGGGAATTCCTGGTGACTGTGGCAAGAATAAAGGTAAGAGGGGAGTGGCACTGACAGAGCGCCTCGGACGAGTGCTGGAAATGGACCCTTCTTTGTACAACAGGACTAGACGTACCCCACCGAACTTCTGGCATGGAATCCTGCCGAGGCAGAGGGGATATTGCGGTGGGGCGAAGGTCAAAGGCCGTCCGCCATTGTGGTGGGTCAACCGACGCATAAATGACCTAGCGCCCCGTCAAGGATGTCTCCCGCAGAGAATATCGGTGAGCCCTCTTATACGACCCCAACGGAGAAGAGAGGGATGGGGGTCTGATCTCCCAGAGATGTGTAATAACTGCATTTGTGCACCCTTGATCAGTTTTTAGCGAGATCTTTACCTAACGAAGTTCGCAGAAATTCGATCCGTGAAACCTGTAAAACTCCGCATCGCCTCAAAGGCGTGCGCGCAACAAAAAACAAAAAGGGTCAATGCCATCCCCAGGTCCCTTACACCCATCAACCAAGGAAACCTACCCGATCGTCTGGCCAGATCTTCGTTTCCCATTATCCCATTGAGGACAATGCATGGGTGTGAGAGGATACGTAAATTTGGATGAACATCCCCGTATGGTAAACCGTGTCGATGGTTAAACGCACAAAGGACGCGATGTGACTGATGAAAAAGCAGCGTATCGAATCAACCTGCCTGAAAGAAAGGTTGTTAGACGCCTGTGAAACGAGGAGGGTGCCTGCAGGCATCAACTCATTGCCTGGAAGCAAGGGGCTATATAAACGCGGCGGTCAGCAAGTGCGTATATAAATCGTTAAGCGGCCGTTTAGCATGCCCACGGGTCCGAAACCATCTCCTAACCTCGCTCAGTATTTCGAGATGTTCCCCGCTGCATTCGACGCCACCCTCGATACCTTCGGTCGGGGCTTTGACACCACCGAAGAGCCAGGCTACTCGTTGCACCCGCCCGGAGACTGGTCCAATTTCACAGGCATCGTTCAGAACCCCTACAACAGTAAGTCTCTCCTGTCCGGATGTTCGCAATTACCGGGTGCCTGACCGTAGCACAGGCACTTGTGGGTTCGACGACGTTGAAGCCGTGTATTGGCCCGAACCACATGGAGGTCCAACGGGGACTATCTCAGCCATCCCAACCCACTTCTCTACCCTACCGGTCCCTACAATCACATGCGAAGGTGGGTGCTCGACGCCTGCCGGACTAAGGTTCATCGATATCACTCACTGGTTACAATCAGACACACAGCCGTGCGTGATGCCTACGTACGACACGGGGGGCGAGTGGCCAAGACCCATTCCGATCGTAGCGGAACCCACGGTCTACCATCCACCCCCTGCTCTTTGTGAGACAATTATCCTTTGTGGATGATGTGCCATTTTGCGCTTATCGTGCTTCCGTGATAGGGTGGGATGTGCAGCCGTCAGGGCCGGCCCCGTTCTTCTATCCGGAGTGCACAAGTTCGGGGTCGTATACGGTAGGTTTCACCGACCACGGTTATCATTGATGAGTTCTGAAACGATAGTTTTTGAGGGTACAATCGTACCTATAGCCCCAGTCCCTCCCAGTTCTGGTCCCCAGCGGACCGGGAAACGTAACGTCAGTTTATCGTCAGCGCAGGTCGGTAACTTCAAGCAACGTCTGCGCAAGGCACGACCCCCCGGAGGGTATAAATCCGAGACGGCTATCGCCGCAACGAACAATATAATAAAAGATAGGTTACCCGACGCGGTAAGTTGTTTTTTTTTTACCGCGAGCGTTTTATCCATCGTTTTACAATATCGTTCGTTGCGGCCATAGGATATCGAGTTCTCCACCAGATCATACCTCAACAGAGAACTGTATCTCGAAGATGTCCTGAAACAACATCTTGGGGTCAATAGCAAGATAGACATGTATCAGAAGCGTAAGTCCTTTCGCGCCGATTAAGATTCGACTCCTACCGAACGTCCAATCCCGTAGTTGTGACTATCTTGGGAGACATGGATGTAGTAAACACATCACCAGCACTCAGAACGAGGCCGGTGAAGACGCAAGACCGCCCGTCTGGCAAGACCGAAGCCTCCATAAGAAAGGCAGAGGCGTCCGAGCAACGCCGCCGAAACGAGAGGACGGTTCTCGAGTTCGTGAGCCAGAGGTTCAAGTTACCCGCTGGGAAGAAACACTTCTCCAAAACCGAGGTATTGAGCCTCGGTGAGTGCTTTTGTTTCATCCAACACTGCCCACAACCCACCCTCCGAACCCAGCGCTCGCGCACCTCATTACTAAAGCTGGTTCCGGAGAAACCAGCTCCACCGGAGACCTAAATGGACCGTCAATAATGTAGCTCTATAGTATTCATTAGCGACCTTCCACAACGTACCCATTAGATTAACACAGACACCTACACAGTTAGGTTTCAGGAGCATCTTGGATAAGGCCGCTAATCGGGATGAGCCAGTTTCGTAGGCTGAACACCGAACATTAACCGACAACAGCCGAAGGTCTAAAAGCGCACCATGATTCAAACGCAGCATCAGGAGGGAAGTAGAAGAGAGGGCTATCGCACTCACACGCAGCGAGAACAGATCCCCTCTATATACCTTCCATTCCATCAATATCTCGCTACACACCTCCCGGAACCCACATCAGCAACGGCTCAGGGTATCAGTTCCCAGTCAATTCCATCACCTTCACCTCATGTACACCCACGAACCGTCCTCCTGGATCTTATTGTCCCAAGATCATCCTTATCAGGACCACCAGATCTGGCACACCGCACCGCAGTCGCGTTATCGATTATGATAACCTTTTCTGGGCACATTAAGAGCCAGAGTCGAGGTAGCAGCGTGGACCCAGAATCGACAAAGGATCGGTATGAAACGGCCCCGATCGCACGAGTACAGGGTCTCGATTCA
>Ga0307517_10015226_pt1 | contig 10239 bp, 10 predicted proteins | sample 23_EM_MG_FD_194515 | JGI IMG/M metagenome (GOLD analysis project Ga0307517, IMG submission 194515) | Populus trichocarpa ectomycorrhiza microbial communities from riparian zone in the Pacific Northwest, United States - 23_EM | ecosystem: Host-associated > Plants > Roots > Unclassified | place...
TGCATTGTAACAAAAAGAAAAGGTGTTTACATGTTTTGACCTCTGGGTCAAAAATATTTCAGCTTGTATTTCATTAACTCGGAATATTTTTGAAAATGTTTTTTATTTAAAAATATATTAAAATAATTTTTTTAATATTAATATATTAAAATAATTTGAAAGCACTAAAATAAATATTAATTTAAAATAAATTGTTTTTTAATTTTTTCAATAAATATTTTTAAAACATAAAAACAAAAATTATCTTATTTTCTTCTTCTTCTTCCTATGTTCTTTTTTATCAACTCGCATCATTATATATGTGGGTGTTATTATGTCATCAATTATGAACCAAAATCTTGGAATAAACACGGTCCATGCACTTCCCTTGATGGTGAAATTATTTCCATCTAGCAGTCATCTCTATGACGCTACCTTGCTGAAATTATTGCATTAATTGGAGTCGAAATAGAAATTTATATTCATTTAATTCTAAACTTGCTCCACGTGGCATCAATCAAATAAAAGTAATTTGTTATTAAGAACATAAAACAAGACACCAACGGGATAGTTTTTGTTTTTTTTTTTTGTTTTTATGAATTGAGATTCTATTTTAATAAGATCTGAACATTATATTCTTGCAACTAAAATAATAGCCTAATGCGTAGACTGTAATTTGCTTGAGTCGTGAAAAATAATTTATTGATTACCAAATTAATTAACACGAATTGCGATGCCAATCAGCACTTTGGCAGGCTTGGAGATCCCCAATAATCAACATTTTTGAAAAACCAATGCTGGGTTTTAATAAGATAATTATTGTAGAAAAAAAGAGAGAAAAAAAATAGCAGTAATAGATATTAAGAGTTTATATATTAAAAAAATATTGTTTTTAAAAAATTTATTTTTAATATGAAAACACAAAAGAATTTATTTGAAGTAAAGAAAATAATAAAACAATCTTAATTTTTTTAAAAATATTTTTAAAACGTAAAAAATAAACAAAATCTAAATATCAATTATAAATAAAACATTTCTCTTTAGAGTGTGACCATATAAGAAAATCTAAAAAATAAATAAATAAAAAAGATAAAACTCAATTCAGCTCTCAATTTATTATTTTAGTACTAATTAAGTTTTAATAATCTTATTTTTATATATTCTATTTTATTTTCGTCCTTCCACTACAGCGATTAAAACATATATTCAATTTATACACCAAGTGGTAATTTTATTCAAGATATCATAATAAATTTAATTTGCTCCAAAGGACAATTCCAACATTAAAGGTTTTCAATATTATATTTAAGATAAAATATAAAAATCACCTGAAAATATAATGATAAATTAAAGTTTTCCTAAAAAAAAAAAAACAGCACGACACGTAAGATAATAATAATAATAATAATAATAATAAAAGAAAGTGCACCCGGCGGCTGCAGTAAAAAAAATAAGCCTCACTTCCCTTCTCTCCTGTCTCTGTTAACCTCTGCAAAAAACACGAATTGCAGTATCAGTCCATTACCACCTGCACAGCCTCAACCTCCTCTAAAACTAATCAAAACTATATATCCCACTCTCTCTCTCTCTCTTAAATTATTGAATTTTTAAAACCTTTCTTTTTTCCTCAATCCTTTTCGAGTCATGATTTATGATCACAACTAGGACTTTAAGAAGAAATATATAATTACAAAAGCTTAAAACTTTGATGGCCAGTGCTTTTTAGTTCACTTTTTTCTTTTTGGAAAAATTGAAGATAGTAATGTCTGTTTCGGAGCTAAAGGAGCGCCATGTGGCGGCGACAGAGACGGTGAATTCTTTGAGAGAACGATTGAAGCAGAAACGCCTTCTTTTACTTGATACAGATAGTAATAATCATTTCAACTTTACTTCTTTCTTTCCTTTTCGTATTTGATAAAAATAAAAGAAAGTGGATCTGATTGAAGTTGTTATGGGTTGCTGCAGTGGCGAGATACGCGAGGGCGCAAGAGAGGAGTCCGGTGAGTTTTGGGCCCACCGATCTGGTTTGTTGCAGGACTCTTCAAGGACACACTGGCAAGGTGATAACCACTATTCTTGTTCTTTTAAATTTAATTCTTATTTGTTTTCATCGTAGATATAAGATAGAGGCAATAAATGGGGTTTTGGGTTTTGATTTAACTGGCGAAGGAAGCCATGTAGTATTTTGGTAGTTGCAATTACTAGAAGGATTTTTTTTTTTTTGGTGGGCAGATGCGATATAGTTTATGCAGAATTTGTTATCTGCCACTAACTTAGGCGAAGGAATGTTATGGAAAACAGAGGGTCCCTATTTTTGGCTTGGCTTCCAAAAACGAAGTCTAGTGAAGATTGGGTGACTTATTATTACTTTTAAGATCTTTTGCTCTCTCTTTTGTAATGGGGGCGTGTTTATGAAAGGGCAAGAAATATTCATCTGGATGAATTTATTATTAAACGAGAAAAAGTTAATGCATATTATGGACAGAGAGCACCCAAGAAACAGATAGTTTGGTTTGTTAGAGAGGCCCTTTGAATGGGAGAAATTAGAAGTTGTCAATTGATTTATCGAAAAAGCTGAGAGTTAGAACATCAACATTTTATTCAATGCTCTGTTTGTTAGGAAGGATGAGGGGGTGGATTGAGGAGGAGGAATGAGATGCTTTCTAAGCTAGTTTGTTGGATGGAGACCCAAGAAAGGAAGGGAAGGGTCCCGAATTTCCTTTCTGTTTCGCAATCCATCCTTTCCTCTCTTGTTATCCCAACAAGTAGATAGACGGGTTAATATCCCTCCTTTCTACTCTCAATTCCTCCCCTTTACCCTTTCCATCCCTCTTAATGAACAGAGTGCAAGCGAAATTATGAAGGTTTGCATAGGTATTTTGAAGCAGTGAAATGAGGAGATGATGCGTAAGATCTGCAGACTAAAGGGTGATTATGTTGTATTGATCGCATGTTAATTGTAATTTGGCATGAGTGCTAAACAATGGGTTTCAAATAGAGTTTTAATACCCGTGACACTTGCAGGTATATTCGTTGGATTGGACCCCTGAAAGGAATAGAATAGTAAGTGCTTCTCAAGATGGGCGATTAATAGTGTGGAATGCTCTAACAAGTCAGAAAACTCATGCCATAAAGCTACCTTGTGCGTGGGTGATGACATGTGCTTTCTCTCCTACCGGACAATCTGTTGCTTGTGGCGGTCTTGATAGTGTTTGCTCAATTTTTAACCTGAATTCACCAACTGATAAGGATGGGAATCTACCTGTATCGAGAATGCTTAGCGGGCATAAGGGCTATGTATCATCCTGTCAGTATGTTCCAGATGAGGATACCCACCTGATAACAAGTTCTGGCGACCAGACATGTGTTTTGTGGGATATTACAACGGGCATTAGAACTTCCGTGTTCGGAGGAGAATTTCAGTCTGGACATACTGCTGATGTGCTAAGGTAAGGCATTCTCCAAGTTTTCTTCGAGCTAACCTTGTTACTGCAAGAAAAACTTCTCACATGCATGGCAAACTGCGTACCTGCCTACCTTTTGACTTCAAATTCAACAGGACTAGCTACCTAGTTAACCTTCGGCTGCTCTTGTATTGATGCCTTCTTTTACACCCCTATATTTACTATATGTCGACATTTATATATGGTGCATCCTGTGACAATCGAACCTTATAGAATAGATGTTTTCTTTTTGTCCTTTAAATCACTCATAGCATTACATTATTATATTCAAATTTTATGATTTTCTCCTTTGTCAGGGAGCAATTAGCACTTTTGAATTTTGACCTCTGTGATACTGATTTGTATCCTGCAGTGTCTCAATTAATGGATCAAACTCTAGAATGTTTGTATCTGGTTCCTGTGATTCAACTGCCCGGTTATGGGACACCCGAGTTGCAAGTAGAGCAGTGCGCACATTTCATGGGCATGAAGGAGATGTCAATGCTGTAAAGTTCTTTCCTGATGGTAATAGATTTGGAACAGGCTCGGATGATGGTACTTGCAGGTTATTTGATATCAGGACTGGGCACCAGCTCCAAGTTTACTATCACCAGCATGGTGATACTGAGATCCCACATGTAACCTCCATTGCATTTTCAATATCAGGAAGACTCCTCTTTGCGGGATACTCAAATGGTGACTGTTATGTTTGGGACACTTTATTGGCAGAGGTACCCTTTTGCACTTTGAATTAAGTTCATTATGGTACGATCAAAACATCTTTCGAGGAATTGGATTTGCTTGCATTGATCAAGTTATTTAATACTATTTATGGGAATCTGAACTCGGTGGGGGCATTTTCTAATCCCAACTTTGGCTTCTGTTTCATAATTTGAATGTTTCTCTAATGTCATCTGGTTGTGCATCACTACCACTGAGTTATGAGGTTTCATAGGTTTTGCATTAGATACCCATTTGCAAGTGCCTTTACTCAGCATAGGTCTAAAGCCTTGCTATGCTCATGATAGAAAAAAAAAACCCGAAAACAAACTTATGTAAAGAGTGGCACTGGAGTTCCTCCACTTTGTTGGTGGCTATTGTTTTTCCAATTTGTGTCATATGAATTATCAGAACTCTCAATTTTTTAACCTTTAAGAAAGAAAAGCTTGAACATTATGCTTTTGTTGCATGCGGCCTTTTTTGCTGAGTAGTTCTGTGCATGTGTATAAGTTGTGGAAGATTTGAGGTGGGCCATGATATTGCATCCATTGACCCTGATTAATTTTGTATTTCGTGGCAGGCTGTTTTGAACTTGGGATCTTTGCAGAACTCACACGAGGGCCGGATAACTTGTTTGGGTTTGTCAGCTGATGGAAGTGCCTTGTGTACAGGAAGTTGGGATACAAATCTAAAGGTTAGTCTCCATATAAACAATGGCCTTATTATTTCTTCTGATACTGTCCGATTTGCTTGAGACATATCTAGGAAAAAGTTCCATATCAAATCTACGAACAAAAGATTGTATTGATCATGACATACATTTGAAAATCTTAGTTATCCAGTTCTGTCCTTCTCAACATACATAATCTGTTATGTTTGTTCTAAATGATTCTATTTTAGGTAATGAGGCACTTGTTATTCTTAGTTTTTGGGTTCTAGAAGTCCTGCCTATCCTAACAACAAAGCACCTTTTATTCAATTATTAACTTTATGATATATAGGATCCCATTCACCCTGCATTGATAATTATTTATGTCAGAATGCTACTGCTTATTCTGGTGTTGTGCATGTTGGAGGTGTCATGCTTAATTAAATCTATTGCACATAATATTATCCAGTTTCACTTTGGTCTTCTGTTACATTTATTTACAGATGAATTAGTTACCAATTCAGAAAGCTGATAAAATTTCTCTCTTTCTCCCTCTCTCTCCAGATTTGGGCTTTTGGAGGGCACAGGCAGGTAATCTGATTCGAGCAGAAGGATCGAATCACATGTCTCATTTCCTCTCAGGTTCATGCTTCTCACAGCCTTTTCAGATGCACTGTGCTGATGGTAGATTCCTTCACATTCTCGTCAAGTTTATGTGAACCATATCTCTGTGCTGCCACCTGTAATTCTCATGTGAAAATTGATGAGAAAATGGAAAAATGCATGATCTTACTCGGTGAAATTGGCTATTCATGTTATAGCTGGCTACAGTATCAAAGTTGCCTGTTTAATTTGTACGTACCAATTACTGTATCCTGTACCTTTATTTAATGAAAAATCTTCGTTTTCTTTAATCAATCCTCCACCTCCCCATACTAACCCTCTTTTTTTCCTGTATCATACCTCAAAACTAATGCCCTGGATCACCCATTACCTTGTTAGATGTTAGATAACAAAAGGAAGTGACTGCATGCTGTTTCTATTTTGCTAAAGTTCAATCCATGGAATCTTTTCACGAACTTATGTCTCGTGATGGTGTTTGCTTTGTCTACATAATCTAGATGTCCGGGGGAGGGATCGGTGCCAAGGACCCCTCCTGCGTGCCCAGGTTGCCATTGCTAGCTACTAACTAGAGTTTGAACTTTGAAAAGTTTTTGCGTAAGTTCTGAAACACTTTTAGGTGATGGAAAGTTTTCTTCCCATATCGGGTTTACATGGTCGACGAAGCTTTGTAACCAGTACCCTTTCTAATTTCTATAGGTCTGCAGATTCAATTTCTTCTCTGGTATGGATTGGCCTTGCCTAACTGAGCAGTCGTATATTTGCTGGAATCTATGTACTCGCTCCCTAAAACACCAGTCCCTACACGAAATTTCAACTAAAGTAATCTACAAGAACTCCACAGTAGAATATACAGTAGAAAATACAAGCAAAGATTTAATGGTCCAATTGTGCCATAACCCATCATCATTTTTTTTTAAAAATAAAATATCAATAGCCACACCTAAAAAATTACATCAAATCTTGACATCACCCATCACCTTTTTTTTTTTTTTTCAATATTCATGGCCACGCCTGTATAATTACAGTCATGCATGGTAAAAGTCCTTCACTCGTGAAATAACTGAAAACATATAGACTTAATTCTACACAATCCTGCTCTTAATAATATTGTATATACTATAAACTCAAATTGAAATGATTTTCGATGGTCTTGGAAGTTTGAAATTTTGAGAATTCTCAAGGGCTACGTCTCTGACTCCCTGTCCGACTCTTGGTCATTTGACTCATTTCTTCACTGCTGGAAGAGGAAGGATTCAGCCCATATTCGCTCGTGTGACCAAATTCGCTGCTTACATAGTCGTTGCTGTCTAATGCCGTCCTCCTAAACCTCCGCATATCTGTACTGTATGAGCTTTGGTCATGATCAGAACTGGAAGCGGAGCTGAAGATTAGGCCAGCTTTCCTCCCTTCTTCCAAGGAGACTTCACCTTCAAGTGCTCGTACAATCTGTTTCATGTGTACTTATGAGCATCTCTTAAGATTTTTTACAATTTCCATTAACTAAAGTGATTATGTATTATGATCAGCTTATCCACTATCTTAGATCTTTTATTTTCCTCCCCGCCCTTTGATGTATGGTGGTTGCTTGATCAAAGCTTTGAATTTTTTAAACAGAACCAGAGATCACCATGGTAATTAAAATATCATACCCGGCTCATTTTCGGCCTCCTCTTTGCTGAATGACTAACCGATGCACCAGCGCATGCTACCATGCATGCCATCTCCTGGAGATCGTAATTGCCCTCCAAAGCTGGATCAACCAACTCATCGTAGTTTCCATCTTCTAGTGCTTTTGCACAGAAGGGTCTAGCCTGTAGATGCATAAACCGAAAATTCAATATAAGCATTTACTTGTGTTTCAGAAGCTCGATTAAACGCAGTTATGAGGCTGCAAAATTAAGGATCCGCACCCAGTCTACCAAGCTGTCATCCATGTCCCCAGAGAGATCCACAGGGCGACGTCCAGTTATTAGTTCCAATAGCATGACACCGAAGGAGAAAACATCAGATTTATCGGTAAGCTTGCCGCTCGAAGCATACTCTGGAGCCAAGTACCTAAATGTATGGATCAATGATAATCACATATCAATATGTGCCAGTCAAATTCTATTATAATTTGGTGCTCCAGCAGAACACATGATCCAACAATGAAATGGAGCAAAAGTTTCTTACCCGAATGTTCCCATTATTCGAGTAGATACATGAGTATAGTTGTCTGAAGATAGCTTAGCCAAACCAAAATCTGCCACCTGATATTTAACATAAATCATCAGCTGAAACAATTATATCTAAACAGAGGTAATTTGTTGCCTGAATACCATAGCTTCGAAACTGTAGTCAAGCAGAATATTTGCTGCTTTAATGTCCCTGTGGATAATGCGTGGGTGGCCTGCATGTATCAAACAGATTACCCCAAGAGAAACAGATGCCGAAAGGGAAAGGGGGAGGGGAGGCAGATCGAGAAGTGGTAATTGACTTACAGTCTTCATGCAAGTATGCAAGTCCTCTGGCCGATCCCAGGGCAATTTTGAGCCTAGTAGGCCAGCCCATGGGCGGATGACCCTTACCTACAAATTTGACGACAGTATCATATGATCAGGAATAAAGAATGCCATGAATGAGGGGAATTTATCAAGGAAAATGGAGAATTCAGGATTTTTAGAGCATACCATGAAGGTGAAATTCAAGGGTGGAATTGGGGACGAACTCATAAACCAACAATCTCTGACCTCCTTCAATGCAATAACCAACAAGGGACACGAGGTGGCGATGATGGACGCGGCTAATAATCTCAACCTCAGCCTGAAATTCTCGATCTCCTTGTCCACTACCAGTTTTGAGACTCTTAACTGCAATTTCCTTGCCATTAGGCAACATCCCTTTATGCACATAACCAAAACCTCCCTGGCCTAGTAGATTAGCTTGAGAAAATCCTGCAGTTGCTGCTGCTAATTCACCGTAGCTGAAGCTGCTCTTGGTGAACCCAAGAGTCAAGGACGGGTGTGATGGAGGCAATCCTGACGAACTGTGTGAGCCGGAGTAATTGGAACTCATTTCACTACTTGACATAATTGCAACTTGAGGTGGTGGTGGTGGTGGTAGTGCGGGTGACCAAGCTCCATGTCCTCCACCAGGAGGTGGAGGAAGATTTACAACTTGCTCTGTGAGCTTGCTTTCGTTGTGCCCATTACTAACAGGTTGTTGAAGAGGTGTTGCGTTGTAATAAGGACCACCTGCGGCTGCACATTTAATAATTATACTATACAATAAGCAGTACTCAAAATTCAATCTGGCCAGTAATCTTAGTCAGCTTGAATAAGTATTCATATCATATCATTAAAAATCAAATGAGCAGGGTTAGCACCGCTGCAACAGAATATGATTTCAGCGACAATTTTGAAATGCCACTGTAAGTACATGTTGTAATAATATTTTATGCAATTGCTTTTATCATATCTTTATCAACATTTATTTAATTTAAGAGATTTAGCTTTGATGCAATTATGATTCATTTTTACCACATTAAATCTGTTTATGCTAAAATAAACTCAAATCCCGGTAAACATAATTAATAATAGCAATTATAATTAAATTTTCACTGTGAAAAATATTTTTTATGAAAATGCCACAAAAAGTTAATTCTATTATCGTGTATATGGCTCGGAAAGGCTCTTGCTTACCAGACGTAACTTTAATTCATAGAGTGTGATATGTACCTTTGGGTGCAGGGGAGTGATCTTTGTAGTAATTATATTGTGGCGATCTCTTCTTTTTCGTTCTGCATGTACATAAAAATACAAGCAGGGCAAGCAACAACAATAACCCTACTCCAACCACGGTTCCTGCTATAATTGGTACAAGGTTAGCTTCATCCCCATTGCCTGAAGATGTTGCAGGGGTATTGTTCGGTGACGAATTCCCTGATTGTCCTAGAGATCGTGGTGGAGGTGGCGAGTTGCGAGACTTGGATGATGATGGAGGTGGTGGAGGCGACCAAATATTACTACCATTATCTTTTGTTGTTGGGGGAGGAGGTGGTGAGTTATTTTCCTTAGAAGAGGAAGGTGGTGGTGGTGGTGGTGGTGAAGAATCCGAGTTTTCTGGCGGTGGTGGTGAGGGCGAGCTATGATCAGAGGGGGGTGTGGACTCTGTTGGCGGTGGTGGTGGTGATGGAGAGACCTCTACCGGGGGCGGGGATGTGGATGGAGGTGGCGATGACTCCAATGGTGGTGGCGGTGGCTCTTTTAACGACGGAGGTGGTGCAGATGATGGTGGTGGAGAAAGTGGAGATTCTTCAGGCGCGGGGGAAGACATGGTAGGAATACTTGCCAAACAATATTATCGTCGAAACCTCCAGGACAAATTAAATCCCACCACTCTTCCAAACGATATGAGCCCAGATACTCTAACGAGAAAGATGCATTAAGAAAACGAATATCCAACCAAATGATTTTTGAAGAACAGAATCTAACGCTTAGAATGATAAAATCATTAAATGCAATCCTAGAGGATATATAGTTAATTAATATATATAATTCCTAACAAGATCAACAATGCATGAAAGACCAATAATGTGTAGCTGCGATGATCATGATTTTCAAACCATTTACATGTCTAATTAATCATTTGTATTTGATTTAGCCCAAGAAGTCTCACGAAAAAAGTAAAAGGAGAGGAATTATAATACCTGGGGAAGAAGGGTGAGTAAATTCTCAAAGGATGGAAATTAGGAGGCAAGGTTCCATGGTATTAGTTTTATGGACTGTGGTACACAGAATCCCCTCCTACAAAGGAGGGGATTTTCTGTCATTTTCCGATATTTGG
>Ga0307517_10015229_pt1 | contig 10238 bp, 14 predicted proteins | sample 23_EM_MG_FD_194515 | JGI IMG/M metagenome (GOLD analysis project Ga0307517, IMG submission 194515) | Populus trichocarpa ectomycorrhiza microbial communities from riparian zone in the Pacific Northwest, United States - 23_EM | ecosystem: Host-associated > Plants > Roots > Unclassified | place...
ATGTTCCTCCCCAAATGCATGCTTCATTTTTTCCATTACAACCACCTGCAGTGCCTTTGCCTTCTTCCATTGGCCCTGGTTGCTATATGTGACTGCAAGATCTGCCATACTTCTGAGTGTGTCAGGATGCTCCTCTCCAAATGCATGCTTCATTTTCTTCATCACCACCACCTGCAGTGCCTCTGCCTTCTTCTGTTGGCCCTGGTTACTATATGTGGCTGCAAGATTTGCCTTGCTTGTGAGTGTGTCAGGATGTTCCTCCCCAAATGCATGCTTCATTTTCTCCATCACCACCACCTGCAGTGCCTCTGCCTTCTTCCATTGGCCCTGGTTGCTATATGTGGCTGCAAGATTTGCCATGCTTCTGAGTGTGTCAGGATGTTCCTCTCCAAATGTGTGCTTCATTTTCTCTATCACAATCACCTGCAGTGCCTTTGCCTTCTTCCATTGACCCTGGTTGCCATATGTGGCTGCAAGATCTGCCATGCTTCTGAGTGTGTCAGGGTGCTCCTCTCCAAACACATACTTTCTTTTCTCCATCACAACCACCTGCAGTGCCTCTGCCTTCTTCAATTGACCCTGTTTATAGTAAGCATAGGCTATATTTTTTGCAACCAATACATTGATATCATTAGGCTTGAATGCACCAATGGATTTGCTGATATGTGGTAAAAGGATATGTTGGTATTTATAGTCATCACTGTTTACTTCCCAAGAAAGAGATATGCCAATGATACTAAGAACACATTGCTGTATGTCACTGTATGTTTCCCCTAGTGTCCAGGCACTCCAGTGTTGTACCAGTGGATGCACACTGTATGATTGATTTTGATTATCAAATTCAATTAAAGAATATGATTTAATGTCTCCTATGAACTCCTGGAACAGCAAAGAATTCCATTTTGAACCCTCCTTTCCAATATCACTAAGTAACTTGTCCACTTGTATTTGTAGACTTAAATCATCCAGCCTTTCTGGAGATAATGAAGCTCTTTTGAATATTTCTTCTGTGATTCCTTCATGGTGTAGAAAGGATAAAATTTGCAATAGAGTTTTTGCTGATGATCCAAGCTTGTCATAGCTCAATTTCCATGTTGCATAAACAGCCAATCCATATTCATCCTGTTTTTGAATCTCTTTAGTCTGCAGCAGTTTATCATGATCCTCTTGATAGATCTACAAATAGCTTTTAAGTGAGGAGCAATGAAGAATATAAGCACCAGCTTGAGAGATGGCCAATGCAAAATAATAAAGATTCTATGTACTCTGATAGTTAGCTTGAAGGCAAATATCACAAAAATAAAAAAAGTACCTTTACAATGATTGCTGCTAGCTTCTTATTTTTATCTGTCTTCTCTGCCCGAGACATCTGCATGAGTAAACACTTTGCATCCTCAGGATTCATATCAGCAACCTTTGCATCTGCACCCTGATCTGCATGAATGCTCAGCTGTGGATTGCGTGTTGTGATCAAGATATTTCCAGATTTGCATTTTGGAAAAAATTTTGCAAGATTCAACTGGACATCATCAGCATTATCAAAGAAAAGAAGCCAGTTTTGACTATGTTTAGTTGCAAGCCAGTGTTTGCATGCATCAACTGACTGCTCAACATAAGTAGGAGTGATAGCTACAAGATCAGCTTCAAGTGTCTGTTGATTGGTGGCATCAATGTAAAAAATGTCAGAGAACCTATAAGACATTTTACTATAAATTATTTATCATATATGTGGTAAAACTATACCATTGATTAGTTTGGGCATCATCTAAAAATTTAAAAGCAAGTTGGCTCTTTCCAGAACCTCCAAGGCCATGCAATACAAAGACATGTTGAGAATTGTGACCAGAGTTAAAATATTGGCACATTTTATCAAGAATTTCCTTTCGTCCTGTGAAAGATTTCACTGGTAATGGACAAGTCTTGGACAATTTCAAATGATGAAAATGACCAATTAGCTGAGACTGTGGTGGCCTAGGAGAGACTAAAATCATAGATCTCAGATTTCAATTTGATTTACATAACAAATTTTTTCATACCAAATTGCTCTATCATGAGCTGTGCCTTTGGGGATTTGATAGTATTTATCACCAAGCTAAGCTTCACACCCACTTCCTCTCTCTTTAAATATTGCATAGTATGGGCCTCCACATTGGCCATTTTCTCCCATTCAGAGAGCTTTATCCCTTGTATTCCCTGTTCAACATTTATTCGAAAATAGATGTTTGGGGAATTTTTAAAAAGAAGTGACAACTTTTCATGTGTTGCCTCACAATCAGTTGAAATTGCTTTGAGTGCATCAATAACACCTGTTGGCACAATCTGCTGAAAAAATCCAGGAGTTCTAATGCTGATTACTTCAGCCTGCCCTGTTCCAATGCTCACTAAACACCCAATTTGATGGTTGGGAAACACTACTTTGGCCTCCTTTATTAACAGCTCACTAGGATTATTACAACCTAGACCACCATCAATGTAAGGTTGTTTGTTACCAATCTCAATATGCTTGAAAAAGGTAGGCAGGGCAGATGTTGCCCGAGCTGCTTCCCAGATCTTGCAACCTGAATGTGTTTCTTGGGACTGATAACTTCTAAAAAGAACAGGAATATTGGCATTCATGTTAAATGCATTCCTGGCACAAACAAAACTAGGTTTTCTTATTTTCAATTCAAATGTGTAATAAAGAATATAGAACTCACATTCGGCAGACCGAGGTATCACCAACTTCCAACAACAGTTCTTCAGGATCACCAGTTATATCTTGCACAACAGATTTGATCACTTCTTCAAGTTTTGTCGCTTTGAACCTTCCATCTCCAGGCCATCGCTTCTGATCGGAGAAAACTTGCTGAGTTAGGCTGTTGTAGGCATCGATTGCAGTGTCAATGCCCATCCTAAGACGTCCCAGCATTAAAGCTATAATTCTACATAAATGAACACATCATTTGAGTATCGATAATTGTGATGATAGGATATGGTACAATGGAGCTCACCCCCCAGTACTGGTGCCACCAATAAGATCAAAGTAATCGCACGGCTTGGGAAGACTGGTGAGGAGTGGTCGACCCTCGATTTCGCGCTTCATGTTCTCCTCGACCATCAACCTGTGCATAATTTCCTTGATGATAAGCAACTCAGAAAGTCCGCGGATACCGCCTCCATCTGTCCAGGGGCTACTAGTTAGCGACGGTGGAAAGGGAAAAATAGGACACGTTTACCTAGCGCAAGTAGCTTCAGTGGTGGTTTCGCTCCAGAGGAAGACATGATGGTTAAGACGAGAAGAATCGATGGCTTGTGGGATGGCTTGCGGGTCTAAACAGGTAATTTCTCACGCCGTTGCCCTCACGACTGTTGTCCCTCCCATGTGTGACTCCCTTCCATCTCCCTCGTCCACAACTGATCGCCGCATGAAGAAGTCCCTAGTACCACAGCCTGCACCCAGATCCAAACAATAAACGTCTCTTCCGACCCTTCTCATCTCCAGCCCACGCGTCACAAGGAGGAAGATTTAACCGACTTTCATCCTCCAAATTCCAGCCCACTCCGGACTCGTTTCTCTGTTCAAGCTTTCCGGTATGTTCGAACCGGTTTGTAGATAACCGCGCAGATTCTCATAAGTGTTGCCACAAGACATTGATTTTAGCTCGACTCGACATTCAGACGTCCGCAACAGGGCTTCTTTTTCCAGTCGCATCGTCATTCTGCGATGATTTTAAACCCTAGATTCAATTTTGGGCCACACACCACCTCACGACTATCAAGTGGTTCTCCGATTGTCTAGTATGTTTTCATTATCCAATCATTACATCTATTATGCAAATTTTTAGTGTATTTTCCAAGTACTCTAGGACATCGATCCCCTCTTTCTTCGAACGGTTTCCAGTGATGACAAAAGTTGACAGACCTTGGTCGTAAGGCATGATACCAGAATTTGAGCAGCTGAAACGACTTTTCAGGACGTGAACCTTAAAGGAACCATAGGCCAAAGCTCTCTGTCTTGGCCTGGGATTCGAGTTCAAAGGGTTGAGTTTGGCGTTGTCGAGGGGATAGTGCAGGTCTACGGAAACAGAGGGCTGGTGATTCAATATGTTCGTCATCGACGACGATGAGGACTAATACAGAGTCTCATTCGTGAGCATCAATGCGGATTGGTTGGCGGCAAAGATGGTCAAAGCATCTTCGAATGACTTTGATAGCAACGTCACTATGTTGGACAATTGCAATGTGGGCAAGGTGATCGGAGCTAGCGCGCTAGCGATTCGAGGAACTGCGGTTTGCAAGTGAGATGCATGGATTGGAAGAAAGGAAGGCAATAGAGAGAAAAGAGGCGAACGACAGCACCATCAACGACCAGGATCGATGTCCATAGGTTCGCACCGACCCTTTAAATCTGAACGTCGCACATGTGTTCTTATGGATCCTTTACTACAATCCCGCCCAATAAAATGCATTTATCGTTATCTATCATCGCTCTAGGTTACATATATGTGAAAATGGACGATGAGAAAACCCAGAGAAACCTCCTACTTATCCCTCCTCCAGTACACCCGCTGCCTTTTCCTCGCCCCCTCGTCTTGTAACTCCGATTCCATCTCTCTAAACTCGTCTTCGAATAGAGCCCTCCTAGTATGCGAAGTTCATCCTCTTCTTGGCCTCCGCCCATGTCCACTCGACCTGCCACACTAGGGCACAGCTCTCTTAGGATGGGAAAGTCGGAGAGATGTTCCAGAGGAGGCGCGTAGGTTTGCCGAGCTGAGGGCATATGGATAGAGTCATCATTGGTGGTGCCGGCCATGGGAAGAGAGGAGCAGGAAATGTGACACTCGTCGAAATTGTTGGCAGTTATACACGCCTCGATGTGTTGAGTTTGGCTCACGCCAACATCTCGCTGATGCCTGTCAGGATCGGACTCAGCGAATCGGTCGCTGGCAACTCGAGGCTGCCCCTCCTATTGACGAGGGGGGAAAGCGGACAGTGTAGTGGGTGCGAGCGCGGCGATAGGAACGTCCAGGAACCGAGAAGAGGGCGCGAATATGCCTCAGAATTGAGCTGAGGGCCTAGGGCGAACATTTGGATAACGTAGAGATACTGTGGTCCGGCGAAGCGGCGGACGAAGAACATCACCTGCCATTTGTGGCATCATGACAACAGACACCTTGCGACACTGCTAGGAAATTCAAATGGCGATGGGTGAAAACGGTTTGAGGAGCGGTGGTGGGTAGGGGATTCGCCTTCTGCGCTCGCTGACATGAGGGCGTCGATGGTAGCTGGGTCTTCATAAGGTGGGAATTTGGGAATTCTTCGAGAGCAGCCAAGGTATAGAAGCTGTAAGAGGATCAGAGACTACAACTAGATGCTAAGCTTTTGATAACCTTACCCTCCATGAACCATTTTCGAGTACTGTTCGCCAAAATGTTCTTTCGGGATGTTCGCGATGTTTTCGTCCAGTTTTCTAGGAGAAAGAGCGCGGAACATATCAAACAAAGCGTACGCCTTATCTGCTGGCTTGCGGATTTTGAAGGAAAAAGCACTATCAAAGTGATGCTGGGAAAGGTATTACAAATTTGAATTACCGGATCTCGTACTCGTAACTTCTTGTGTTGCACTGTCGCATCCGCATGATGAAGTTCAGGATTGTCACAAAGGTACGAATGGCACCCGGATAACGTCGGAGCATGGTGTAGTAGAAACCAACATAGTAGTAGGTTGCGCATGGCAAGCTGTAAAAGGCGACTGCGGGAAGGTCAATATGGGCGTCATCAGGACAAGTCGAAGCTTACCTTTTGGTTCAACTCGACATTCTCCGTCACTTCGAAGTCGAGGGTGAAGTCTTCTCGGTGCACATGGACCGGGAAAAGGCCAATGATGCTGAAGTAACTGAGCCTTCGGTACAGGGGACGCTGGTCATTTCACCGACTTTCCCCCTCTCGTTGTGCGACGATGTAATCATATTGACCCTTGATTCCTGCATCAGGGAGTAAAGGACGTTCAGTACACTGTATGAGCTCCAGACCTTGGAAATTGTTAACGCAGCAAAAACACATACGTACGGGGCCACCTTCAACATGATCAGCTCGCCCTGGGTTTTCGTCGTAGTTATATGCAGAATACTTGATAGTTTCATCGATGAATCGATGACGTCCCACAGCCATTTTTCGGGAAGTTCGAGTTCAACTGGCCCATCCAAGCCTAAAGCGTCGGTTCAGGATGAATGTCACAATTTTGGGACAACAAAAGTGCTTACTGAGGAGGTTACATAATGCTGTCACATTTTCTCAGGCGACCGCCCATCACCATCACCCCACACCATGGCGGACACGCTAACCATATTCACCAAAACCTCCGCATTCTCTCTAGCTGGTGTTATCGCCCTCGGTGTTATCGCGTATGTAGGCTCCAAGGTCTTCCTACCCAAGAACGCGAGGTGGCAGGACAGGTACACATTCATCTGGTTGGTGAGTTCATTTTTCGTGTCCATAATGAACGTCCCCAACATGCCGTATTTCTATCCTGGGTTTTGGGGACCACTTACATTTTGAAATCACTTTTCATGCAGGCATTCGATGCACTCATCCATTTCGTGTTCGAAGGCTCCTTCCTATGGCTCTCCGTTTTCGGTCGGCAAGTAAATATCTCAACAGGACCCTTCGCAGAAATGTGTACTTCCAATACCTTACCCAACCCACGCGTCCTACTAACTACGCATTTTTGTCTAATTCTAGGGAGAGAATACGCCGCCGCCGACTTCAGATGGGGCGTGTCGGATCCTACAGTCGTATCCCTCGAGCTCCTCACTGTCCTCGGCGCGGGCCCGCTGTGCTGTTACATCCTCAAGCAGCTGGCAAGCGATGATCCAGCAAGGCATTATTGGTTGATTGTGTTGAGCACGGCGGAGCTTTATGGAGGGTAGGGTTCCCTTTCTTGGTTTTTCTTCACTTGTATTTATGTGATGTGTTCGGTTGGTCTAGGTGGATGACCTTTTGCCCAGAGTGGCTTACTGGGAGCCCGAACTTGAACACGTCGAATGCTCTGCATCTCTGGGTGTACTTGGTGGTAAGTTGCTTTCTCCTTCCTTTCCCTTATCACCGATATCCTCATTAACATTCTCCGTAGCTAATGAATACTATGTGAGTCTATTCGCCAAAGGACTTTTTACAAGTTAACTAATCACTTGTTATGTAGTTGGGTATTTATCCCCCTCTGGCTCATGTTTGATTCATATACCCATATCGCGGGGGCTCTTCGTGCAAAACAATCGTCCTACAAGAACAAGGCCGCTTGAAACCAAAGACCCTCGACGTTCGATACCCTTCCCCAAAAATATAGTTGGAATTCAAATTTGATCATTATATCTTTATTTACCCATGTACGCTGATTTTAACTAGGAAAAAAGTTTGTGGTCTCGTCGAATGTTCACTATATGTTGTGTACGGCCTTTGTTCGACCTACGAACGTTCAAGCTCAGGCAATGCACCTCTTTTCCAATCGCGGTTGGTTCATGAGAACAAGGAAATTTAAGATTATATTTCTCTATTCATTGGAATGGACAATTCCTTCTATTGGCACGGGCACTCACATCTCTGCAGGAACAACGCTTCAATACTACCTACTTACCCCCAACCCCCATTGGCTGGTGCCCGAAAGCGAGCAACGGAAGGCGAGTACTAGTACGTTGGCCGTGAATACTATCTAAGCATTAAACCCTCCCGTCAATTAGAATATGCACATGCATGTTTGTCGTGCGTTCAGATAGTAGTGGTGAGATGCCACTGTTTGATTTGGGGAAAGCAGAAATTTAGCGTTACTTTCCAGTAATTGTTCACCAGACAGGGAGGACGTTCAAGTATTTTTGCATCGAAAAAGGATGTATGGATGTATTTAAATGGCAATATTTAATCTGTAAGTATGGCAAATGTTGACGACTCTCCATGGGCGAGCATATCATCAGGTCGTGTCACCCCATACACACGATTATCTCAGAAACTCGACTTCACATATATTTTGATGATCGATGATCTTACCCTTGGTGCTCCTAAATCTTGGGCAGCGAGCTCGAGTTCTGGTGATGGTACGGAAGCAAGCCGCGGTTTTAAGTCACCTTTTGATGGGAGGAGAGAAAGTGGTGGAGGTGGGTCTAAGGAGAGAAGTAAGGGGGTGAGTGGAGGTGTTTACTTATACAAGGTGGGAGAATATGTTCGTGTTTCTGCAGTCTCCTTCCGGGTAGTAAGCCCTCCTTCCGGCTGGCTGATAGCCACAGTTCAAATTTAGAAACGATAGACGAAGATATTTGGAAGAGGGGAACTTGAGAAACCAATGAAAGAGATATGAAAGCTCTGTTTTAGTATCAGCGCGAACATCCTGCAAGATATCGGGCGCCTAAAGCTACACACATGGCGGTTACTTAAGTACGGTGAATCACGTTACCGCGTTAACTATCCGGGAACGCGGTAACATGACTCCCCAATGCGCGATGTGTATAAGCGCCTAAAACCTAATTGCCAAGACTCTTCCAAAGATCCGATCGTTTCTAAATTTGAATCGCGACTATTAGCCAGCCGCCTGGCTTACGAACGAGACCGCAGACAAACACGAGCATATTTTCCCGCCCTATATAATCCCCTCCCCTCATCTTTTCTTTCTTTTCCCCAGACCACCACCACCACTTTCTCTCTTCCCACCAAAAGGCGATTCGGAACCGCCCATCTCCTCAACTCGCCATGCCACCTTCATGCTTGCCATGGTTGTCGATACGGTCACCCAACCTTCAATGGACCCCTAATCCTACCTGATGTAAGTTGTCTCGTGTACTCATCCATTCTCGTCTCATTGGGCAGCTTTCTAGAGATTATTCCCTGGTCCAATTTCCCAGCGGGCTCTTCAAATCGCCATGCACATCGATCGGAGGTGGATTAAGCTATCGGCTTAAGTACGTCAGCCATCTCTCTTGAATTGAATTGAAATTGATTCGCCTCATAGTCTTAAACACTTCATCTTCGCAGTGGTCGTCGACAAGGTCACCCAACTTTCAATGGGCGTCTAATCCTACCCGATGTGAGTTATCATTTCATTTTCTTCTAATCTCACCTCCTAATTCATTAAAGAATATTCCTCTGTCCAATTCGCCCTTAGCGATATTTGCGCCCCGCTGGCTCTTCAACCCGCTGCGAGCAGAACTTCAAATTCAATGGAAGCGGTTGTCATATCTGCTAAGTACGTCAACCATCTTTGTTCTCTTGGGTTGAAATTCATTCGCCTCATAGCCCATCATCGATAATTCGAATGGCCAGCCTCAGCTTTCGTACATTCACTCGAAACCCATTCTTGACGGTTAGCCTCTTTCTGACCGCTTACACAAAGCGATATTCATATCTTTGTAGGCACAACACCGCCAGCCTTCTCAACGTCCAGCCACCAGCATTAATCACCAACTTGGGCGAGGAAGATCACTCCGTAGTTACTCGATCTCACATTTCACCATGGTATGTATCATCATCCTTTATCTCTTCGCCCTCTCCATTCATGCTTTGTCCTTTAGCACTCCAACACTCCTCGCATCTTCGAAAGGGCTGTCGTCGGTAGTCAGTGTGGGGCTATGGTCGGTAAGGCGCATCCTCTTGATTACCCCGCGCATGAAGTGCCACTGCCCATATTCGGCCTCGGCTATGATTGGGCATGCACATTCCGTGGAGCGCCTCTACCCCTCTTGGGGCAAGCATGAGCTCCAGAGTTCACTATGTGAGGCGTCTCCACCCTAATTCGGCTTTGGCTATGACCGGGCAGGCGTTTCTGTGAACTTCGTGGGTGTTTTCATAGACAGATAGTCGTCTTACTTCCCGTGGCCTTGCGCTGCTGCAACGACGCCTTCTTTGGGCTTCAATACGCCCCTCATGCGCACAACTAGAATAAAGGTTTCATATAGTACTCTATTTGTTTCGTTTCAATGGTTCCCAAAAACACTATAATTTTCACGCAGGTAGTCGTGGCGGCGGCATCATCCTCACTTCCTGAAAATCGTGTCACAAAACCACGTATAAGGTACCCACTTAAAATCAATCTCGAATTATTGTTTAACAAGACGTGTATAAAAAACATTAATGGTATGTACGTATAAGTACGGGCCCATATGAAAACAAATCCAGCGCACATCTAGGAATAGACAATGGCGAGTCACTCTAAAGTTTGCTCGCCTTCTCTTTAGCCTCCGCTTTATCCTTCTTTTCCGCCGCCTCTAGCATATGTTT
>Ga0307517_10015231_pt1 | contig 10237 bp, 4 predicted proteins | sample 23_EM_MG_FD_194515 | JGI IMG/M metagenome (GOLD analysis project Ga0307517, IMG submission 194515) | Populus trichocarpa ectomycorrhiza microbial communities from riparian zone in the Pacific Northwest, United States - 23_EM | ecosystem: Host-associated > Plants > Roots > Unclassified | place...
ATTTTTTTTGTGTGAAGTGTTACTCGGAACTACTTTGAGAATTTAGTCCGGGCTTTAGAGAATGGTCTATCAGATGTGGATTCCCATGGTACATGCAGCAGAACAGCAAGCTCGAAGAGCTTGGGAGGTGGTAGCAGTAGGGCAAGAGGTGGTAGAGGCAAGGGCTCAACATCTAGGTCAAGTGGACCTAGTAGAAATATTGATGACCCAGGTCACTGGTCCTGTGAACATTGCACCTTTGCAAATATTAAGCCGGCCACCATTTGTGCGATGTGCCAGCAACGACGGTAAATCTCATTTCCTACATCGATTGGCCACCCGGATGAATCACCAGTTTGGCCTCTTTGGCTGTCCAGTTGTAACAAGGCCATTAAGAACATTGCCAGGGAGTGCAAAAAGGGCTTTTTTAATCTCTTGGTCTGCAAAACCTGAACTGCAACAACAGAGGTGAACAGAAACAGAAGGAAAGGGTGGGAAAGGGACAGGAAACGCGTCTTGTTGTTTGTTGTCTTCTTTCTGGCATCAGCTGTATATAGTTCCTATCATCACTTCCATGTTAACTTAAAAGAGTATGATGAATCAGGATCCATGCAAGTGCATTCAGTCATATGATCTTCTATCGATTTTACTAGTAGCTGTTTCTGGTGCTCTTAAGCTTTCAACTGTATTTTACGAGTAAAAACCTACCTGGGGACAATGGGCTTGCATTGCCCCAGCTAGAATGAAATAAATGTTGTACCATCTACCTTGACTTGATCTGCCAGATGAACAGCCTTAATGTGTAGCATTTATCTGCTTAATAGACATCTTACACTCTGGAATTCTGTCCATTCCTTTCCCCGGTCTTTTTCAATAACTTGATGCGGCATGCCTTTTTTTTTTCTTTCAATTTGTACGACTCCATCTAATCCGCTTCAAGGAAAAATAAAGTGCTTCTGCTCATGCAATTCATTTGCAGAAAATAAACCAAGTTTGACTAAAGTCATGGAAGGAAAACCCAGTCTGATGAGTATATGCTATTAAAAACAAGAAGCATGCTTTGTCTAGTCGATCAAATCTTGCCCGCAGATAATTCTTCTACAGATTAGGGTGGATGTGAATCTGACAATCAGATTGTAATTTATCTTGTTATTGAGCTGGGAAAGACGAGGACTTCAACAAAACTCGCACAGAAAATAGCATGAGATGCAGACAGGGAATTTTGAAGATCAATATCGAAGCTTGTCAAAGGATTGTCATGTTCATGTTCTAGAAGATGATTTGATAGGCTCCACCAACCTTGAATGAAGTGGAAAGAACTGCGCACCACAATTCATGACTCCAACCTACAAGCTAATTTCATCTAAACAACTAACAAAATAAGGGGTATTGTAAGTAGCAAAAGACCTTGCTACCACCATCCACTAAAATTCAACCCCATATGTAAATTAATACATATAAAACATACATATAACAATACAATATAGCATCAGCAAGACATTGAGCTTGTTAACATATACCATCACATACATTTAACTCCAAAACACTGAATCCAAGCTAAAGCCTAAAAATATCTCGGGCCACCGTAATATTGGGTTCATTTGTCATTTATTTCTCCTTTTTCAAGAAAGAAGACACAGAAGCACTCTGCAAGAAAGCAAATAAACAGCCAACATATTCACACCTCGGAAAGCTACAATTTAACAGAACAGGTACCAAAACTTATTGGTCATGTCCATCTCCAAGAATCCACTGTGCAAGATGAGTCAAATATGGCTCTGCTTGGGAACTATTGCTCAAGATTGGTCCCAGACTCTGAAGCTCAGCATTGAATTCCCTCTCAAATTTGCTACAAAAATATGATGGTGAATGAGGGTTTTTTTTTTCTTTTTGTGTGTGTGTGTGTGAGCGTGTCTATTGAATAGCCAATCAGCAAGACTTACAGTATAGAATCAGTGACACTTGCGTTTTCAGTTGTCATTGTTAGCATGCGAGATGGGCGGCTTGATTTGGAATGTTCCTCTAGCTTTGGAATGCTGATGGAAGATGATATCAACCACTGAGTTGCAGCTGCATACTGCAAGCATAGGGATTGCAGCCTCTCCACCTTCTGCAATCAGAAATTCCATTAGTTAGAATAAACCGAAAGGATGAATGAGTGAAATAAAAAAGCAATAACTAGGCATTGCCCTTCCAAAAGAGTGCCAGCATATTCATGCTTCATTATATAGTTTTCATCTGGTAATGGACAATCTTGTGTATTGCTTCCAGACTCATGCTCATCCTATTGGAACTAAAATGAGATCCCAAATCAGTAATGTCATTAAATTTAGTGAACAACATTCCAGACATGCAAAAACTCTATTGCAGTGGTACAAGTTAAGCTTCAATATTCACTATTCAGAGGACACGTGGACAAGATAAAGACAGGGAAAAGGATAAATTGTGTTTACTATCAGGACCTATTGATAGAAGAGCTGCAACCAAAGAGGATTTTCAGCTCTCTGAATCACAGGAAATTGTTATCGAGTCAGGGACACTTGTGCCTTTGAACCACAGATTTGCTATGAGGCTCAAAGAAGATTGTCATAGGTCAAAGAAATGATGGATACATTCTTTTTCTCTGGATAATAAAACAAGATTTTGAACAAGCCAATCTGAAGTCCATCATGCTTTAGAAAAGAAAAGAATTCCTCTAAACAACAACTCCTGTTCTCTCTTGTTTCATTTGAAAGTAAGCAGGAAATTGTTCCTGAAAAAAATGAAGTTTTGCTGGTAAGTTGTAATCATTTTCATCATATTTCTCCCAAGTTTGTCCCCCATTCTCTTCCCTTTCTTGATTTTCCTTCCCAACACCCAAATTCATTACTGATCCAGTGGTTTACCTTAAATGGACTAACTAGTTTTAGAAAATTAAAAAATAAGATGATGAAAATGAAAATGAACCTTGAGCAGTTCAGGTAAAAGAAGCAGACATTCTCTCAGGCACTTGTCGAGGAAAAGATCATGATATTGAATAACCTGTTGCATAAAGAACATAGTAAGATATATAGAAGAGTTCACAGACTCAAAGCTTAGGTGGGACACTTCCATATCTGTTGAAATGAAGTACATGCATTAAAAGTATAAAACAGTTGCTTGATATTGGATATCTTGAGTACATTAAAACCCAGCAAGTTAGTGCTGGCTGTACCTCATCTATGCTTTTGGCCGTCTGAAGTCTATTGTGCATCACATGCCAGTTAGGTTCAAGAACCTGAAAACAGATGTTTTAGTACTGCTATCAAAAACCATAAGCAAACTTGTAGATTTCAAAATACTAGGGAGAAAAGGAAAAATAAATTGCAAATTAAAAAAAAAGGTAGATTGAAGGATGCAGTCATTGATCAGATTATTATTTTCCATTCATTTTTCTTTAATGGGCAATGATAAAATTAAACCTCAAACCCTTCAATTTTCATGATTCTTTTGAACTTCATCAGGTCAGAAATAGTTGTGCAGATTCTCATATTCTTTTATCATTAATATCAACTGCAAGAGCATGTAAACTGCAAGTTCTGAGACAGACAACAATGGTACTGCTCAGCTGCACGCTCTTTAGGAGAGAGAGAAATCCATTTTATTTGACATGAAGGAATAATTTCAGGTTCAATAATATGTCCAAATATAAGTAGGCAACTTATAACCATGTCATGTGAGCCACATGAAGATCAGTCACCTTAGGGAACAACAAAACATTCGAGTAACATTAGAGAAATGAAATACCAGGAAACAGGAAAAAACAGAAGCTAGGGAAAAAAATTCAAGTTTAAACCTAGTATGCAATAACTCAGCAAAACAAGTTCAAAAGATTTATGCCTAGGATAATACAGTAAACATGCCTCAAATGTTAGATAGTGAAGAAGGCTGTTAATGAATTTCAGCATACTGCGACAGATTAGAGATGATCTAGAGATGGCGGTTCCACGCATATTAAGTGCACGAACTCCCTGCAAAGCATATTGGAAATGGATTAGAAGCACAAAACGATGTAGATAAAGTCTAGCTACTCTAAATGATACAATCTAGCCCATACTTGATGCACTTGCCAAGCTCCACAAAGCTGGCGGTCTACATGTTTACAGCGAAACAGAAAGCGGAAAATCAACTGGTATTTTGCCAGGGCTTTTCTTGAGATAACAATAGATAATGGCCATTCAACCTGAACAAATGAACAGGCTCAATAATTACAAGATATTTTAGATAAGAAAATTGTGGTCAGGATAGAAAGTGATTAAGAGTGGAAAATATCAACAAAGCAAAGGTATGAACAATTTGAGAAAAACAGAAGTTATAAAGAAATGCCATTTATAATCTCCAACAAGAAACTTCAAGGGCATGTCAAAGAGCAGACCTTGTAACTCAATGAAAATGTCTCAAGACCAGTAATGTTCAGTGGCTCTGCTAGATCATTACCATTGGAAACAGTCCTCACTTCAAGATCTTTCAGGGTGCTCAATCTTTTAAGCAAGGATGATCTTTCCTGTAAGCAAAAGGTTGTAATAACAGATAATGTAATTTCAAATTTGCAAGTTTCACCTCTTAAAAGAAAAAGGGATTGACCTACTTACCACACAGCATGTCAAGTCCTCATGACATGGATCTACTGCAGCTGCTGTGGTGCGCAGAGCAAGGTCTAACAGCGACTAAGCAACCAAAGAGTGTGCTTTCAGATATCATTGTTATACTTAGCTTAATAATTCTTCTGCAGGTTAAATTTCATTTTAACAAAAATATAAAGGGATGAAACCTGTAACTTCTCCACTGAAATCTCATCAAACTTTTTTGTGAGCTCATCCCGAGCTATATCCATAAAATGCACCAAAAAGTCACCCTGAAATTATTCAATTAGGTTAATATAGAAGAAATTGAAATAAGAACCAATCCTCAACACATTAAGCAAAATAAATTGCTTATTTGGGAAGGCAACCCCACCCCACTCCCAACAAACAAAAAAATTGGGGATGAAAAGGTAGGCAAAAAAGGACACATATCAAATTCCCCTACATACTGAGAAGTGCAGTAGAAAGCCTGTAAAGCACATAGACAAGTAAATGGTCCCCTAAAGTAGATCCTCTCATTTCATGACAGCGACCATTTAACAAGGGAGAGCTAGTTTGAAAGATAACAATTTGATCTGCACCCGGGCACTCACAGATCACTTGGTACCCCACTCTCAAATCACTATCTTTGAAAATCTAGGCCTGAAGACCAAGCATGCTCCTCACTCAAGGCTTAAAAACCTCATGCTATGTTGCATGCTTGACCTTGACAAATCAAACAGATGCCTGAGAACCAAGTGTGCAAACCGTTCATCTAACAAGCACGGCACATTAAATTTTTTATTGAAAAGGTGCTAGAAATTTGCAAATAAAATCCACCAAAAAGTTATTCCCAATCTTATGTGACAGGGAAAAGGAAGTAAAGAAAGAGGTAGCCTTGACTGGCCACCTCACTATACACAAACAAGTAGATATTAACCAGTTTCACAAACAACCCACTGAAAGCATAGAATAAATCTCGACAATGGTTTAAATTGCAGTCAACTAATCAGAAACTAGAAGTACCTGATCAAGAAGAAGGTAGTGCTTAATAGACCGCAGCTTTCCCATTAGATCATACTGCAGCAAAGAAGAAAAAAACCCAAGAGAAGAACATTTTATTATAGGAAACTTGGCACCACGGAAAACAATTTCAATTTCCATGGATGATAATATAAGCAGAGCATAAAGTCACTCAAGTATATAGATGAAAATTATCATGCCGATGCAAACTGATGCTTACCTTTTCTTTAATGAGATTTAAGAGCTCGCCGCTGGCAAAGTCATAAGCAGCTTTTATACACTCTAGATAATGATGATTTGAGCCAAAGATCGTTAGTTTATAATTTTCTGAGGCAGGGACCTAAACAGTAAACAACCAATCATGGATTTGAGGGTAAGTACCAGCACCATACAAGTATGAAATATGTTCTACATACTGAGGGGATAGTAATGAACAAACCTGGACATTGTGTCCACATTCTCTCATGACATTCAAGTATTTTCCCGTGGTCAAAATTGTCCCAGCAATATTTGCAAGGAAGCTAGGAATTCCTTCCTTAAGGCTGTAACGTTGCCGCCAATATTTGGCATCATAATCTTGTGTGAGGCTCTCCTAATAAAAAAACAAACCGTGACCATCTTAAGCAAATTTTAAGCGCTCATGATCACAAATAAAGTCATTATACCTTTTGAAGAGATTTGTTCTCAGCAATGAAAAATTCACCATATGGATCATCAATCACTCCTTCATAGACCCACCTACAAGTTTCATTTTCAAGTAAAGAAGAAGATAAATCAAAGAAAATTGCAACCTTATGATGCCAAAAGGTAAGAAAAGCAGAGAAATGCTCAGACTGGAAGTGCATGAATAGTAAGAAACATCAGTAAATCTATCGTGCCTCTTCAAATCAAGTACAGAAACTGACTTTTACTTTAGGCAAAACAGAATCCAAATCAGCATTTAGAGTTTAAAATGCAGTCTTAAATTCTGAATATATGGAACATGAAAACAGATAAGGGGCATGCACATGAAACCAAAGAGAGATGACAACATGATCGATCATGGAAAAATAAAGTGTTACACACATATCTACAAAGTGCATGGCATATCCTTAGCTTTTGGTACATTTCTTTTACACTTTATTTTAGATCATAACAAAAATTAAAATTAAAAAAAAATAATAGCAGCTTGCATATAGACCAGTGAAGCTTTATCATGGGTTTTGCAAAGACCAAATACAAGAGCCACTACCACAAAGGAGAAGTTACAGTACATATTTTGTAGGGACAACGAATAGTAAGCCATTGCTGCCGAGCAATATTAACAGCAAAGGGAAGAAACTAAGCAAACCAGCAATTTGTTAGCTTGATAGTAGTTTCAAATTCAGATATTTTAAAGGCAGGTTTTGATAGTATTGAAGGAGAGGAATTTGTTAGCTTGTTGCAGTCTTAGAATTTGCATGGAAGGGGATGATTTTTGCAACCACCTAACATGAGTAGATGACAAATCAATTGTCCTTGCCAAATGCGCAAATACAAGTTTCCCTTCATGGATGCCCCAAAAAAGAAAGGACATGATGATTTAGTCAGTCAAAACTAAAATGTAATTACTATTATCTTAAAACGCTCTTAAAAGCATGATCCATGACAAACCTCATGGATGCCAAAAAAAAAAACGATTCAATAGTAAGCTTGCAGAATGCACCTCTCTAATATGCTAAGGTATGCATTGCTTGCACATTGCGTCATCTTTTCTAGCAGTGATCTCACTGCATTATCACCAGCCATTGCCTTAGCCTGGATTTAGAAGGGGGGGAAATGTTGGAAACAAAAGAATAAAATTCTAAAAGTTTAAGAGCATGAACTAGTGGGGCAAAGTTAATTCTGCCAAGGAAAACAGTAATGAAAACAGCCATATGTTCACTCAGCAAATCAAGTGAGTGAAAGATGACAATTCACCTGACTCTGCAGGAGGTTAAGGACAGACGAACCGGTAAAATTATTTGCTGAAGTCTTCTGTATCACAATGGATAAAGCTTGCATTGAACCCATCATGGGCTGCAACGTAGCATGAAAACCCCTTGAGAAAAGAATCCAAGAAATGGTTATGCAGATTTGGAGCAAATTCAATTAATCAAACCTGACAGTAAAACCACAATCCTTGTATGGAAAGTCTTCCAAGTCGAAATTGGTGTTCAAGCTGTGCAACCATGGCCTGATAATCCTAATTAAAAAAATAAAGCAGAGATTACTTTCAGTTGAGGAGAAACATTTGTATCTAAGACTTTAATGAGCAGCTAAATCTGGGCAGTAACAGGATAATCACAGTTCAAAACAGAATGACTCCCTTTGTTTATGCTGAACAGCATACCTGTGGCTCAACTTATGGTGAAGACACACGTTCTGTTAGAAGGCATGATGCAAGAAAGGGGAAAAAAGAAAAAAAAAAATTATATATATATATATATATATATTATACCATTAGTCAAAACAGTCCTGATTATGATAACTGTCCATAAGGTTTTGGTGTCATATTTACTCCATTGTTTTACTAATTTTAGATGGTTAAGAACAGGCACGTGTTAAAGACCTGATTGGGGTCTGACCATCACATTTCAAGGGCATTTCCTCCTGTATTTTAAAGTTATGCTTCTTTGTCAAACTAGGCTTTCTCTTACTTTCTGCTCACTTGTGGCTAAGAGGAATGTGTGTTCAGGCAAGAACCAGGACTACCAAGAAAGAAAAAAAACTGCAGCCATCACCGTGCAATATAAGCTTAACAAAACTATTAAACAGATAGGAGCAACAATGTTACAATAGCAATAAAGTGAGACAGGCATGCAGCAACCACCGTGCCACACATGTATAATAATCAAAAGACTTGCAACACAAAGAACCTACTACAAGAAGTGCCTTGAGCGCAGCAGCAAAGGCATGATTAACTAAACCATTCTTGAATTGTGATCTGGACTCGACAAACTGGTCAATCAACAGATAGCTCTCACACAAAGGGAACATCCTTTTTGCCAGTTCCTGAAATGATGTCTTTATCAGCTTAAACGATCAGGCATAACAATCCATCAATATGCATGATTTAACTTAAAAGACAAACTTATTCAGGCACACTGTCAATGACAGACTTATGAGATAAGCATCTGTCAACACTCAACAGGCTCTTTGCCAACATACCTGTGTTCATTCATGCAAATACACACACACATACATACATAGATACATGAATGGGGATAACCCTCTACTTCATACCTGGATTGCCAAGTCCATGGAAGCATCGACCTGGAAAGAGATATGATCCTCCTTTCCACGTACTCTTCTAATTGAAATATATCGTCCTTCAATTCCAACCATAGCAGACAAGAGGTCGTCAATGACGATAAGTTCCTATTTACCAAAGAAAATAGCAAGCAACAAAAATATTCAGGTAATTCACGAAGCCAGTAACCAAATTAGAAAACTAAAAATCATTTAAACCATAAAAGTAGTAGGATGAAGGTATGAAAACATACCTGAACAGCAGCATTGTAATAGCCAATGGGTCTCTCCAAACCATGGCTGCTCAAATGCACAAAGTACATATATATAGTGTTATATACACAGAATTTTAACCTATAAGAACAAAAGAGAGATAAAAATGCAATTAAGCAAATTATGTATATAGATTTTATTTATACCTAGATAAATCCATAGAAAATCCCTTGGTATCAGCGAGCCGCGAAGTTCCTTTCGTTTCCTAGATAAATACAAATATTCATAAAAGTTACAGCATAAAGCAGAATTTTGTTTTAACAAAAATAAAAAAAATGAGGCAAATAAAAAGCAACAACGGGAATTTTTCGTAACTCGAGTGGTAGGATTGTTCGGTTCTCGGGGAACAAAAATAGAGAATGGAAGTGAAGAAGAAAACCTGGTGGAAACGGCCGGTGAGGAAAGGTCTGTCAATATTCCAGCGAGGTGTTGAAGGGCACGATGTTGAGGTTGCTGTTGCTTTTTCCATTTCTCTCGATCTCTCTTTCTATAGCTCTCGCATTATTTACTGAATCGAGGAGAAGAGCGGCTTTTTTTTTTGAAAAAGGTTGAGTGCGGGGGCGAGTGTTGCGACTGAAACTTGAACTGCTGCTGTCTGTGATCTGTTTCCTTTAAAGAAAAAAAAACAAAACCGAAACGAACGTTCATTTTTTAATTATGATTTTTTTTTTTTAAATCATAGTTTAAAGTTATATATAGAGCAGTGCTGCTACACTCGAATAAAAAAATTTGAATGTAAAATAAATAATATTATAAAAAATTATTTGATATTATTATTAAATTTAACTTATCATATAAATTTTAAAATCTTATTTTTTATTTTAGTTTAAAATTAACTTGATAGATCTTAAGATAATTCATATGACGAGTAAAAAAGTAATTTGACTTAAAAAAATCAATATAACTTTTTTATTTTATTAAAGCGTTAACATATTGGATCGATTTGGATTTCACAGTTTAACTCATTAACTCTGTTGGGTTTAAAAATTTTAGTTTTTAAATACTATCTTTTTCTTAATTATACAATAATAAAATAAACATTTATAATCAAATATGAACTTTTAATTATTTTTTATTTAAGTTTTAATTAATATTCCCTCTCATTTATTTATTTTGTTTCTTTTACTCTGCAT
>Ga0307517_10015232_pt1 | contig 10237 bp, 4 predicted proteins | sample 23_EM_MG_FD_194515 | JGI IMG/M metagenome (GOLD analysis project Ga0307517, IMG submission 194515) | Populus trichocarpa ectomycorrhiza microbial communities from riparian zone in the Pacific Northwest, United States - 23_EM | ecosystem: Host-associated > Plants > Roots > Unclassified | place...
TGTTCTAGTTGAAGTATTTCAAAATCTTAATGTGCTGTTATGTAAGACTTACTATATATCTATCTTTATACAACACAAATACTGGATAGTTTGAGGTGCAAGAGGCATGGAACTTGTGAAGAAATATGTTTTCATGTGTTCAATCATCCTGTTAACCATATATAGAAAAGATGAAACTGCTCATATAATAAAATCTTAAGCAGAGATGCCTTGACCAGCAATATCTTTATGATATTGGTGTTTCTGTATTTCTACTAACCAACCCTGCCGGTCCTAAGGATCTAGTAATACACAACAACTATTTTATACACTATCACTTATCAAGACAAGCACAAGCATGGAAATCTCTCTTAAGTTGTCAGCATGATTATTGAATTCATGTATCTTGAATAATGAAATTCTGTAGTGTTGGTTTTTTTTTTCCCTCGCTTTCCTAGGAAGTATTCTACATTTAATTAGCATGATGCAATTTTTCTCACATTACCAGTGTGTGAATAAGCTATAAAAGTCAGTTTTTGTTTTTCATTAATATGCACTTTGGTTTTCTGACACTGATGTTATGGACTTCTTTTGTGCTTAGGTCGGAGGGAACAACCCTGCTTAAATATAAGATTCCCACCCGTGGCCTTCTTGGATTGCGTAATGCAATTTTGACAGCTTCTCGTGGCACTGCCATTCTCAACACAATATTTGATAGCTATGGACCTTGGGCTGGTGATATAATTACACGAGATCAGGGTTCATTGGTAATTACCAACTTTCAGGATTGTTTAGAGATCAGACTTTTGAATATAAACTATTCATTATATTTTAGATAAACAATTGACATATCTAAAATATCTCAAGATAAAGTAATGTCCAGCGACTCAACCAAAAATGCCTTCATGTTTACACATTTGTATATCTATTTTCATTTTATATATGGCTAGAAATTGATCTTCAGGTTGCCTTTGAGGATGGAACATCTACTTCTTATGCCCTTGCCAGTTCACAAGATAGAGGGCAAATGTTCATTAGACCTGGAGCAGGAGTTTATAAAGGTCAAATAGTTGGCATCCATCAACGAACAGGGGACCTGTCGCTTAATGTGTGTAAGAAAAAGGCTGCTACTAACGTACGTTCAAATAAAGAACAAACAGGTAAGAGACAGCTCCACTATATTACTTTAATAACCACTTTTAGGTATTACTAAATGAATGCACATTACAAATTGCTGTGGGGTTTAGATCATAGCAATTTTAACTGCCTTACAAATCCCCCATTTCCCATTTAAACAGTATGTAGAGAGTTGCGATATCATCATATATTCTCCAGAAAATGGATCTTTTATTGAGCTGATCACTAGGAGAGACACCAGGGAAAGGGATAAATTAAAAGAAATATTTTTTAGTCAAAATAAAAAAGGAAGGAAACTACTCTAGATGATCCCATGCATTCCCTTGCATATAGCCTAAGCTAAAGTTGTAAACTTGAATACCACAGGAAGTGATTAAGGTGTCAAGAATTAATATCTTTGTCTCGTTACCTTCGTGCAACCTGCCTGCCCCATGTTTACATAGCGATAGAATCATGCTGGAACTCATTCTGCAAGTCATGTCCACCCAACCGGCCCTCCTCTCTCTCTCTCTCTCTACACACGTGCACGCACAAACACACACACACGCATATATGCAGATATCTACCGCAGTGCCTTGTAGTAAACGATACGTGTTCATCTTTTTAATGCAGTGGTTCTTGATACCCCTTTGGATTATAGTCTGGATGACTGTATTGAGTATATCCAAGAAGATGAACTAGTGGAGGTTACTCCCTCAAGCATTCGAATGTGCAAAAATCCAAAGCTTGCAAAAAAGACAAGGTGAGCAGTGTAGACTTACATCAAGTGGATCCGCCAGCAGAGCATCCTTGTGAACTAATGCGAATACAATAGAAGCCGCACAATTCCATAGTTGAGTTCAGCCTTTGATGCCATTTTTTTTCTGCTCTCTCGTAAAAGTATTTAAAGCTCCCTTCGCATGGCAATTTTATAGAGATTTTGTTTCCTGATATATGGTTGTATATAACTACATGGGACATCCCATTATTCTAGTCTAGAAGATTTCTAGATGTAAGTTATACTGCTAGGAAATGAGCACGTGAAGGTTGTCATTGACATTGTAATTTGGATCATGTCTCTCCCTCTCTGGAAGGGGTCTAAGATGATACATGTTTTAGCATAATGCTAGTCATTTGATCCGTGATTCGTCTTAAGTTAGATATTATTTTTACAAATAAAAATTTAAGGTGTTTTTTTTCTTGAAAGTTTTTTCAAAATGTAAATCTAAAAATTTATGGATGTTTTTAATTAAATAAATCAAGAATTATTTGTGTAAATAAATAAATAAAAAGTTATTAATGATAAATAAAATTAAAATTAAAAAAATTTAAGAAACAAATGTAGATTAAGATATTAAATTTCGCAACGTGAGTCATTTATCCATTTATGTTAAATGAATTTTTTTATTAAAATTATTTTTGATTAAATCAAATTATAATAGATTTAATTTGATTAAATCTATTATAATTTGATTAAATCAAATTAAATCAAGTCTTCTTCTTCTTCTTTTCCGTTCCCTCTCTTTTCTCTTCTTCCCCGACTTCAAAATTGGTCATAATTATTTTAACTACTATTTTTTTAGTAACAATTATTTTTTTTCAATTTTATCTTTTAATATTGGATTAGTTGAGAATTGAATCATTCTGATCTCATGATGCAGGTTACATGTTTGGTGGATTCATCCAGGTTTACTTGAATTATTTTTTTATTTATTTGTTTTTTGTTAATTGATTTTATTTTCAATTTTATTCTTCTACGTTGTGTTGATTGGGATTTAAGTATCATTATTTTTTTTTTTAATTTGTTTTTAGTTAGTTATCTTGGTCTCACTAACCAGGTTATTGGTTTGACAAGTAAGTTAGGGTGCCTCTAGTAAAAAAAAATTATTTTTAATTGATTTTTTAAATTTTATTATTTTAGTTTGGTTATCACCAGCGGGTTCATGTTTTTTACATGTTATTTATTTGAGTTATTTTTACCAGGGGTTAAAAAAATATCTTTTCAAAATATTATTATGTGTTTTTTTTTTAAATAGGTTTATTAATAATAGTTGTCTTTTTTATCCATTAATTAAATAAAGTGAACTCATCAAAAACATTCGGATTCATAACTCAAATTGCATATTTATTTTCTTTTAAAATACACGCTAAAACTGCCTTACTAGTTTTTAATATTAAAAATTATTTTATCCTAACCAGAAGCGCCGCAGCATTGACCACCAATCTAGTTACTTTCTATTTCAATTTTCCCCCCTCGACTCCCATCACAATAGTAAAGAAAACATATAATTCTCCTGACCGGACTTTCCCTTCATCGCCATCTCTGGCCCTCTAATTCTCTTGGACGCCATTTGTCTTGAATTGGGCCCCAAGCACTCCTGCCACGTGTAGCTACCTAGGTGAACAGGGGAGAAGAAACAAAATGGAAGCTTCTTCAGATACCATTCTTTGACCTGGCTGGTGATAATTTAAGCCAACAGGATCGAGGAGGGTCGTGTTCTTAGGGATTTGATTAGTATAATTAGTACGAGGTGATTGATGACAGCCGTAGACTTTACTGTTAAGAAGCGGATTCAACTAACATTAAAATTATTATTATTTTCTTCTCTTTTGTTTCTAGAAAAACAATACAGGTAGACCGTCGTCGTTCATTACCTGGGTTCATGAATCCTGCGTCTGGCATCTTTCTTCAGCCTGGTTAATTAATTGTCAAACTATATGCAGCCACGGCAGATGTCAAAACAAATTGAGGGATTTGGTGTCATTATTTTAAAAATATTCGATAAAACAATACTTTTTTAAAAAAATCAATTTCTTTACTCCCTAATTTGGAATATGAGATCGTATGTAAGAAAATGAGGGATTAATTTCGTGGTATTTGAAAGAAAAAAAAAACGTGACATTATTATCTAGCATGCATGCAACAGTGATGGTGATGCATTATGAAAAAAAAATAAAACGTAAATTGGGAAAAGGCAGGTTCTGTTCCTGCCTTGTACTCCAAGTACAACATATTAGAACAAATAGTTTTTTTTTCATTCTAGGTTTTTTTAAAAAATATTTTTTATTTGAAAATTCATCAAAATAATTTTTTTATTTTATATATTAATACATTAAAATAACCTAAAAATATTTTAAAAAAAATAATTTGAAAAACATATCAAGCTTTTTTAGAAGAGCAGGTAGGCCACAGAAACAAATGTAATGAAAATTATTTTTTTATTTTTAAAAATACTTTTTTCTCTTACGGGGAGGATAAAACACAGAAAGGTCTGTAAGCAACCAATTGCTACCACCTAGGCACTGATTTGGAGATTTCCTGTGATGGCAATTCATTGCATTTGGAATAATCAACGAATTAATTATTCGGGGCAAGTCTAGATTACTGATTTTTTATATATATAATAGTTCATAGCATTGGAAGAATTTATCAAATTCAAATAGTATAGTTTGGCCTACAAATGAAATTTTATTCTCAAAGAACCATCTCAATTTAATAACTTAAATTGTTAAATGAGATCTTAAAATATAATATATATTATTTTCTAACATATCTTCTCAAGTGAAATCCCTTTAAACTTGATATTTGTATATATTTACATTATCTTGCACTTGATTTTTATCAAATTAATAAAAATAATGAAATTTAAACTTGTAACTACTTGACTAGTAACCCTTTAAACTTAAATGTTATAACTCCATTACTTATTGATTTTATTGGTAATCAGTCTTAAACTTAAAATATTATTTTTTGTGAATTAAATGTAAGAGCACGAACGCTTAAAAAAAGCAATTAGAGAGAGCAATCTCGAAAAGAAGTATCTTGCTTTACTTCCAACTTTGACTTTCATTCCTAAAAGTGAAAAACACATAGAATATGTAATCAGATCTTTGACCAACTTGGGATTTTTATTTTTTTATTTTTTCAAAGTGAAAGGCTTTCGCAAAATAGCATTCAAGTATTAGATGATTTTAATTCTTGCAATCAAAATCTTACCAGATGGGTTGTCTATTCCCGATGTATATAATTTTAATTCTTGCTATCTCCTCTGAAATTGAAATATATATTAAGTTAAATGATAAAATTAATGAAAATTAACAAACTCATTTATCATCTAAGCATATATATGCAAGGAGAATTAGGGTTATTTCTTTTATGCAATATGCTGCTTTTTATCGCCTTACATGCTGAATCACCATTGTTGCTCGCTCCCCCAACCAGAATTCAAAAGTTCATGTACACTTCCCAGGCATGATGCCGCCTTGAGCCCCCTTTCCTTGCTCCTATGAGCTTTCACTCCTTTTTGCATGGTGACCCGACAAGAATTATGTTTCCTGCGCTGGTTGTAGAAAGAATGTCCCAGAATTGTCTTCAAAGAAACAGCAGCTCAAGAGGGAAGTGATCATGGGTGTCTGCGTTCAATGCTTGATCGTTGTAATTGAGTAGTCCATCGAGAAAATATCTTCCAGTTCCATGTCAGATGAAATATGATTTGTCTTTTAGTAATTAAGTTTAAAGAATACATATGATTATATTATGGTGATATGTTTTGCATACAAAATAATCACAGTATACACATAAAAGATCATAATTTAAAAAGAATTAACGTGCTAATTGATTCTATAATATATTATTCAATATCTTTTTCTCGATTAAAAACAACCTTCAAAAACATTAAAAACACATTATTAATAAACACTCTTAAACTAAAATCCTGTAATTAGCTTGAGTTAATAACTTCGTAGTAGCTGGAGTTTTTAAACTTTAAAAACATCAGAAACATATTATTAATAACTCATGATTGGAGTTATTAAATTTATTATTGATTTGTCAAATTAACTCAAATAATTTATTGAGTTAGGAGATATAATTTATTAGGCTAAAACTAGTCTGAGTTGAATTTTAAATTAAATTAGATGAAAATTAATTTAATATGACCAGATCAACCTAATATGTCCACCCGCAACTTGGTAAAATCATGTCTAATTTTTTAAAAAAATATATCAAAATAATAATATTTTAACTTAAAAAAATCTAAAAAAAAAATTCTTTAGAATGATTTGTATCAATTCAATTCAAGTTAACATGTCTAATTCATTACTCGAATATTTGGCCAGACTAAGTTTAATAATTTTGATGCATCACTTGTAAATATTTCTTTTGTTATATAGTAAAATTATGTATTTTAAATTCTGTGAGTTTCAGAACTGTTTTTCATAAAGAAGAGGAAGAAGACATGTAGTGTGATGCTATACACGATACGAAGAACAAAAAACATACATGAACATGGTGATCATGCTGGTAATCACACAAGTTACTTGCAAAGAAATTTCGATATTAAGAGAATAATTAATAATATATTATTAATTATTTTTTAAAATCTATTAAAAAATAAACACAAGTAGAAAAAAAAATAGACGTATACAAATAACAAAAAGGTTATGATGCATTAAAAATAATAAAAATATTTTTAACTAAAATTTATCTTTTCTTAGCACCATAAAATAAAATAAAGATTATTTGGGAGTGTGGCTAGTTCATACTTTTAAAAATTTGTAACTTTGTAAAAAAAAATTAAATTAATTTTTTTAATGTAGTTTGAATTTTATAAAAATACATTAAAATAAATTTTTTATATTTTATTTTAATTTTATATCAACACATTGAAATTATTAAAAAAATATTTATTATATTTTTTAAAATAAAAAACAGATATTATTATAATATATTAAAAAAAAAAACAATTTAAAGTACAACATCAACCACCCTTACAAGCATGCATCCAGAAACGAGGATTATCCATATTCTAGACGTTACTTTCCATAGTCAAACTTGTCCAGTTTGACCGATAATCTAAAACTGGGATTGATGCCTTTTCTAAGGCGTTCTGAAATTTGATACGACAAAAATACCCTTCTAGACCCACGTGGAAGTAGATGCCGTGTGGGTGTTGCTTTATTATTATTATTATTATCAATTTCAATGACGGATCTGCCCTTCTGCAGCGATATCATCGAGATGAGATCAAAATTGTCAATTTCGTTTCGGTAGGTATTTTATTTTTTCAATTGAAATAAAATGTTTCAGTTTCAGAGTGTTTCGGCGTGCCGTTTCGGGGTTATACTGTTTATATATATATATTCAACAAACATAATTCAAATTCAAGATAAATTAATTATAAATTATGCAATACAAATACAATGCCAAACAAATATAATTTTAAAATTTAAAATATTTCTAAATAGTCAAGATTAAATAGGTTTTTAACTTAAAGTAATTCAACTTAAACAAATTATCAAAATATTATGAAAATAAAATATTTTAACACAAATATTTTAAATATAAAGTTAGGTCAATGTTATCAAAGCTAATGAAATCTAAAGCATCTTTTTTTTTGTTTAAATTCCTACAATGTATAAACATGAAAAAAACAACATTAATATAAACCATGTATATTAGTGATAAATCTAATTTTAAAAAATTAATATCATTGTTAATGAAAATAGTAACAATAATTTTCAATATTATTATCAATATCATTGTTATTGAAAATAGTAATGAAAAACAGCTTTTTATAATTGGGTGGTTTAATTAATGAAATTGAACAAGGTTCAATTTGATTCAATGGCTTTTCAAGAGCGGAACGGAACATGTGGAATGAAACCAGAACGTTCCGGACGGAATTTAGCCGAAAAATGCAGAACGGACCAAGATTTAAAATGAGATAAAATTTGTTTTGTTTTTTAAATTGACATGGAATATTTCAGTTATTTCAGATAAAATAGAATGGAATTGACAACCTTAGACGAGACGATAAATAGGTAGTAATGCGGCTAATACCCTTTTTTGTTTTTCTTACCCATAAAGCCCCCACAACAAAACAACAATGAACAGTCGATTTTTTTTTTTTTACATTGGCCACCGTGCCAAGATGACTAGAAGAGAGCGACGGTGTATTTAAGAAAATGAAATTAATTTTAGGTTTGAATTAGAAATTTAGAATGTATATCCTTTTTTTTTCTTGGGCTTTTATGTATAGACAATCGTGTTTTAAAAAATAGTTTATAAATTATTTAATTTCAAAATGTGTGATTTATCTTTAATCGAATTAAAAAGATGAATTAAACATCCACCAATAAATCCTATAATTAAAACACATAACTTTTAATTTAAGCTTGTAAAGCTTATAAAGATTATAAAGCTTCAAGATAAGTTTATGAAGTGGTTGGATTAAGATTGAAGTTTAAATTTACTCAATTATTCTAAATGATAATAAATTTTTTTAATAAATGGTACATATTTGATTATTTTTATTTAATTTTAAAATATTGGATTCTAAGTTGCTTGTATAATAATCATATTATTTAAGTAACATTAATATTATCAGTATGTTTGGAATCCTTTAAATTGGATTCAATTTAGAAATTTTAATAAAATTTCATGTTTGAATTTTTTTTAAATGTTAAGAATTAAATTTCAAATGGAATTTAATCTCTAAAAATATTATAAAAATAAATCACAGATGAACCTCTTTACTTTACAATTCCAAAGAAAAAAAATTAATATTTAAACTAACTTTTCTAAAATATTCATTTATCTTTTTTTTTGAAACTTTTAAAGAAATAAGAAGAAGGCAATGAGAATAAAATAGTAAAAAAATAAAATAAACTTTATCTTATCTAAACATGTGAATTCAATTTATTTATTAATTAAATTTAAATCAAATATTATAATTAAATTTAATTACAATAAGAAAAATTATTTAAAATGATATGTTTGTTTTTTAAATGTAAATTGTAAAAACCAAATTGTTTTTACTGCTACGTTTGTTTTTAATGGTACTAAAAACAAAAAACACAATAACAAAAATATAAATTTATAATTTTTTTTATATTTATTGTTGTGAAGAGTTATATCCTATAATAAACATTACACGGTAGAAGCAAAAATAATCTTCTATATAGGGCGAAGAGAGAGAACATTTTATCAAAGGAAAATTGAAGCTAATTAATTCCCGAGGAGTAATTTCGTGGAGGAGAATGCGGGGGTTATTTTTGGAAATATGATATACAGAAGAAATTCGTGTCCTTTTGGCTGGCTTCTAGAAGACCATGTCATAATTAAAAGGAGAGGACCGTAACAAGCAAGTTTGCCAACTTAAAAGCACCCACTTGTCGGTAAAGTCGTTGACAAAAGCCAAAATACTGTGTAGTTTTACGTTATGGTCCCCAGATTTGTATTTATTTTACATTTTTAATGTAGTAGTATCTATAAAACATTTTAATGTGCTGATATTTAAAATAATTTTTTTAAAATATTATTTTTATATATTTATAAACAAAAATACTTTAAATATTAACTACAACCACAATATCTAAATTCCTGCGCAAAAGCTCATGTGGTTCATGAAGAACAAGGCGACCACAATGAGTGAAATGATGTTTACAATGTTGATGATGGCGGTGTTATTGATTCTTGAAGAGGATCATGAGTGATGAACATTGAGGATGATGTTGTGCATAAAGTGAGATTTATAGTACTTAACCTAATTATAACTCAAAAATTATAGCTGTCTTGTTGTCAAAATACAATACATTGCTATTTCTTTGTATGTATAAAAAAATAAAAATCTATGCTACCGCAATGCATATGAAGAAAAAAATACAGTAAATAATACAACATTATACTCACAGCAGAATTGCAAAATTAGGAGTGAAATTGTCGAAATTTTTTCACTTCTTTTTTCATTTAAGGCAATAATTGATTGATTGGATATTGTTTTTTTTTTTCTAGAATTATTTTTTGGGTCAATTTTTAAGACTATTTTTTAAAAAATTGTTGTATTTTTAGAATCAACTACATGTAAAGTTATTTTTTTAATATAAAAAAATATTTAAATGTTACTAGCGTATCTTCTAAAAAAAAAAATAATCATGAAAAAATTTAATACATGTTAAATAATATATTTTTAAAATATGAAGGTGATGATATCGTACAATTCTCTTTTTTTTTTAATTGAGATCCAATGATAGTCTTTTATATTTTAAACTCATGAATTGAAAATAAAAAGAATGAAGTTTTAGAATAATATTAATTTTAGAAAACTAAAAGTAGTAAAGATATATCAATTAAAAATGACTA
>Ga0307517_10015233_pt1 | contig 10236 bp, 12 predicted proteins | sample 23_EM_MG_FD_194515 | JGI IMG/M metagenome (GOLD analysis project Ga0307517, IMG submission 194515) | Populus trichocarpa ectomycorrhiza microbial communities from riparian zone in the Pacific Northwest, United States - 23_EM | ecosystem: Host-associated > Plants > Roots > Unclassified | place...
AGCTGCAAATCAGATTTTCCCTACATATGCTTTTCAGTTCTGGTAACAATATGAAGCTCAAATGTCTTAACTTTGGGAGATTGAATTCAATGGAACGGCAGCTACTGCTGCTTTCTTCACCCATAACCCAGTCTACTCTTGTTTCTATTATCTCCTCCATTTTGTCACACCTCTCGACTGAAATCATTTCCAGGTTTAGGAGGTTCGGCAGCAAGACAAGAGGGAACAGCTTCTTCATACTTGTACACCCATAACAATAAAAGTCTTTGAGATGAGAAAATATGTCATTAGATGGAAATGGTAATGGAGTAGAGCAGAACCAAGAAGATGAAAGCAAACTCTCCATTCTATCACACAACACAATTTCAATGTACTTTTCAAAATCACCAGTTCTTGAATGTCAGTTGGGAACTCTAGGCAAGTTCGATTATTGAAGTTACACAACCATACTATTTTACTTCTGCCAGAAAATTCCAAAAAAGCTACATCGTCATTGTTACATTGTCCTACTAAAAAATTGTATGTGCTTAGTGATAGGGTCTCATCCCAAGATTTGAGATACCCCACGAAGTCGGAAAAAAGTTCAAAATGACATTTCAAAGTTTCCAACTTCCTCAAGCATGTTACTTCCTTTCCCTCAACTGTTACTGGAGCGTATTGTCCATTCACCCAATCATCATCTAGTACAAAGACTTGCAGGCTAGAAAGTTTAGGTAATATTCCAGTAGGAAACTCTTTTTGTCTACATCCATTGAGTTTAAGATACCTAAGGTTGGATAGGTATTCCATGTCTTGAGGCACGTTTTCAAGTACAGTATCACTGAGATCCAACCTCTTCAGTAGCCTGAGCTTTTTTAATGATGGAACGTGCCTCAACTGCTTGCATCCTTTGAGCAATAATGCACGAAGACTCACCAAATCAGAGACGGAATCTGGTAACAGTTCAATGTTTGTCCTGGACAGATCAAGAATCTTGAGCCTGTTCAATTGCTTAAAAAAAGAATCTGCGATAAATTTCAAAGCGTCATTACAGGGTAACAATAAGGTTGAAAGATTGGGACACATTGGTGAATGGCTAGGAGAAATTTCCTTGAATTTACCACTTGTCCAGGACACTCTTACAAGATCCTCTTTCCACTTGTCCACATCTCGTAATTCTTCGCCAACCATGATTGGACAATTCATTAGCTGTATTTGGTGGGTCATGTCCCTAATCAAATCATGCATCCTGACACCTCTACAACCATTATAATCATCACAACTTTCCAGTAAACAGACATTTTCAAGTTCATTGAGCATCGTATGGCCCTCGTCAAATTCTGCTTGCCTGCTCTTAATCCCATCGATTATTCCCTCATCAATCAAATAACCTATCAAGTCATCCCTACTGATCCCTTGAGGAAATAATGCACAGTATAAGAAACATTGTTGTAGTGCTAAATCATCTAAGCGATCATAACTGAACCTCAATAACCGGAATCCTTCATCTTCCATGTCCCTAACTTTTGATTCTTTCAGTTTCTCCAATGTATTCCTCCACTCATGTAGGTCATCCACTCCCCTCATGCTTCCTGCCATTGTAATAATTCCCAGTGGCAAACCAGCACACTCCGTGGTAACCGATTTTGCTATTTGCTCAACTTCTGGAGAAAGTTCTACATCATGCTTGAGTTTCTCCATAAACAAAGTCCAAGCTTCATCACAAGTGAGAGGCTCCACTTTGATTTTGTGTATGCAGCCCATCCCTCGACAAACTTTTAATGATCGAGTTGTAATAATCAACTTGCATCCATCCTCTTGAATGGGAATGCCCACCTTTTCCGGATCAAAAGTGTCCCACAGATCATCCAAAATGAGGAAATGCGGTCGTTTCGCCCCTAATGATTCTGAGAGTTCCTGAGCTCTTTGCATCTCGCTGTCTTCATTTGAAAGATGTAAACCAAGGCATTTTGCAATACGATTCTGCAATTTATAAATGCTAAAATCTTGTGACACGGTGATCCAGTGAACACGATGGAAAGTGTCTGCTTTTCTTCGAAGCTGATAATAGATATGTTTCACCAGTGATGTTTTACCCACACCTCCCATCCCATAAATGCCAATACAAAAGACTTCATCATTCATTAACCAAGACCAGATGGCATTCTTATTCTCTTCAAATGCTTGACCAACTAGCTCTCTAATGGGTAATGCATCTTCTCTAGCATCCCTTTTGTTGAGAGTAAGGCCCCCAAAAGAGCTAGCTTCTGCAACAATCTCCACTAATGCTTCTTCTGTCTTGTTATCTACATCATCATCATCCTCCGTTGACCAATTACCTCTGATTTTAAGTTTTTTGTTGGCACCCTCCGTAGCTAGAAAGGCTGCTTCTTGAACATGTTTAGGCACCTGTCGACAAATGGCAACACCATGGCCTTTAATACCTGACCAGTGCCATTTGATCCTCGAAATGGAAGTACGAATAGCAAAAAGATGCCCACAGAACTCACACTTCTTCCTGCAATCATTCATGTCCTCAACATGAGCCCAGAATTCATCATCTGAAACAATCATTTTTCTCCTTTATCCTTCAGTGTCTCTATAAGAAATTTGTCCAAACAACGAATTAAAAAAAAATTGAAAGTTGAATTAATTCGGAAAAAAAAAAAAAAGAAGCTAAAAAGCTTGAACAAACTCTTCTTGTTTAGAAGTAAAAAATAACAAAATAAACATGGATACGATTATATACATACATGAAAATAATAAGAATAGGCAAAGGAAAAGGACTATTTATAACTGAGAAATCATGGCGACAAATGAAAAGATTATAAGATTATTGGGTTACCTGGCCTGATGAAGATGTTCTCCAAAATGAATATCTTATTTAACTCTGATGGAAAGAAAGGGAAAGGGTGAATTGAAGAAGGAAGGAATTCATTCTTCTTTCAAACCACGCAATTCAATAAGTTTTTATTTAATTTTCACCTTCCAAGAAGCACCCTCACGCGCCACCAGCCCCCACCAAATTCAAATAAATAATTATATTTTAGAATTAACTCTATTCTACTCCTTGAAGCATATGGATTTTATTAATTTCTTCTCGAAGATTTTTCATCTACTAATTACGTCCTCCATATTTCATTCATTATTTATCAAATTGCATTGACATTATTTTATAGTCGTGTCTGCAACATTAAAAAAAAACCCTCTCTTTTCATCCTTGTAACAAACAAGTCCCAAAAAAATCACAGCCCACCCTCCTTCCTCTCTCCCAACAAAATCACAGCCCACTCCTTTCTTTTTTCAAATCACAGCACCACTCTTTTCATGCTGAGCTCTTGAATTATGTAGCATTGATTGATTCCTAGTGAACAAATTTAGGGACCCAATGCCTTCGAAAATCGACCCATATGTCAAATCTGTGGAAGAACTGTTCATACAGCTCTGGACTATTACCACCAATTTGATTTCCCATACCAAGGCAAACATCCTCCGGTTTGTTTTTATATTTTACATCCTCGTTTTCATATTTTAAAAATATTTTTAAAAAAGTTTGAAAATTTTTTATTTTTTATTTGTTTTAAATTAATATCAATCCTTTTGCGAACATCAAGTTTGGCGTGCCGACAGTGGAGCGAATGCTCATATCACATCATAAGGATGGAATGTCACATCAATACTTGTTTTGAAGACTTTAGCTCGCACAAAATCTCTGTCTTTATCCAGTTCAGTCAAAGAGGTTAGAGATTTTTTATGCTTGTCCATCAAGGAAAGCCAAACAATAACCTTTTTATTAGTCAATCTGTCAGTGTAGGGTACCTCTGTCTTCAGTTCATTAAGATATTTGGACTTCACCTGTACCCTTTAGACTCTGCTACTCAAAATTCAAATGATGAAATGTCTGTCGGTTCCTTCTCCTCCATTACAAATAGAACACTCTTCACAAAACTCATAGATTGATCACGTTTTACCCTCATTCGAATTACCAACTCAGACAAATCTCGACCGTCAACGGAACATGAGACAACCGCTTACCACAACCATCATCACTAGGTCCCAGACAGGGCATAATATGCCCAAAGAGTGTCCTAACTACGAGGTTTATCATTCCACTAACATCCTTCGTGTGTGTTCTCTAGTGTTTTAAATGAACAGGAACCTCCTTGCTTTACACAAGCAATGTCTCGTCCAGAGTGGCGTGGAAATAAATATCGCAGAGTTTTAAATGATTTATCAATATTGTAAAGTTTCTGTATAAATCAATATCAATAATATACTGTCGTGCATTGAAGTCAAACACTTTCAATCTTCCCTCTTGTAGTTTTACATTTTCAACCTCTTTGTTTAGTTCCCTTGAAGAAGTTGAAACTGTTTTGCTCACGTCATTATTGCTTGCACATGGCATGATCTTAAGCTTTCTATTTTTACCATTGATAACAAGATAGGGTGTTTCTTGAACATCTTTAGGCACCTTTTCGCAAATCCTAACGCCACGCCCTTTAACCCCTGAGAAATGCCTTTTGATCCTTGAAATTAAAGTACCAGCGGCAAATATATAGCCTCAAAACGCACACTAGAAAGGAAAATCATCCACCTTCTCCGCATAATCCCACAATCGATCGTTAGTCTTGACCATTCCCTCCTTTTTTCCTATAACCATATGGAAAAACTCAAGAAACATTAACTCAGAAAGGAGCTTATTCATGGTATTGGCAACGTACATGATAACAGGTTGTTTCCAGAAAGAACTTCACCAACAGAAGTGCATATTCTACCATCTATAATTTATTCGAAAAGTACAGAAACTACACAGCAAGTATCATTGCATATTATAATGATCAGTTCTTGAATTCCTTCGGGAGGTACTGGGAGATCTCTTTTTTTTTTATTATTACACAATGAGATATCCGGTTGAGCTACAGCTTAGAAGATAAGATCTACTCTTTTGCTGATATTGCAGTTATGCAGCCGAACTTCCCAACTCTGCATTTAGTAACCTGGAAAGAAGAGGATCCGTGATTCTTCCTTTCCAGCTATAATCATCGACACCAGTAATCATTGTGTTGTAAGTTTTATTTTTATAAACACACTGCAAATATGTTGATTTATTACGGATATTGTTTATTAAACACAAGTACATTGAAAAATTCTAAAACCCAGCCTGAACCAAAAAGAGCAGTAGAAAGGAGGAACCAAGCAATAGCAAGTACATGTGGAGGTAAAATTGAGCAAGAATGAGAAATGTAGACGTTCAATTCATGGTATTGGCAACGTACATGATATAGCAACGTTACTATTACAATCCCAATAGCTTTAATGAGTTCAGTGGAAGAATTCATGACTTCAAAATTAAGCACAAAGATACGTTTTCCCCAAATCATCCAATTATAGAAAATAATAATTCGATAGAAAAAAGGTAATTACACAGATCATAAGGGGAAAAACACGGACTAAAGGAATCCCTACTGAAAATGAATTGATGCTGATGAGAGTGAATGCCATTATCTTCTGGTTGACTGCTTGGGAATTGCATGATAGCATATCGCACATCAAGATTATATAGAGGGGTTAAAGGATATTCTTATCATTTGGCTGGTCCCACTCCACAGATTCCCACCATTCTTTTGGATACACCTGGATTCTTCCAATAGATGGTTGGCCATTTTCAAGCGGGGCTAAAGAGAGCGGTATCCTCTCTAGCTTCATACAGTAAACAACTTCAAGTTCTTGGAGAGCATCACAAATCATTACCCCACTGCAAATGCTTTTTAGCTATGATAAATTTCTCAATTTCAATAGCCGCAACTTCGGCAGACTGCATTCAATGGAACGGCTGCTGCCGTTGTCTCGTTCTTCACCCACAATCCTGCCTTCATCTTCTTCTTCGGCTGCTATTATCTCCTCCATTTTGTCACAAAATTCAACTTCAATCACTTCCAGGTTTCTGAGGTTCGGTAACAAGCCAGAAGGAAACAGCTTTTTTATACTTGGACAATTAATCACCTCAATTGTTCTAAGACAGGAGAAGGGTGCCATTAGATGGCAATGGTTGTAAAGAAGCTCCTTCTCTGCCAAAGAGGACAAGTAAGTTCTTCAACCAGTAAAGATGAAGAATTTCAAGTCTTTCAAGTATATCGGGGGAAAATTTGGATAACGAGAGCAAGCAGTCTATACCATCACACTCACAAATTACTAAAGACTTCAGTCCAGTTGCTTGTACATTGCATAAGTTTCTGGCACCATGGCATTTAGCAATCAACAGTTTTTGTATGCCTTCAGGAAGTGCTAGAAAATCTCCTCTCAGCCCAATATTGCAGTTATATAACTGAACCTCTTTATTTATATGTTTCTTTGAAATTGTAGAAAGTATAAAATAGGTTATGACATGGCCACCTAGTTGTCCTAACATGAACGTACCTGATAGTTGCCTCTCTTCTAGAGATTTTTGGAGACACTTGTTGAAATCAATGACATCATAGAAATGGCATTTCGAAGATTCCACCTTCCTCAAGCCTGCTACTTCCTCCACTTCAACTGATCTGAAACCTCCCAAAGACTGGTGCAGGCAGAGAAATTGTAAATTGGAGAGATTACATAACATAGTGGCAGGAAATTCCTTGTCTAGTTCTGTCAAGATTAAGATACCTCAGATTGCACAGCAATTCTAGCCCATGAGGCATCTCTTCAAGTATAGCATAACAGAAATCCAACATCTCCAATTTCTTGAGCTTCGCTAATGATGGTACATGTCTAATCTTGTAACAGCCCATCAGCAACGATGCAGTGAGACACGCAAGACCAGAGATGGAACCTGGTAATTCATGTATAGCAGTAAAACAGAGGTCAAGAACCTTGAGCCCACACAATTGTTTGAGAAAAGAATCCGTAATTAATTCCAGTTTGTAGTTTCCACATAACAATAAGGCTGCAAGTTTGGGACACCTTGGTGAAAGGTTAGACGGAATTTCCTTGATGTCAATTTCCATTAATTAGACTGTCAAGGTCCTCGGTCCATTTCTCCTCATCTGGGAATTCTGTTAATTGAACACCAGCTTCAACCATGGCTCTTGAATCATAATTTGGAGGGCCATATCCCTGATCAAGTCATGCATCTTGACATATCTATAATCTTCAGTTATAAAACTCTCCAATAAGCATGCACTCTCGAGTTTATTAAGCATGGAGTGGCCCTTATCAAATTGGGATTGCCTGCTCCCTATAGCTTCTATTATTCTCTCAACAATCAAATACTCTATCACTTCATTTCTGTTGATCTTGGAATCCTCTGGAAATAACGCACAATGTAAGAGACATTGTTGCAATGATGAATCATTCAAGTGTATATAACTAAATTTCAACATCCTGAACACCTCAAGTTCCATGCTACTTTGTCCAAGTTTTGATTCTTCCCATTTCTCTAGTACTTTCCTCCACACAGAAGCATCTTCCACTCCCCTCATGCTTCTCGCCAATGTTTTAATCCCAAGGGGCAAACCAGCACATTCACTCGCAAGAAGTTTTGCCAAAGGTTCCACATTGATGTCATAATTCCCTAGTTCCTTGGCAAACAAACTCCAAGCCTCATCCTTAGAAAGAGGCTCCAACTTGACCACGTTCTCTAGGCAGCCCATCCATTTACAAACATCTGATGATCGAGTTGTAAAAATCAACTTGCATTCTTTCGCTCCAATAGGAATTCCCACCTTCTCTGCGTCAAAATGATACCACAAATTATCTAAAATCAGTAAAGATTTTTGTTTTGAAACGAATGCTTTTGAAAGTTTTACAGCCCTTCTACTCTCATCATCTTCATTTGAAAGATCCAAATCAATGTATTCGGCAATCAGATTCTGTAACTTACAAATGCTTAAATCTTGTGTTACGGTAATCCAATAAACATGACGAAAATAGTTTGGTCTTTTTAGAAGCAAATTATGGATATGCATCACCAGTGTTGTTTTGCCCACGCCCCCCTTGCCACAAACACCAATAGTGAAAACCTGCTCCTTATTTAACAGAGACCAAATATCATCCGTATTTCTTTCAAACGCTTGACCCACTTGCTCTGTTGTCGGCCATGCATCTCCTATTGTCTCGTGTACCCCTTCTGGAATCAAATCTACAGCCATGTTCTCTCTGCCACAATTCAAATCATCGTTCTCCGTTGACAAACCATATATCTCCTGCCAATCTTTTTCAATTGATTGACCAACTAGGTCCGTTCTTGGAAATGCATTTCCACTAGTCTCATGTGCATCAACAATATTCCCTTCAAGAGAGCTACTCATTTTAACAAGCTGGACCAATTCTCCAGCACTCTTGTTCTCTATTTTATCGGTGCTTTCAACTTCCATTAGCATCTCTTCTACATCTCTCGCAAGAGTTTCAAATTCTTTCTTCTCTTCTTGAGAAGAAGTTGAAATCATATTAGCCACCCCATTATTGCTTGAACTTGGCATGGTTTTACGTTTCTTTTTTGTGCCATAAATAGCTAGGGAGGCTGCTTCTTGGATATCTTTAGGCACTTTTGCACAAACATTAATGCCACGCCCTTTGACTCCAGCGAAATGCGACTTGATCCTCGAAATTGAAGTAGCAGCAGCAAATATATACTCACAAAACATGCACTTCAAAAGACCACCAGTCATCTTCTCCACATAATCCCAGAAGGGATCATTCGGTCTAACCATGTTTTATCTCTTTTCAAGTTGATTCCTACATACACAAACAAAATTCATTTGAGAAGAAAGTAAGTTAAACTGGATTAATTAATTCAAATTAGAATTTCTTTTTTTAACAACTAATTTATAAAGAAGTAGAGGGTGGTGATTTTGCCACACCACCCATATATATAACCGCACACTTCAAAATAGTGGTGTAATGTGCTGTTGTCGCTGAGCTTACAAGGGGTATGCCGTTATAAAGAAACTGTGCGTAAGAATCAACCACCCAGAAGTTGATGATACCAAGAGGCAACAAGGCAACCTATAAATAAACATACAAAAGGAATGAAAAACAAAAGCATGTGTAGTTTTACCGTAACTTCAACAGACAGCAGAAAATAAAAAAATAAATAGGAGAATGAAATGAAACGAAACGAAGACAGTATAGCATACCTCTAGCTCTAGCTGGCCGGCTGGGTTTGGTGTGGTTTTCTTCTTAAAAGATGTTGAGGCCAAGAAAAGAACAGGCAAAGCCAGTTGCTAGAATCTTCACCTTAAACGAGTCCACCACGCAAGCTTTTATCTTGGGAAGATGCTGGTAAGAAATTAGCATTTATTTTCGACAGACCGCCGCCTTTGAGATTACGTTTTGGTTTAAGAGTTCTCGTCTTGAGCGTGGTGACTAAAGGGTCAAGTTTCTTCTCGTAATTTATGTCAGCTTCATATTAAATTTAGTTCTTACCAATTCTGGTCCTCGATTTTGTTTCTTTACCGCAATTCGGCCCAGTTACAAATAATCCAGATTGAATTGCCTTTTCTGTATGATTTTGTAGGTGTGAAAACAAAGACAACCAAATCCTTCCCACGTTATCCTCTCGAATTGCATCATCAGAAAAAAATTTACAACAAGAAAAGCATCGATGACGAATTAATAAATAATTAATTTTGGTGAAAGCGAGAGAGGGGAAAAAAAGGTTAATTTACGAAACGTGAACAACCGGGCATCAAGTAAAACTGTTCTTGTCTTCTTCCTTAAGAGTGTAAGAGGTTTGCCTTCGTAAAGAAAAGTAAGAAAGATTAACTGCTCTTTAGTCTTACATTAAAATTATATTCTTCTTCTTTTCTTTTTTCTTTTTTTTTTGTTTTTTTTACAATGATGATATTAATGAACATTGCAGGACGCTTCTACTCACACGACACAGGTTTATAAATTTTCCAGTACGAGTACGAGGATTGCCGACAAAGGCTCAGGCAAAAAAGCAAAGCATTTCAATAAGTCAATGAATTCCCATTTTTTTTCCTTTAAACAATGATGAGATATTATTTATGATTCCATGTAGGAATGACGACCGACAGAATGTGAAAGATATAGTAATTAGGAACAATTTTATACAATTTTTTCCCAGATTCGTGTAATATCTGAAGTTAAAAACTCAAGTTCAGATAGGATATAAATATTATATTATCCACTCGAAATCCTAAACCCTGCCCGAACTGGACTCATAACCTAAAGATTTAAAAATATTACAGTTGTACGTACTCATATATATATATATATATATATATATATATATATATATATGAAAAATTTGTG
>Ga0307517_10015234_pt1 | contig 10236 bp, 8 predicted proteins | sample 23_EM_MG_FD_194515 | JGI IMG/M metagenome (GOLD analysis project Ga0307517, IMG submission 194515) | Populus trichocarpa ectomycorrhiza microbial communities from riparian zone in the Pacific Northwest, United States - 23_EM | ecosystem: Host-associated > Plants > Roots > Unclassified | place...
CTGTTGGTTCCAAGCACCCAGACGTCAGATCAAACTAAACGATCCTTCCTTGACATGCAGGAGTTAATGCACCTGCATACATAGATATCAAGCTTGGCCCGGGATTGACCAGGCCAGAGAACGGTTCCAGACTATAAGAGGTGATTCGGATTAACCCGGATCAACACGAAAAAATTGTAAAAAAATTATTGAGATTTTAATATTTCATATGAAAAAAATAAAAAACAATCAATGTAGATATAAGTTATACATGTTGTAAATAATGAATTTTAAAAAATTATTTCAAATTTTTTTTTATTGCACATTAAAAAAATATTATTTTATTCTTTTAAGTTGAAATATTTAAACCAAAAAGATTTTATCCCATATTAAAAATAAAAAACTTTTTTCTTGTGAACAATTTTTTTCTTGTGAATATAGAATATATATACCAAAGGGTTTTAAATACTACATTGAAAAAATAAAATATTCTTCTAGTATTTATATAATGAACTTTGAAATAAGTTACTAACCAACTAAAAAATATAAAAAAAAAGGTCTTTGTCTTGGAGAAAAAATACATTTGAAAAAAAAATTATCTACCAGGTCTTCGTGGTTCAACCGAGTTTTTTCCGGGCCAAGTGCAGCCCTGAGTTTTGAATGAAACAAACCCAGTAAAGATCCCAGGTTAACCTGCTAGGCCGAACCGAGTCTAATAACTATACCTCCATATGCACCCATCAAAACCTTAATCTCCTCCAGACCCAAGGCATTCAACACTATGGACATGGGACCAATTCATCGTATAGGCCTACACATTTGCCAAGCCCATGCTGTTCTTACATCAATATTATCTGGAGCTTCGAGGGAGTTTTGCATCTTGCAAAATCCACAATTATTAAGAAGAAACATGCTGGGAATTATTTTTTTGGTATTGTATTGTTATGAAGTAAGAATGTGATGGTGCAGCTTTTATTCCTTCAAGCATCAGGCTGGCCGCCATTTATTGATATAAAGAAAAGCGATGGTATACTTACTAGCCAAGCAGCTCTCCTAGGCCATGGCTCAATTCAATCTTAGCAAATTACAACCACCAGTTTGATATGTAGCAGGCCAACAATTACTGGTATGATGCAAGAATTAGGATAGTTTTAAAGTGCCTATGACGAAATCTAATCAGTCAAGAAACGGGAATTTTAATTTCCAGTATCAACAAGGACACCGGAGCAGAAATGCTGAGCCTGTTACGTGCATAAACTTGTAACAGTCTTAAAAGCAATATAATCTAATAAACGTACTCGGAAAAAAAAACAGAACCATGCAGCAAGCATGAGATCTGCGCTTTACGTTAGCAATAGGAGACAGATGGGTCAGCAAAGGAGTACCGAAATGAAACTGATGGAGGTGCAGTTTAGGGCTTGGCTCCATGGTACTACAGTGCCAGGTTATAATCTTACAATGCATCAACAGTTTACGTTGAGCATAATTTATCAACTTGATGAATTTCTCTCATATGCAAGGAATCAGCCTCAACGAGGCAGGTCAGAATCAACATACAGGAAACCTGAAGAAACTTCATCTCCCCTTGGCGGTGCAGGGATCTGCACACAAGGTTAGCGATAAGAGACGGATGGACCAGCAAAGGAGTACCGAGATGAAACTGATGGAGGTGCGGTTTCAGGCTTGGCTCCATGGTACTGGAGTAGCTGGTTATAATTTGATGAGGCATCAGCAGCATTTGTTGAGTATAATCTATCCACTTGATCAGTTGCCCTCCTACGCAAGTGATCAGCCTCAAATAGGCAAGTCTCTCTAGGACCATCAGCATAATAGGAACCTGAAGAAACTTCATCTCTCCTTGGAGGTGGCAGATATGCATCTGCAGATGAAGCACCATAATGGTAAGTATAATATGGATCCCTTGTATATGGGTCCAAAGCAGGGAGAGAAGAACCAGATGTAGTTGCGGTTATCGAAGTAGTAGCTGGCAGCAATTCACGTATACCACCAGGATTATATGCCTGATTCAAGTAGAAAGGATCGGCCACAACAGCTTCTCTCTGCAAAGGTACCATGTCTCTGTATATAGGGTAAGGCTGTCTAAGAAGGTGCTCTCTTTCCTGGTCTCTCGAGTATGGGTCTAGAGTAGACGACATATGAAGAGAGGGAGGCAAGTTTATTCCCTCTCCTGAAAGGCCATAAGTTCTTCTCTCTCCTGAAAGGCCATAAGTTCGATAATCCTTTTCACTCATAAATAAATCACGTGGAATCTCATCTCTTTGTGTAGAGCCCACCTCCCTGTACTCAACACGTCGATCCCTTACATCAGAGAGCACAGGATAACTTCTAGCATCATAATTGGCTCTAGCAAATGCTTTCCTATCTGAATGGATCCGCAACTCTCTTGCTCCCGCATAAAGTTCTCTATCCTGAACAGTTACAGTTAGTGGAGAGTGGACAGGCGCTCTAACTGGTGGGAATAGTGCACTGAGCTTCCGAACCTGAGAGAAAAGTAGATATAATAAACAACTTCAATGCATGAAGAAAAATAATTCATACCAAACTACCAGATTAACCGACCAATTTTTACCTGCTGAACAGTAAGTTCTGTTTTAAACTTGTTCTTCTCATTATAGTTGTCCTTTATAGCCTTCTTGAAAACACTCTCATTGATTGGATAGCAGTCCTTGTGAACATCAAAACGCACCTAGAATTATAAAACATCAGCAAGCAGATCTTGCAATGTTGAAAAGAAAACAAAAATGTGACTAAAGAGAAGTTGGCCTTATAATTAAAACAAAACCTGAACTGGAAAGGAACCACCAAATGCCCTGGGCTCCAATTTTACTCCACCAGAAGAGGATGCTTCATAGATACCATACATAAGTTTCAGATCAAAATCATACAGGAAAAGCTTAAGTCCAGGTTTCACACCCAATATGAGTTCCTTTTTATTCATTGTGACACCCATGACACGATAGCGGAAGCAATCTGGCTTTGTCTTTGCACTGCACATAAAGATCATACCACCAAGCTTTTCTTTCTTCTTCTCATCCTGTTCATTCTTTTCTTTCCCATCAAGTTTCCCTTTGTTTTTTTCACTCGTTGAGCTTTTATCTGAGCCACCAAGCTTTTCTTCCCTCTTTTGGTTCTTTCGACCCTTATTTGACCCAACTAACCTTTCTTGGTTCTTTTGATTCTCTTGGCCCTTCTCAATGCGCTCTTTGTCAGAAACGTTCTTTTCACTTGAATTTAGGTTTTTAGCATCACCATGCTCATTTTTTCTACTTTCTTCGTTGCTTTGTAAGAGATTCTTCTTTCTGTTTTTTCCTTGAATTTTTGGACTGCTTTTAGCTTTCTTGGACTTCAAAGAATTGCTAGTTGAAGATTTTTTTATAGCTATAGAATTAGCCCTCAATGGTTTGGGGGTTCTTTTTCTGGATGATTGATCTTTAGTTGACGCTTCAGCATGATTTCCATCTTCATTGTTGTTCGTTTCAGACAGTGACTTAGACAATGCTTCTGTAGGATTCTCAGTTTCCAGATTGTTATTATCCATTGACTGCGATTTCATGGAGACTTCAGCCAGATTCTCAGCTTTTGTATTGTTAAACTCTTGTTCCATCACCTGCCATGCAATCTCGCCTGCCAATCCCAATATCGACCCTGCAGACAAAGTAAGGCAGCCAAGAAGAACGAGATCAATAAATTAATTCAATTAAATTTTCAATTCTTTATATTGTGAATCTAGGCTTTTTAGGAATATGTCAGTATTGTCTTAATACTAATGAGTAATAGTTTATTTTTGGAACTAGAATATTAATAAGAAGCATGATGCTATTTAGGAATACATCATATGTAGGAATCTTCACACGATTTAGGAGTTACAGTTTACAAGGAACTGGATTATTAATTAGGAGTTTTCTATTATTTATGGTTTTCTTTTCCTATTTAGTTTAGAACTAGTAGGGCTTTAATGGTGCCTATAAAAGGAGAGCCTATTTTATGTAATTGAAAGACTTATGATAATGGAATAATGAGGGTTTTGGTTTAGTTGAGGGTTGTGGCCTTGAGCCACTCTTTCTCCTTTCTGTAAAAGCTATCTTACTTCTCTTCATTTTCTTCTATTTTTTTTCTTGATATAGTAACCTCGTATTACTATTCACAGCTACTCTATGGTATCAAGCCCAATCCCTTCTAAAACAAGCCCCTAACTAATATTGTGGGACACAGATCCAAAGGTGCCTTTACACCTATGATTATAAGAAGTGGAAGGAAAGTTGCAATTTGATGAAATTTTAACCATGAAATGCTTTCCTTCCATCTCATAGCACCACAATGAGTATCGCAGATGCCATTCCCAATAGTTCATGGTTTAATCATTCCCAATAATACATGAGGTAAAAAAACATGTCCAAGAACAAAAATGGTCATAAACATTAGAGAGTAATTGAGGATGAAATTATGCATATTAGAGGATAGAACACGTTATATTTGCATAATACATTCAAACCCTGTCCAATTGCAAAAATCCCCTCCCTAACAATATAATAGAAATAGAGAGAAATCACTGAAAGAAGAGAATGTCAGTGTAGAACTGGGGAATTAGAGGAAAAGATGCTTTATAACAGCTTAAAATTAAATCAGTAGTTCATTGACAGAAGCAAGTTCAGATCAAAATGTATCATAAATTAAAGGAATTAAAAAGAAATTTTCAAAGCTAGAACATAATTTACTTTCTTAAGTTTTTTCTTAACATAAACTTCTATACAATTAGCTGAAATTTAAAAAAAAAATCACAAAAGAAGTTAAGGATCTGCAATTTTGGGCTTCTAACACGAGTTATCCACAAGTGGGTCGCAGATTCCAGATAGTGATAAGGAGGTCAAGGGTTCCAGTTTTCCTAAACCAGGAATACCCAATTAAGACCCTATTTTATCAAAGATCAAATTCAAGATGGTTGAGTATAATGTGCACATACAATATAACTAGTGATCCAATTCCTACATAGGTTATTTCAGATCTGTACAGTGCATCAAGCACAACAAACAATTAGTTGTTGATGTCATATCTAAACTGTTGAAGGATCATGTATAACGAAACGAATCTACATAAGTTGTTTAATAGTAAATGCTGCATCACATTCTCATTCTGTGTAATGTAAAGCGCCATGCCCCATGTAACTTAGAAACCCACGGAAACCTAGCTAAACAATCATATGATTATGTTTCTCATCCTCCCTGTCCATTATTCTCCTTCAGTTCTTTACCATGCATATGCATACAGGTTGCAGTAATCATATAGGACACACCATTCAAGCCTTCTAAAGAAAAAAGGAGAGCAACCCCTGTATATGATTTAACTATTTCCAATTAAGGAGAACCCATTATGATACACATGATTTAGTTCATTAACTGTTTTAAAAACCTTCATAAACGATTGACGAATGTAACCAAGCAATGCATCAAGTCCTAGGTTCTTCAGCCATATAGCATCCTCCTCTTGAATGCTTAGCTATACCTTCAAACGCTCAAAGACCAAATATTTTGCGCTTGCAACAAAACTGTAAATTCAACAATACTACCATTAAACTACGTTAATTCTCAAATCAAAGTAACAATTTGACACCAAACAAAACACTCCAAACCACTGATTCTTGACTATAGATATTCACAACCCTTTCTTTTCCAGAGAAAACATGAAAACCGCAATGCATTTAAACTATCCTAAAACCGATAGCCACTAATTCCCGATACATCTTCATAAACCTTATGCCAAGTTTCGACCACATGGATTCTCACTTACCATAAAAAAAATCAACCCGGATAAAGAGAGACAAAAAATCCTAACTTTCCTAATCAAGCAGCAAAAAACCTAATCCAGATAAAACATATTCTAGTCAAGCAAACAATTCACACAATGAAAACACAAACCTCCTTGATCTTTCAACTCAAATCGCACCAAACACAGAACGATCAATTGAAACCAATAAAAAATATGCACAAAAATTGAATTAAACACACAAAACTCAAAAATCAACAAAACCCATTATTATTTTTCTCTCTTAAACGTAATAACCGAGTTCAATCATAAGAAAAACATAATTCAATAACTAAAAGTTCGAAACTTTACCTTAATTTCTTCCAATTTCTCTGCGTTTTATATACAAGCAGAAAGCGGGTATGTGTAAAATCAATGTAGTTCCATAATTTAAGAGAGAATTGCAGGGTGGTTTTCTTTTTTTATTTCAATTATAAAATAAGTTGTTGCTATTAATATTAATGACAGATGAGAGTGAAATAGATTATTTTTGTGTTTTAAAAAAAAATTAAAAAAATATTTTTTTATTTGAAATTATTTATTTGTATTTTCTATTTTTATTAAAAATAAATTTTTAAAAATAAAATAATATTATTATTTTTAATTATTTTTTTAAGGTCTACAGTAATGATTATTTTTTTAAAAAAAATTACTTAAAAATATATTAAAATAATATTTTTTTATTTTTTAAATTTAATTTTTAATATTAGTATATTAAAATAATTTAAAAACATTAAACAATTAATTTTTTAAAAAAAGAAACTTAATTCCTTACAAACACTACCCTGGACAACAGATTTTGCGTCCAAAGCTTAAACTCCACCGTTTTGGATAGAGTGTTATTCAACTATTTAAGTAATTTTTTTCGTTTACTAATCTAATTTGGGAGTACAAACAAGTCAAGGTAGACTATTTAGCATTATGAATATATTACTCAATAATTTGATAATTTATTATTATTATTATTATTTAAAAAAAAAATTAGGAGCAATAGCTTTAAACTTAGCAATGCAATCTCATAGTAAGATCCAATCCAAGAATCCATTCCACGAACCATAGTCAATGCATCAATCCAAACTATAATTTCTTTAAAAAACATTCTAAAACCACGTTTCAATGTTCCTTTTTTTTTTTAAAAAAAAAACTAAAAACAACATTAACACCTTATATACTGGTTTCCGGATCGACCTGCCATGGACAGAATCATTGACATTTTTGTTGTATGATCAACTGCCTGCTTCTAAGTTTCATAGATAAGCACTTTGTCAAGAGCAGCACATTCACTTCTTTCAATTCTCAGTGCCAAAACTTATGGTGATCATATCCTTTATATTCACAAAGTTACAAACACCATTTTCCAACAATTCAATACGAGAAATATCAAAAACAGATGTGACTTGTTCAGTCAAGATAAATTTTAACATCAATCCCATTATCAATGAGAGACTGAACCACTGCTCTGATCTTTCCTTCAAACTTGTCCCTTTCCCTCGGAGTATAAGAGGCAGTATATACATCAGCTTCTCTTGCTCTATCAGCTAAGATTTGCCCAACGGCTAAACATGCAGGAATGTCTGAGCGGGACTTGAGCACAGCTTTAATGTCTTTAGAGTTGGTACCAGCAACTGCTACCTGCTTACTGGTCACTCTATGAGTGAGCGATGCTGAAACGAAACGCTTTGAAATAAAAACATCAAGTGTAAATGGCTCCATGTATGCTACAGTCCGCTGTTTAAATGATAAATGCTTGTTTGGGTTCTTCGACTTTTTCCCTTTCTGGTACGTGTATGGCCTGCTGTTATCATCATCAAGGAAATCTTCCACCCCAAAAAAGCTTCTGGGTGCACAATGAGCCTGCAAGGAAGCAATATTAGGAAGGTTTTCCTAACTGAAAGAACACAATGTACAAATATCGTGAATTCTTTCCTACATGAGACATCTAAACAATTGTCTCCCTTCCGGTCTACCAACGTGGGAAGCAAGTATTATTGTTCTTCAAGTCGCAAAGAACTTCCAAACACATATTGCTTGAAAATTTTAGCACATAGAAAGGGGGAGAGAAAAAGAAATAGATCCATATGAAACCTTACCCCTATTCAATCGCCATGTGAAAACTCGATCTATTCAATCCTTGGCAATAGATAATTCGCAGTGTAAAGCTTTTGACTTCTTTTCATCCACAAATTTAATAAAATGATATATGAACATACAAATACAGTACTTGTCCCAAAAACTTCTTATTCTGGATCATGCCCTGTGGTCACACCACCAGTAGTAGAAGTATATTATGAGTATTACTAATTATACTCAAGAACCAAATCAACTGTCTCTACTCTCCCACGAGAAAACCAGAACTCAGTGAATAACACCTTTGGCATCTCTGCTGCATCATTTTCCAATCCTAACATGCAATAAGCAGCGACAACAAAGCGAATGAGAATGATGCAATTAAAACCCAACACCCTTGGTTTCTCCAATGATTACAGTTCTCACAAAAACCTTTATCCTTTACATAAACTCATCGCATATTCCTTGTCGGTCACTTGACGGAATATCAAACTGTGCAATTCCTCACTCCAAATGCACCGCAATTACCATGATAAATCAAATGGATGGCCATGAAGGGGATTCGAATTAGGTTTTAAACTTGAATTCAACCCTTCAACTGGCTAAGAACCTTAGTCTGTTAACCACTCACTCCACCAACACCAAGATGATCACTACTATAACTTCTGATTTTGAAAATTACAGAAGGAACAATAGGCAATAGAAATAAAACAAATTGAAAGACTAGTGTTTCTTTTTCTAGTCCCTTCAAATGCAGATAGTTCATCATTACATTAATCCATAGTGATTGATAAATAACCAAATATTTACACAAATCCATCAGATTAACCGAATGGGTATCTATAAAAACACAAGATTTACAACAAATAACATACCTGTCCATTGTGGAATCCAGTATTAGGCACATACAACCCAGGCCTTAACTTATCTCCTCCATTTGCAAAAAAACCCTTGTTCAAAACCTTTCCAAAAACTTGCTTCAACATGTTCCACTCACACCCAACAAAACTTACTCAACTATTCACTAGCTCTATATTCACCTGTTAACCACAACAAAATGAACCATTGATTAACTAAAACAACACTAAACGGAAAAGCATGAATCAAGCACATAAGCAACGAAACAACTAGTTGAACATGTTTATATATCCAAGGGGTGTTGGGAAATGAAATGAAAGAGAGAGATAAAAGGGAACTGTAGATTTTCTTATTTAGTAGGCATTTTATCTAACAGTTGGAGTGCAAAAAATCAATGAGCAAAACAAAAGCAAAAGTAATAGAAAGGGGTTGTTTCAAGAGAAAGGAGCATCATAGAAAGCAAATGTTGAATATAAACGTGTATGAACCATCAAGAAAAATGAGAGAGAGAAACCTGGATAGTCAGGAAGGCCAGAAAATTCCTCCACAAAGAGAGCGAGAGAAAACTTACATCACTGGGTATCGATTGGTTAAGTAGGAGAATGGACGGTCCATTAAATATCAAGTGTATTATTATCTATATTAATATTTGTAAAAGCTGACAGGAATGGGCATTTGGTCTAGTGGTATGATTCTCGCTTAGGGTGCGAGAGGTCCCGAGTTCAATTCTCGGAATGCCCCCTTCTTTTTGTTTTGTGTGCTTAATTTAGCCATAAGGTTCCTAGGTCAAATTTTTGGGATAATATTAGTGATATCACCTTGTTGATGCAAACTTAATCACATTAGGTTATTTCGGCTCAAATTGTGGATTTGACTAGGTTTAAGATTTGGATATTGGTTTGTATGTTATGATATTATTTCAGTTTTTTTAATTAAAACAATGTTTTTCAAACAAAATTTTTTAAAAAAATTATAAAATTAATCTGGTCGAGTCAATCTAAATTTGATCAGAACTACCTCTAAATTGATTTGAAATAAAATTCAATCCATATCATAATTTTAATAGATAAATTATTAAATTAGATCAAATTATGTAATTATGATTCATATTACTATTTTCTTTTTCTCTCTCATGCTTTTTATAAAAATAAAATTATTTTACACAAAATCAGCTTTCTTTTGAAGGCTTTTGTCCATGTTATTAATTTTTGTCATGCATATATTTTTTTTAAAAAATTGTCGTAATGTTTTTGTAACTCAAACATTATATTATTCCAGCTCCCACACATGTCAATAGTCATAATTTCTTTAGATAGAACTAGTTTGGGTGCCAACATTACACTTAAACCGAATTAAAAGTTTATTTAATGGGAAAAAAAATAATATGTAGACTATGTTAGATTTTTAATTAATAATAAAAATCTAAAATACACATTAAAAGCTTGATCAATGGGTTGAATAAAGCTAATGAAAGATTATATGTATAAAAAATGATAAAAAATGTTATCGATG
>Ga0307517_10015235_pt1 | contig 10236 bp, 11 predicted proteins | sample 23_EM_MG_FD_194515 | JGI IMG/M metagenome (GOLD analysis project Ga0307517, IMG submission 194515) | Populus trichocarpa ectomycorrhiza microbial communities from riparian zone in the Pacific Northwest, United States - 23_EM | ecosystem: Host-associated > Plants > Roots > Unclassified | place...
TCTCCAATGACCATTTTCAAGGATGATGGTCACTGGAACCATTTGGGATTCGAAGACGCTGTGGTGAAGATGCAGGAGCTGTCGCTGCTTCAGTTTTCGCACTGCAATGAAAGTGAAATTACAGTATATTCATTCAATGGTGTCCGAATGGCTTCGTCTGCGACTCGACAAACACTCACAACCCACATTTCTTAATACTGCCATTTCACATTTGAAATGTCACCTGCGTTCTTTTGTCGAATGGGACTACAAAACGCGGCAAGAGGGAGAAGCACACTTGGATACCATCTGGCGAGGGGTGAAGAATTGTGATGACTTCTTGGACGCTTGCATGACGTTTGGTAGCTTCTACCGCAATCAAGGTCGTCACGAAGATGCGGAGATGATGCACAAGCGTGCACTGGCTGGCCATGAGAAGGCCTTGGGACCAGACCACACACTCACACTCGTCACCGTCAATAACCTGGGAAACCTCTACTCTGCTCAAGGTCGTCTCAAAGATGCGGAGATGATGTACGACCGTGCACTGGCTGGTTATGAGAAGGCATTGGGACCGGAGCACACATCCACGCTTGACACGGTCAACAACCTCGGTCTCCTCTACGCTGATCAAGGCCGTCTCAAAGATGCGGAGATGATGTACGACCGTGCACTGGCTGGTTATGAGAAGGCATTGGGACCTGAGCACACTTCCACGCTCAAAACCATCAATAACCTGGGTATCCTCTACAAAAATCAAGGCCATCTCAAGGATGCGGAGATGATGGACGACCGTATACAAATTAAGAAGACATGAGCACACATCCTCGTTCCAAGTCAACCCACAGAAATTATTACATCACTGGACAATTATAGAAGCCGAATGTGTGGGATTGAATTATGTAGATACAGGTTTCATTGAAGGTAGCTATTCCTCGTGTGTGCTCCTTCCAGTTTTTGGTGATCTTGGCTTGTATTTCCTTGACTTAACTCTGGTAGAACTCGCTATCCTTAAGTCTGGTGTTCACCTTCGCCCACATGTAAGTAAACGAACTCAGAGTCTAATGCAGGTCAAAATCAAGTAGTTTCGGTATAAATCTGCAGTGGACCAGTGGTACATTGGTGACCATGTCCCGAAGGCTTTACTAGAAAGTTAGCGACTTTCGCGCTGCTGCTCATGTGAGTGGATGTTAAGTGACTAGACGATGCGCTAATGCACATGGGACCCAATGTCTGTGATTGCATTATGCAACTGAAAGTCCCAGCTAAATTAATTTACCATCGGAAGATTCGGAACTGGTAAGAAGTAAAGAGGAGTTATAATCATCAATTGAGAATCCTCAAACTTGCTTCTAGGAATTCCATTGATGGTATGCACATTGGGCAGGCAAGCGGCCATTATTTTACGGACATCCCCACATTGGGCAGCGCGTGGAGACACTCGCAGGTGACGTAGGGACCACAAAGAATAATCTTTCCTACCAATCATTTTGAGAAATTCTAGAGACTGGTGCTAATTAAATCCAAATCAGCCCAACATGGTATATAACACCAGAGCGGGAGAACGTACATTATTAGAGCGGAAATGCAGATCGGGATCCCAATGAACATCATCTCTGTACTGAAGCCAACTGTAAGTCAGGTCCAGGATGCGCAATCGGAGGAGATTACGAGACAAAATGTCGAGGAGGTCACTGCTGAGATAATGGACATGCATCTCAAGCTCCTGTAGAACCGCCCCTTCACCGAGTGCCGATACGAATGCCTCAATTATCGGTAAGGAGATGATGCAACCCTGGATGGTCAGCCTGGTGAGGGTATGGCGGAATTTAAACAGATATTGCGCTATACTGCTTGCAAGAGATTGTTCGGATGTTCTGTCCCAGTAGCAAAGACCAAGTTCGAGAGAACTGAGGGCAGGAAAATCTACTTGGAAGATGGAGCTGGAAAAAAAGGAACTCGGTGTCGGTCTCTCCCCAAGGGTGGGTTCATAAAATTGAAATCTGAGTTCTTGGAGGCTGACACTTTGTTTGGTCAGGAATTTGCCAACTGGACCTCCGCCTTGAGGATCGAGTCTCTGTATGGACAGTTCGGTGGCTATCCCAAGGATCTTTGGAAGCTGCCCTATACCCAAGAATAAAGGAGATGGATCCAAATTGGGAGTGGGTATGTCGATTGTCAAATGAATAAGACTTGGCGAATGGCGATTGATAAAAGTCGCGACTGTAATCAGGGTTGCTTGGCAAAATAATGGGTGTGACGAGATGCTCCAGATCGACAAATGAAGTTCTTCGAGAAGAGGGAGATGGGGCGTTGTCTCGAGCACCTTATCAAGACATTCCACAGGGAGATGCAGCGAAAGTTGTTGAAGTTGAGGAGCATGCGACCATGCTGCATTCAAAAGAGGTAGGGCGTCTATGAAGTGCCGCCAAGAATCGTGAATATAGCATCCCACAACGAGAGATGTCAGCTGTGTCATCTCAAGGATTCTGCACATGAGAATTCGGATGTTATTAGGCTTAGATGGCTTCCGTTCCAGCCTCACAGCTGCCCGACTGAAATTTCTGACGTGACACCACCAATTTGATAAAGGATCCCCGGATTTGGAGGGCCTATATAAGCCGAACGTGTGCGGGCGTAAAATGAGTTTCCGCACATGCGAGGCAGTGGTAGGTCTAAGGCAGAAAGCACGTTGGGTACTGGTACAGCAGTCTTGAAGAGATTCTCACCCCATAGTATTCAGACAACGATTGGTACTGTATTCTCCTTCATGATAGATAAATACTTCGCGATATACTTCGCGCATGGCTAGGTCGAAGAAGGCTCGATGGATCTGAATTAACCCTTTCAGCACATCAAGTGGGATAAAACTCGCTACGTGCATCCATATTTCATAAGGAAGATCAGGGAGGGTGTTCTTTGCGGGCTGTTTACCAAATCTCTTTCGCGTGAAGGAAGACATAGAGAGGGTCGTGTAAAGAGAGAAAAGCAAGGGACATGCTGCGGGGCTGTGCACGAGCGCCCTGCACCCACCATTCACAGCCTCCCATATATACCACAAACAGTCGTCAGTTGACCGCCAAGGACAGAGATGAGGAATGTCACGCGTGCACAACAGTCAAATGAATGTAAGATCTCTGGTAAGGAACTGCCGCCTCATTGTCAACGACTGCTTCCAAAAAGCTTAGGCGTGCTCCAGCTGAGACCACAGAATTGCTCTAGGATCCACGGTAGTCCCATGCAAGGAGATAAATCGCAGGAGGACAATATGGCGAATCCATGAATGAGTTGATCATAGGATCATGAGAGAAGATGCAAAATTTAAAATTTTCGTAATAGAGCAACCACGTGATGTTATAACCTAGGCTTAAATTTAAAATTAAAGACAAACGGATAATGGATTACACCAACTAAGTGAGATCAAGAACACCCAAATCGATGGTCGGGTTGCTCTTCCTCTTTTTACCCACTATTTGGGCCGGAACGCCAGAAGCGAAGGCAGGACGAGCTGTTTGTGTCTTTGATGCCACGACATTGCGACTTGTGAGGTTACATGCACCACTATTGGACGTAATTCTTGAACCCGAGGAATCGGCATGGGGTGAGCTTGCTGCACCCACACCAGCAGGGCGATGTGTATCCGCTTTCTGTGTGGGTGCTGCTGCTGACGCTGAAGGTCCATCTTTTGCTAATTTGGTTGCTCCGAATGGTGTGACCCCATTGATAGCAGCAACGACGTCCGCATATCTAATTCCCATTATCTTCTTAATGATCTCATCTGTCCCAAATGATGATAGGAATTTCCTCGCCGCGTTCTGTCTGTGATCCCAGGTACATGCCTCCACCACTTCGGGGCATTTCGTGACTTGCAGCCCATGCGGACTTCCCCATCGAACTGTATCACAAGTGCACAGGTCTGAAGCGGTGGCGATTTGCCTTTCCAGATGTGCCCGTCGTTTTTGAGCAAGGCGGAAAATAGTTTTCTGTGCCATAGGGTCCAAGATGAATCTGTCAAGCTCCAGACAATCTGGACATCCACAACCAATCTTGCGGAGGCGTGGATTTAAATGTTGGCCTTTTTTACCGAGCACGTCGCGTAGGTAGAAGCCGATGAGTATCTGGAACAGGTCAACAAAAGGTGATGTGCATAGATCAAGCCTTCTAGACTGGAGAAGGGTACGCAAACGAGGAATGAGAGGAGTGTAGACCTGAGTGAATTTCTCGGAGGACGTTCCCGTACTCTTCAGGATATCAATGAATAGTGTCCGACAGATGTCCAAGTTGTCCGATATGATGGTAAGTTCAATTATCTCGACGATACGATCGACTTTGCCCGTTTGCGCAATTTGAGTGTTATAAGATGCGGGAGCATGGGACCACTGCTTAGTCGCCGCCGCCAGTGCCTGCTCAATGACCTTGTCTACTGGGGCCCTTCCGTCTCCTTGAGATTCATTAGCAAATTCGTATTCAGCATCGGGTGATCCTCGTTCTGCCTCAGTAGAAGTACCAGTTTTAGCCTTTGCTTTTTCCAGTTGATCCAGAATCGACTGCCGAGCTTCTTGCAATGCCTTAACCAAGGCAATCAGGAAACCGTAAGTGGGTCGCTTTAGAAAGGTCGGCAATAGGCTGTTTGTCTGAGTCAGTCTATGCATTGATGCCATTAATATCCGACATACATCTTGACAAATGACAGGCATGTCCCTCACATCTGGCTGTGTGTAGGATACAAAGGTTTTGTCGATCTCTTTCTTACACCAAGGACGAACGATTGGTTTGTCTTCATTTGACATTTTCGACCTGACCGTGTAGATCAATTTCACCTTCTCAGAAAATGCGGGTGACCGAGCCAGGGCTTGTTCGAAACTTTTGCCCGTGATAGAGTCAGATGGAGACTCGGAAACAAAGAATGAATGAACCGACCTGAGTCTCACTGCCTCGAAGGAGAATATTTTCCAAGCTTTCGACAGCACGTCAACGTTTACCACTGATAGGGTACACACCGGTGCCTTCATAATTGTTTTGAATATGTCCGCGTCCTTCCACTTCATTGCAAGGTCGAGCATTTTAAGTGCCTGTTCCCTATTCAGCTGAGAGCTTTTCGAAACGATACGATCAACCCAGATTTTCGCTGTCGGCGACATTGAAATTTCAACATCAAAAGTAGCAAGCTTTTGGAGGGCGTATGAAATTCCTGCAACCGAGAAGCAGACACCATCGACATCATTCTCGTGCATGAGAACAAGTACGGTGCGACAATACACTGAAACCAATCAACATATTACAAGGGAGATTGAAGTGGAGTCGCTTACAATATGTTACATCCCCGAACTACATTGTAAAATGAGTTGATTCGATGAATGGAGAAACAAACACCTACGTCGTATTCTACTTTGTCTGGTAATTTATCTTCAAAAGGGTCACTTGGAATCAGATTACAATCGTCCAACTTAATTTTTCCAAAGGGCAGCAATGAAATGCCTTTCAAGTCCACTAGACCAAGTATGTTAGTTGTCGAGTCTTCCTCTTCTATCATCCCAGGTGCATTGTAGAAACCGACTTCTTCTTCTTCGTCTTCTTCGTCCGAATAGCAATAACGTTTACGATGATCCCCACAATTATCAGCGGGACCGGAAACACGTTTCTCTAGGGTCGCCAGGCCGATCATGTATCCTAGCTCCTCAGCAATGTTTCGAAGAGTAGTCACCAAATGCACGTCAGCTCCCTTGAGTGCCTTGATACCATCCTTTAAGTCCAGACTGCTGTATTTGTGATCCAAGAGGTAAGCCAGCAGAGGTAATTCTGGTACTTCCGTATATTTGTCCTCTCTCCATTTCATCAGAACCCGCCTAAGCCTGTCAACGGAATCGCAAATCTCTGGTAACATGGGCTGTGCGACACCTGGCGATGCAATGTGAATGAGATTATAAGTAAGTGCGAGTCTGTAGCCTGATGTTATGGGTTTGACTTCGTGTTCGACATCAGTGTACCACGCCAGAACCGCAGTTGAGAGGGGCGAATTGGGTGCGAAATCGATGGTCTTGGTTGTGGAAGCATGCGAGACGATCACCTGTCCCCCTGAATATGCGGAGGGAAGAACGATGAACACTGTTGCAAACATTCCATTGGACTTCTGTGTGCTAAAGGGTGGAGAGGTTTAGAAAGAAAATCCAACGAAGTAGGTCCTCACTCCTGACGGGGCAAAAAGCTGATAGAATCAAAGCATCAGATACATAAATTCAGAATGGAGATAAGAAGAGTATAACTGACTCTGATCCAATTCCACACAACAAGAGGTTATATAGCTCCATCTTCGGTAGAGATTTCCCGATTGTCACACCAAGGGCCTTACAAACGTCCAAGAGTACCACACCATTAATGTATTTCGACCATTCAGGATTTCCGAACACAATCCTAGCAGGTTCGATCTCCCACGTATCCCGGATGCCTTTATCAACTGTGGTGTGTCCCCCATGCCCGAAAGGAGATAAAGTGGCACAGGATACAATCGCTTTGGCTTCCCGTTCGCTCAGTGGAATTCCAACTATTCCCAAGCCCGAGATATGAAGGCAAGGATTTGGTGCGGTGGTAAGAATATTATCACGATAGAAATTGCCAGTGAATGAAAAACCCGAAACGCCGAGTGCGTCTTCGAGGTCTTGCTGGTGGTACCGTCAATTCGAGGGTTTTGTGATTGGGCTTTGTGGACTTACTCGAAGGTCATCACCATCTGAGAGGTTGGAAGAACCATCTTCCTCACTCCCTCCCTCTTCGTCGTCTTCCTCCTCGTCAACGACCATATTTTCATTTGAATCAGAGTGTACGGCAGCTGAATCCTCCGCTGCCGGTTTTAAGACCTCGGCTGTCATATTTGGGTCCACATCGTCCATAAGCAAACAACGAACCACGTCCTCCGAGTTTCCATATGATTCTTGGCGTTTGATCTCTTGAGAATACTCCATGTATGTGGATGGAGAATATTTGCTCCTTGAATGTCACACTAACAGATGGCATCACAGCACGTGAAGTTGTGAAATGAGTGACCGTGACACACTTACTTACCTCGAGAGAATGACTTGCTTTTGATACATCCCTCTGATCAGTGTTGTCAGGACTCAGCTTGCTCGCATCCTTGTTCTTTTTTTCATTCATCGCTCATGTTTTTTTTAAATAAAAAAAAGTAAACACTTATTTGATTGGACCCACAAGCATCGACTCCTCTTTGGCGTTGTCAACCCTTTCTAGAGCAAAAGATAGAAGTGCCAGAGGTGACATGATCAATGGGCGACCTTTAAAAATAAAAAAAATTCTGGTCAATACACCATTCACGCCCAGAAATGTGTTGACCGTACTCTTCTCATCTTGCATCCATCGACCGAGAGTTCTCCGTATAGGTGCCAAGAGATTTGCCTCAATAGTTTCTACCATATCTTTATCCCGTATCCCAGTCTAATAATGATGTGTTCGGTGATCAGAATTAGGCAGACAAGACGAGTATTACACACCAAATTATTTACGTCCCTTCGAAAAATCACAAGGTAAAGGGACAAACACTCGGACAAGCGTGCAGGCTCCGGGCTTTCCTCGAGGCTCGAAATTTCTAAAACATCCCCAAATAAATCAGGTGGGTCGGGTCTGAACAAAATTGGCCCAAAGGTCCTCAAGAACATAGTGCTAAGAAATGGATCATCCTTTTTCAGAGACCCAGCGGCATTGAAAGCACGTAGAAAGTGATCCTTGATCAAACCGACGGCAGCGACGCGCATTTGTGGGTACTCGGAGTGGACTGTAAGCTCGGCAAGGTGCTCAAAGCGCAGTCTCGGTTCGGAAGACACTAGGAGGAGAGAAAGAGCACGGTAGGTTTGGTGTCGTACGAGAGGGTCCGGGTGAATACTCGCGATAGTTGGTAATGTACTGGCTAATGGAACAGTGATGTCAGGGGAGAGGGGCTGGTTGGTTGTCGAGCCATGGAGAAGACGGATAAGGACAGCTAGGGATTCGTCGAGGAAGGAATTTGCGTGCAGAGACGAGAAAAGCAGAGGGAGAAGAAAAGGGAGACGATTTGAGGGACTTGGACCAGGGGGTGACTGGTATGCAGAGGCTATCAGGTGAGCTACAGTTATGGGTTGAGTGCAGGCATGCAGATTGGCGTCGATGGTGTGGTAAGCTGCCTGAAAGGAAAATTATATGATCAGACCATACTTTCATACTGAACATACCAGCAAGTCAGAGACGGCTCCGTCTGCCTCTTTCCATCCGTCCCCTACAGGTCTCACCACAAATTGGGGCAGGTATTGTTCGAATGTCCTCTGCGCAATGGAGGATTGGACATTAGGCACGCAAGAGAGGGTAACACTATCCAACAGGTGTTTTATTATCACCTGTAGGTGTCATGAACGAGAAGAGATGCGTTGGACAAACATATGCACCTTGGCAGCACTTTTCTCCTGCGGGGAGTTATCTGTTACGGACTTCACCCAATCGAAGACCCCTTGAGAGAGATGTGCATAACTGGATATAATTCGTCTCGCGTGAAGGCTGCTCATTCCAACGCCAGCAAGATTGATTACATCCGTAAGCTCTTGGAGCAATGGTCTGACCGTTTCCGTAGCGGATTTGCGGCGAAGAGTCAATCTTGGAATAGCTTTATAATAAACATTAGGAGGAGGGCTCCACAGAACGCGATTGTGGTCACCTTTAGTGTACAAGTCGACCAATACGATCAACTGCTCATTGCGTGAATGCCGTTTCAAGGATCGATCTCCAGCTTCATCGATGTCTGGTTCATCCAGGTCGACTTCGAATGACTGTTTAAGTCTTTCTGCAGCTTCTTGAGCAGCGATGATTACTTCCTTCGCCGAACCAGATTCTCCGATCATGGATATGATTTCAACGCCACCAGGCACACTGTAGGGCAGTAGAATTGGGAGCATATTCAAAGGGTCCTGCGAGACGGAAGGTTATGTTTACAGACAACGCCACAAGCAAAATACACTGACTAAATACCGCCCTCCTTCTGTCGATATGAGACCGCAAAGGTGAAGAAGATCGAAAGCTGGATCTCTGTCATTAACCGCTGCAGTGAGACGAGCGACAAGAGCCAAAGTTGTTTCCTACAAACCGCGTCAAATTTCAATTTCCAGTATAATTTGGACTAACCTCGTCTTCACAGTCGTTTGGTAGCCCCAAGGCTGCCTTGAGCTGTGCACCAGCAATAGGCGCCATGATGATCACAACCAGGTCCTAATGAGCACGTGTCGATACGGTTCTAACTTCTAATCCACCATTTCAATTTTCATCCTTTCAGCCACAGGGAAATGACTACCGACCCCTCATCACGCGCTCTGATCCTGACACGGTCACCTTCACCTCCTCCATCACGTCCGCCACCATCTCTAGCGGTTTCTGCGCAGGACGCCGTACAATGGCAACCGATTCTCCATGCATCTAACCAGGTTGTACTATACAACCCTCACTCTCATGCTTTATCTGTTACTTCTGCATCAACAAACAGTCCAGTTGCATTAACCCTCCGTCGGCGACCAGCGGCTCTAACCGAAGGTTCAAGCGGTGTTCACCCATGTCCATATTGTAGACAAGATCTCCCTGAGGGAATACATGGGCTTCCTCCGACACAACCATTTCGACGTTCAGACGATGTTGGTGACGTTGGGTCAGAAACCTTTTTCGCTCGTACCACAGACAGAGAAGAAGAATTCGAATCTCTCGATACCGATCCAGCATACCATTCTCGTGCATCCGATTATTTCCAGTTGTTAGCCGTTGCAAATGATCTGTCCTTACGAACATCCGTGCCTACTCTTATTCCCCTTAAAAATGACGTGCCGCAATTGGGACATCGGGACAAGGAGAAAGGGCGAGGTGGCTCACCATCACCGGAAGAATACAGGAGCGAGAAGGGGGCCTTTCCTACTGACAAAATGGCTGAGGGCTATTTCAAAACATTTTTCCAGGAAGAATGCAAGCTCGGCATGGGTGCAAGTGGAAGTGTTTATCTTTGTGAAGTAGGTCTTAATTTCATTTACGTTCAATAATATTTATGTGGAGAATTAGCATGTCCTTGACGGAAATACACTGGGGCATTTTGCGGTTAAAAAGATAGCGGTCGGAGAATCACACTCTTACCTGCTCAAGACTCTTAAAGAGGTCAGACTACTGGAGAGACTGCGTCATCCGAATATTATCTCATATCAGTAATGTCTTCTTTTATTGTTAACATATACCGCATTCTGACTGTAA
>Ga0307517_10015237_pt1 | contig 10234 bp, 5 predicted proteins | sample 23_EM_MG_FD_194515 | JGI IMG/M metagenome (GOLD analysis project Ga0307517, IMG submission 194515) | Populus trichocarpa ectomycorrhiza microbial communities from riparian zone in the Pacific Northwest, United States - 23_EM | ecosystem: Host-associated > Plants > Roots > Unclassified | place...
GAAACGACATCCCAACTTTCTCGTCCCCTTAATCACCGTTCATTTTAAGATCAACGACCTGAAATGGATTGTGCTAAACTTCCTAACTAAGTACGGGATCCCTTTTTGTATGCTTTATTTTGAACCCTTGAAATAAGGGTAAGAACGGGAATGTCTCCTGTGTTTGGTTATATGGACACGCTGTACTTTTTTTTATAATTATTTTTTATATTTTTAAATAGTTTTGAAATGATAATATTAAAAATAAATTTTTTAAAAATATTTTTTTAATAAATTTTCAAATAAAAATACTTTAAAAACAATAGTAGCGAAATGTCAAACAATACAGTTACTTTGTTTCTAAATAATTTAAGAACCATTTTGGTCCTTCAACATATTTGGCTTTCACAAATTGACCCAACTTTATAAAATAGATAGCAAAGTTAGGATTTTTGAGTTTAGGATGGTGTATATTCCTTCATTCTACTCTATCCAAATTAACAAGGTACAAAAAAAGTTGAAAATAAAAAAATAAAAAAATAAAAATATATCAAAATAAATTACAATGAGTAACTCAAAAAATAAATATGTATATAGGTTGTGCTTGATTATTTTCATATTATGAATAAAAGTGAAAAAAACATGTTTGGATATAGTAACAAATAAAAATAAAAATAGATATGATTTTAAGATAATTTTAAAGTAAATTTATATACTATTTATTTAAAATAAAAAAAATAAATGACATGTCTCTTTTTTTTTGTTTTTTTTTTTTTAATTTTAAAATTGTAAATAAACACTATCATAAAGATGCTGGAAAGATAATGATAATGATTACAATAATAATAATAATAATAATAATAATAATATCTCTCAGATTAAACGCCACAATATCTCTTTTAGATGAAAGATGCCCATTGTTCTACACTAGAAAGTTTAAGGACTTAAGTGGAACATAGTCATATTATAGGGTTGAACATGAAAAATTACCCACCAACAAACACCAAAAAGGGGTCATGACTCATTGGACCAATCCAAAATCTATGGCTAAAACCTTAAAGAATCTACACATTCAACAGCCTAGATTAAAAGTTACCCTTCCAAAGATACCAAGTAGCTTTGCTTGGTCTATTGTGGGTCTTTACAAGTTGACAGGTAACCTCTCTCCCTTGTTTTCTATATATTCTCTTCTCTGCTCCATTTCGTGTTCCGTGACTCTCTCTCCCTTTTCTTTTCGCTTCTCAAAAATCAAAATCCGTGAGTAGCTTTAATTTTTTGTTGTTGTTGTTGTATAACCGTTTTTTGTTAATGTGTTTTTGTGATTATTTTTCGTAAAAAGTTGGTTTCTTTTTGTGTGATTATTGTTTTTTTTTATATATATATAGTTTTTGTGGTGGTTGGATTAATGCTGGTTAGATTTTGTGGTAATTAGAGTTTAATTGCGTCAGCTTGTTTGTTTTATTGTGTGCTGAACTGGGTTTGAATAAAGTTTCTTTCTTTATTTTGAAATGAAGAGCTAGGTGCAGGTTATTTTCTGTTTTGTTGGTGTAGTTGAGGACTTGAAGGGAAATAAAGGATTTGAAAGTTTTGATCTTTTTCTATATTACTTTGTTGAAATGTAAAGATTGACTAAAGAAATGAGCTTTACTTGAGCCAAGGACATTGCATACAGTAGACAAGTTATTGTTTGCGTTAAATGTCATGACTTTATGTTAGATTTTTTTATTTATGATTATTGAACATGATATTAGCTTTCTTCTTGATAATGCGTGTTAATCACTTTGGATTAATCTGATTGATTGTATTGGTTATTGTGTTTCCTGAATTGGGCTTGATTTTTTATTTCTTAACATCAATTTATAGGTGTAAACATGGGAGTGAACTTGAAAGCAATTGTGGGGTTTGTGTTTCTTTCATTTCTGTTGTTTGCTGTTGTATCATCTGCGTCGAATGATGGTTTGCTTAGAATAGGGTTAAAAAAGGTGAAACTTGATAAGAACAACCGAATTGCTGCACGGCTTGATTCCAAAGAGACCTTGAGAGCTTCTATTAGGAAGTATAATCTTTGCGGTAATCTTGGAGAATCCGAGGATACTGATATTGTTGCATTGAAGAATTATCTGGATTCTCAGTACTATGGTGAGATTGGTGTTGGCTCTCCTCCTCAGAAGTTCACTGTGATCTTTGACACTGGTAGCTCCAATTTGTGGGTGCCATCATCTAAGTGCTATTTATCGGTGAGTTTATGTGCCCTTAATGTTGACGAGTGCATACCAATTGAAGATTTTTGATTGTTTAAGAAGGAGATTAGGAATTGATCGTTGGAAATTTATTAATGGTTTAACTTTGCTATACAGGTTGCTTGTTACTTCCATTCCAAGTATGACTCTGGAAAATCAAGTACCTACAAGAAGAATGGTTTGTTTTTCCTTGCTAATATCAACAATTTCTTAACTGCATTTTGTTATTCATTCCATGAGAAGACAGTTTAGCTTGTTAATTTGTATGTGGTACATTGGACGTTTATCTAGAATGTTTAGGTCCAAGTAAATATGAAAATGCTGCATATTAATTTCTTTTTTGATTAGGTATGTGGTTGCCATGATGAGCTATAATCTGTATAGATACTAACATTAGTTAGGAACTAATGATACCTTCACTGTAATCTTAAACCACACAATGCATCACTAGCTATGATTATTTAGTCTGAATTGCTCGTCATTGCAGTTGCATGAGCTGTATGACAGAGAAACTATCATATGGGTTTTCTTTCTTTTCTTTTTTTTTTTTCAGGAAAAAGTGCTGAAATTCGCTATGGCAGTGGATCTATTTCTGGTTTCTTCAGTAATGATGCTGTCGAAGTTGGTGGCCTGGTTGTGAAAGATCAGGTAATGTTGTCTTTCAACTTATTTGCATGTTATTACATGGTGTGCTTTGCCAGTCTGTTCTCACTGCTGTTTTTGAATTTTAAGGAATTTATTGAGGCAACTAAGGAGCCTAGTATCACATTTTTGGTGGCCAAGTTTGATGGTATATTGGGACTTGGGTTCAAAGAAATTTCAGTGGGAGATGCTGTGCCTGTCTGGTATTTGTCGTATCTTTTAGTTCTCACTGACCATTTAAACATTTTTTATGGTTTGTGTTTGAGTGACACACGTGCTTTTTGAACAGGGACAACATGATTAAACATGGTCTTATCAAGGAACCAGTATTTTCTTTCTGGCTTAACCGCAATGCAGAGGATGAAGAAGGGGGCGAAATTGTATTTGGTGGGATGGACCCAAATCATTACAAGGGCAAGCACACTTTTGTTCCTGTGACACGGAAAGGCTATTGGCAGGTTGGTTGGCTGTACCCTTTTCTTTTCTTAAGAGTTCTCAATAAATGTTTTATCTATATTTTTCAATTATTTTTCTCATTTTGTTTTACTGTAATTCTTGCTCATAGTTCAACATGGGTGATGTCCATATTGGTGATAAACCAACTGGTAAGTTCTCTCTTATTACCTTCACTTCTTAAATTGAAACTCAAATGTACCAGTAGAGCAAAGCTCTGTAATAAGACATATTGTATGTAGCATGTATCCATGTGTCTTTATATATATGTGCTATCTTGCATATGATTCTACACTACCTGTCATTATATTGTCTGATCACCTAAGGATGCTTCTATTCAGGGTATTGTGCCAGCGGTTGTGCAGCAATTGCAGATTCTGGAACTTCCTTGTTGGCAGGTCCAACGGTATGAACAAAACACAAGAATGATTCAGCTTGTTGGATGAATAATTGTAGATATCTTATTCAGTATACTTTGCTAGCTAACTGTTTAGCTATCCTATTTATTGACCTTGAGTTGAAGTTGTATGGATTGACTAGAACAAAAAGGATGAAAAAGTAAAAAGCTGTTGATATTTTTCTTCTGTTGGTTTAAGGATTTAAAGATGAGTTCATTCTCGTGTTTTGTTGCCCCTGTCTGGATACAATTATCTGATATGGATTCTGACTTTGAATTGTACTTGCATATGGTAGCTTTTAATTTGATTTTCTTGTAACCTTTTTATGTCGTCAACCTAACAGTGTAATAGACTTCTAGACTGACCTTGTCATAGGCTTTGAAATAATTTTTTTTTGATATAAATCATTTAGAGGAAAAATTAGAATCTTCTATGATGCAGGTCCGTAGTTCTGTTGTCAATTTGCGTATGCTTAAAATATTTGTTTGTTTCTCTCTCTTTTTCTTCCAGACTATAATTACCATGATAAATCAAGCCATTGGAGCCTCTGGAGTTGTTAGCCAGCAATGCAAGGCTGTTGTTTCACAATATGGGGAAGCCATAATGGACTTGCTACTCTCTCAGGTGAAAACTAGCTTTACTTTTATTTCAGTGTTCTCTATTAACCATGGCTGATAAAAATTTTACCTGAGAAAATGGTTGTGGTCAGCATTTAGGGATTTATTTGTGTTCTTGCCTATGTATTTACAGGCACAGCCAAAGAGGATTTGCTCTCAAATTGGACTTTGCACGTTTGATGGAACCCGTGGCATAAGGTTGGGGTCTAAAGTGTTCTCTTCTTATGCTTAGGCTTTCACAGTTCTACTTGGATGCATTATTTTTGCTCCTCGATACTGGCCCCTTTTTTGTTTATAGGCCAAAGAAAAGTCATTAAAGTACACCCCTTCTTTCTGGATATTACCCCTTTTCATGGAAGCAAATTCTTGCTGCCATGCATGCTACTGCTTTTGTTACTAGAAAGGTTTACCTTGTGCTGTGGATAGGCAGTTAACTTAGTGGTTTGTAATTTTGCTTAGCATTGGCATTCAGAGCGTTGTGGATGAGGGCAATGACAAGTCATCTGGTGTTCTTGGTGATGCTATGTGCCCTGCTTGTGAAATGGCAGTTGTCTGGATGCGAAGCCAGCTGAAGCAGAACCAGACACAAGATCGTATATTGGACTATGTGAATCAGGTGAATTAAATGCATTAGTACTTTATATATTAATAAATGAGGTGATAATACATGCATTATTCCTTAATAATTTCTTGGGCCTTCGTGACATGCTTCTCTTGCTGATACCCATGATACTTTTGCAGCTTTGTGAACGTATGCCAAACCCAATGGGAGAATCAGCTGTTGACTGTGAAAGTGTTCCTTCCATGCCCACGGTTGCCTTCACAATTGGAGGCAAAGAGTTTGAGCTCGCTCCAGAGGAGGTATTGTATCTGAACTCAAGTCTTACCATTGATGCCCCCCCCTTTATTGGACTTGTTGCAATGCACAAGTTGGTGAAATGCAACCAGCTAATCATCTTAATAATGAGGTGTCAGTGACATTTATTTGTTTGCTCTAAGAGTTACAAAATTGTGTGATGGTTTGATTGACTGTCACTAAGTTCCTTCTAAGCACTGCCACTTGTATTAGGTTGATAGTCTTTACAGCAATTTTAACAGGATTTTAGTCTTGTCATTATGTTTGGATGCATTGCTGTAGTCTAAATCTGTATATCTAGTAGTAATATAGTCCATAGTCCGACAATAGGCTCATAAGGAACTTGGACACGGCCTAACTTTTCCTCCATTTACACATGAAGTGCTCCTATTGAATATGCAACACAACTTACTATTGCATGAAACAATACCCCTTTAACGTACTACATCAAGCATACATATTAATTCATAGAACTAATGCCTTTTTCCTGGTTTGTGATCAGTACATTCTCAAGGTTGGCCAGGGTTCAGCTGCCCAGTGCATCAGTGGCTTTACTGCTTTGGATATACCTCCTCCTCGTGGACCTCTCTGGTACATCATATTCTCAACAAACCTTTTTAATGATCCTAAAAACATGTTTCACTTGTTTTATAACCTTCATCCCATAGTCATAGATGGTCATATGTTCCTTTGAGTCTTACCTCTTGATCTTGGACAATTCAGGATACTGGGAGATATTTTCATGGGTCGTTACCACACTGTCTTTGATTCTGGAAAGCTAAGAGTTGGATTTGCAGAGGCAGCTTAAAGGATATAGTTTGGGGTCTGTCTCATATTTCCCCCTCTTATCAACTAATATGTAATGTACTTTTCAAAAGGTGATGGGAGTCACTGGTGAAATATGAAGGTTCTGGCTCCTACTTAAATTAAACAGATGTTATTGTAAATATTCGTTTGCTTGCTTGCTTCTTATCAATTACAGATTGATACAGTATAAAATGGCACATGAATTGAATGCTGTGTAAGTGCTTTATGACCATTTTTTCCCTTGATGCACGCAGTTCTTATCCAAACCCTTGTCCAGGTTATTTCCCATCTATCCTTAGAAAAGAGGGAGCCAAAGAGTGTTAGGTTATGTTAGGTTACATTAATACATTTTCACTAGGTTCATGAAATGACTACTGCTCTTCAGTCATATAATTAATAATTGTCATTTACAGGTCCACAGATTGGAAAGTTTTTAATCTGTTAGGTTTATGCTGTTATCAAACCTTACCTTCCTTTTAACTTCACCATCAGGATAATTGTTTCTAGTCGCTTTTTATTTAGTTAGTTTCACCAAAGATTTTAGGCTCAAATATAGCTATGTGGGGGCATGGAAAGTGGGGGTCTAGTTTACATGCAATCTAGTACTGGGTAGCGTTTGGTATATGACTTGACCAGTGCATTTGCATGTGATTGGTGTGCGTTTAGGATTAGCTAGAAATTTGTTTTCTACTCTTCCTCCACCACCTCATATAGTCATGTCCAGGCTTATCTACTCACCCACATATAGTTGTCTAGTCGTATTTGCTCGCCAATGTTTCTGTGCATCGTTATGCAATATAGTCTTATTTGCTCACTGACGTTTACTCAGTCCCTGTCACAGAAAAGTCTCTAGTGTCTTACTTTATGCTTGACGTGAGTTGCCCACCTTCATTTGCATATATTCTTTTGGTCACCAAACAACTGAGTGTCTGCACTTGTGATTCCTCCTCAACTGCCAACTTTGGTGGCTTTTTTCATGGTAGTTGAGAAATTGGCCGGTGAAGACGGGAATGGTGCTAGGAGGGCAAAGAAAGGCCTGCGAAATGCGTTTTCTAACAGTTAATAGCACCAGCACCTCCTGTGGCCATTGAATAGTCCAAGAACGAAGAATTAAGATCATTCGCATGGAAACCACAAAAGGCCACTTAGTTACCGTTACTTTCTTCTGGCAAAAAAAAAAATTCACATCACACTGCCTTTTCATGGTCAATTAAGAACAATGATGCACCATGCACGTTTAGTTTAGTTTAGTGTTTTTTTGATGGCATGTATGATGATAAGGGAAATCTTTAATTTCTTATTAACTAAAATTAAATTCTTTTCATGTTTAGAATGAAAAAACAAAAAGAAATAATGCCTTTTCATTTCAACCACAGTAGACATTGCCACATAAACAAATGGGGCATTGATTTAATGATCAAAGGTCAAGTGGATCTCACTCGCATGCAAGTGGAGAACAAATTATACATGGATATTCAATTCCCTTTGGTTTGATGACAATGACATGATCAACAACAGAAATAGAGATGACAATATTGATGTAACTTTTTGAATTTTGTAATAAAAAACATGAAAGCATAACAGAAGGGATACATTAGTTAATGTAATTTTCTTGTCCAATTGGGACCAAACTTCCATTCTAAGCATGATAGGTAGCAACATTGTTGGTGGCTTGGTTTTCGTGAAAATTATTAGGAGCATTGCCAACTTTACATTTTCCTACCATTCCATAAAGAAATTTAAGAATTAATCTACTTCCTTAAATTCTATATCATAATTTTAAAACCTAATAACCAATTATCCCCAAAATCTTTTTTTTTTTTAAAAAAATAACATTGGTTTGATTAAAGATATAAAGTCAATCAGTTGATGATCGAGTTCTGATCGGATTAGGCTCGGGTCAATCAGGTCAACTCGAGTTTTTAATTGGATCATCAGGTTAACTGAATTTTTTTTTTATATATTTTTACTTTAACCTGAATCAGTTCAAGTTCTAGTTCAGCTAGGTCCCAGCTTGACCTGCTAGACCAATTAATATTTTAAAACAATCATTCATATCAGTAAAATGTTATCCCTTATTGAGATAAAATAAAAAAAATATATATATATCAAATGATATATTTAAACAACTTATTTAGTTTTAGTTTGTACTTTGTAATATGATAATGATTACTTTTTAAAATATTTTTTTATTCAAAAATAAATGAAAATAATTTTTTTTAAAAAAATTTATATTTAATATTAACTCATGAAAAAACAATTCATATATAAAAAATTTGAATTAGAGCCGCAAACGAGGCGAATCATCTCCTACCTCATACTTTATTCTTTCGCTAGCTTTTTCACTTTTGTTTTTTTCTCACCAAAAGCATGTAATGTTAAAGACGGGCGCCGGCTGTCCCGCAAACTTTGTCAGCACATAAAAACTACATCTGTGTGATCTTTACTATTACCAGTTGGTAGCTCTCTATCTCACCTTCGGCAACAACTTGCAAACAATGTAACTAACATTCTATCAGCCCATTTTAATTTCCCAATATTTGATCTAAGAAAAAACCCTAGTGAAAATTAATAATCCTTCCTGGGAAAGAAAGCAATCAAAATCTTATGTCTTTTTCCAAGTGGGGTTTCAAAGTAGCAGCAGCAGCAGCAGGTAGGAAGAGTCCAAATTAAATATGTCACAGTCCTTAACCATCACAGTGTTTCTTCAAGAAATTCAAATGTATATCCTTGTTGTTTAAGGATATTTTACTCCACTTTATGCTACTTTACACCGATTATCCATTCAACGCACCGAAGTGTTTGATCCTTACATCAGAAAGAATGGGTCCCAAACCTTTTACCGAAAGCCAAACTCGAAGAGGTGAAAGGGAGTGAGTGAAGCCAAGGAATAGGTGGCTGGCACATGAAGAAAGCAACGTAATAGTTTGTGTTACTTGAAAGGAACGTCGGATAGATAGATTCTTGGCTTTTCTTGGGAATTGGTTGCAGCTTTCATTCATTCTTTTGCATTTGCTTTTCTTAGGTGCCTTGAACAATGCCTTGTGAATTCTTCTTGTATACTTCACCTACAATCTAAGCCAGGAAAGCAACAAATTGCTTCGTCTAGAGTTGTAGGTTTTGGCTAAGGCTATGATGCTTTAGATCATCCATTCAAATAACCTGGTGATTTCACTCAAGAGCTAGCAAGCAATTTCTTTTCTTTGGAATGAATATGGTCATAATTAAGAATAAATTAATTGATGGAAAATAATGAATTATAACCTTGATAGAACTAGCTAAAAATTCTCACACCAGTCACAATTTGAGGCTTTAATTTCCTATCAACCATAGACAAAGAAATGTGGTAATGACACAAAATATGTTAACTAATTATTGAAATATCCTATCAACCAAATTAATTAAATACATTAAATGTAAGATTTTGTTACAGAACACTTCATATCAATTAAGAGATTTTAAACACTATATATTACTTAAAAAAAAAATTAAGAGTAATGACAAAGGAATTGTTGAAAATGCCCATATTTTAATCTATCATTCTTTTCCATGAGGATCTAGTCATCAACAATGCATTTACAAGTTATCTAAGTTTCTAACATGAGTTTGACAATATACGATAATTCACTCTTGAAGTTATCTAAGTTTCTTACATGACTTTGAAAATCTACAATATATAATGTACTTTTGAATTATTAGATTGTGATATTCTAACAATTCACATAACTTAATATTAATTTTAACAACCACCACTTTGATCCTCGGAGGGTGTTGTTTTTATAATTCAACATGTTTCTGCTTAAAAAATATAAAATTGATGTTTTTCATGTATTTTTTTAATATTTTGATATGTTAATATTAAAAATATATAAAAAACATCATTATTATTTTTATAAAAGTACTTTATACCACATTACTAAACACCTCTTAGTAGTAGCATACAGTCATGCTACTATGTAATTAAAGAAGAATATTTCTTGACCTAATTAGCATTTAATCCATGAGTCGACAGTCATTAATTATAAGTAAAGCACTAATTGACTTTTACTTCAAAATTAATAATTAACAAAGCCCAACTTGTTATAGCTAGCTTGGTTCAAGGTATCAATATCATGGCATTATTATAGAGGTTTACCTTCACATTCATTGTCCACTACCATTAGAGACTTTCAAAAGTCAATTAACAATGGAGATTAAACTAATCTACTCTGTATTAATACAAACTCTTATGGCCACTAATTA
>Ga0307517_10015238_pt1 | contig 10234 bp, 4 predicted proteins | sample 23_EM_MG_FD_194515 | JGI IMG/M metagenome (GOLD analysis project Ga0307517, IMG submission 194515) | Populus trichocarpa ectomycorrhiza microbial communities from riparian zone in the Pacific Northwest, United States - 23_EM | ecosystem: Host-associated > Plants > Roots > Unclassified | place...
GGATGAAATTGAAAGGCAAATTCAATTAAGAAAATGATTAAAAATAAAATAAATACCAATAAAAAGAATGAGAACTAAATCTAAGAGATGAAAAAATTGAAAGAGGATGAAATCGAAAAACAATTGTAATTTTATAAATTATTTGAAATAAAAAAATAGTGATCAAAAGAAGAGGAATCAAATATGAAGAAAAAACAAATCGAATGGCTAATTTGAAATTATAAAGTGCCACGCACGGAAATCAAGGTGAGTAAAAAAAAGAAGAAGAAGAAGAAGAAGAAGAAAAAGTTCATTGGTACCAAACCGTAGGTCGTAACGCCACACTCCTTGTCGTGGGAGGGAGAGAATGCCGTGAGGAATCCAGTCACATCAAGGAAGCCTATCGTTTACTGCTAGAGGCCACCGCACACACCACCTAAAGGTGATGGAGCGCTTGACGCGATGACACTTGTTTTGCACATGTTAGTATAAAAAAATTGCCCTAAGCCAAACATGGATATAACAATAAACCCTATGTAAAAAGATAAAATAGCCCTTGTGAGACAACTTATTGCCTTTTGATTTTTAAAGGTATTTGTATCATTTAATTGTTCTAATCAAAATAAAAGGACAAAAATAATCGTGGATGATAGTTGATTATCTTTTGTTTTTAAGGGTATTTTAATAATTTTACTATGTTAAAAAACAAAGAGACTGATTTGTCCCCGATCAATTATAAATAACGGGTAATTGAAATAGACCGATTTTTTTTAAAGGGTTTACAGGTAATTATACTACAGAGATGAATAGTAAATTAAGTGTCCATGCACAGTGAATTTGCCTCGGGTTTTACTTTTTTGTTACATTTTCTTCGTCGAGAGGAGCAATATATTTTCATAGCAGCCGTGCATGTATAATATCTAGCATGATCTCTCATATTCTTTACCTTTTAACTTTTAAGAAAATCCCAATTTGGAATATTGGTTTTCGAACGATATCATATGCCCAATCTTTCAGAAAGCTTTCACCGAAAATATTGACCTCTGGCCAGTCATAATTTACAGTTTGTTTGGATGCTCCAACTGTGAATTGAATTTGCGCAGTCCTGTTCTTAAGAGAATCTGATGGTTCAACCTCTTGTTCTGATTTGAAAACATTACAGGGGAACCCACCAAAGACAAGAAAAAATGGCCACGGCCATGGCCTGATTTGAATTTTGCTGGAATAATTATGGAGCAACCGAGCAATCCCTTGCACAATTATTTATCTTTGAATCAAAGTCATGTTGGTTTTGCTGGTGCCTTCATAAAACGAATCCTCAATAGGCGACTTTTCTAAAGGAACACACCATTATGACAAAGAAATTCCAGCTTTCTGAAATTTCCCTCAAAGCTCTTTTTTGAACCATTAAATTTTGTAGGTTTCTTTAATGGGTGTTGCTTTTATTGCCTTTATTCTCCTATACACACTTCTCAACCCACAACGACCTTTCTTGGTGGATATCTATCTTTCTTTCCTGATCATTTTCCCTTGAAATAAGGCTGTCATCGCTTTCAATTTCAATGGCTATACTCATCTCAACGTCACCTTTTCAAGGACCTTTAATTTGTATTTTTGTCAACCCCATTATCATGGTCACTGCCCTCAGCCACTTGATCTTAATCATCATCCTTATTAATTGATTTTTGGTTCATCACACACTGAATTGTTAGGCCATCAATAAAAGAAGAGGAAAATGGAGGGAGAGACTTCTCTGGCAACGAGGATCTTGATAATAATGCAAGAGAGAAATCAGTTTCCAAGCTTAAAAAGTTGTTCCCTCTTGTGATATAAAATGCCACTACGAATAAGTGGGGAATTTTCAATGGATAATCAAAGCAAACCAACTTTAGGGTGAAGCGAAAGATATATTTGCTCCCCTTGAGCTTAAATTATCAAAAACCCAACTGGCAAAGTCCCTGACAGCAAATTATTCTTGATTTAACGTATGGATCCAAGGCATGAACACAACAAGCAAATCTCAAACTCTTCGGCTATCCCGTTTCTTGGACTTCGATTTTCACATGCTATCCATCTGGACAGTCAAGCAGATTAACTTAACAAAGGCCACACACAGACGCACCATAATAATTATGTTGCTGATAGAGATTTGATTAGTCAAGGAGATTAAATCTATAATAATATCACATGTGATGGTCATTCCCTAACACATTGATTGCTTGTATTAAAAAAAGAAGAGAGTAGATCCCTCGTGGCTATCAAGAAAGCTGATCAGATAGGCAAGGCAGCATCATTTTCTGCGATGCTTGGTTACACATACATATTCCTCTTTTCAAAAAGTTTTCACCCATGTGTATGTGCAGCCAAGAATCGTGGTTTCTCTATAATTGTGTATCTTGGTACTGTTAGGGCTGTGATTGATGCCCTTCCAATGACAGAAGGTTTTTATGGCTTCAACTATGCCACTAAAGCTCTCACAAGGTCTTGTTTGCTTGTCAAGTCTCACAGCCACAGAGGACCACAGAGTTTTGGCACGCTACTCCAAAGTCTGTAATAATTACAAATAACTTGAGGCACATATACTTAACTTGGTTGATTCCCAGGCTAACTTGATGAATTATTATACTATTAGTGTTATGTGTGTGCGTGTGTATATATATATATATACCTGGTTAAGCTTACAATATTGCATTAATTAACGAATTCGTTGAGCTTTTAACAAACCCTAATAACTCATTCACCTTGATCGATCTAGTTCCTCCAGTACTGATGGATAATTTGATTTCTGGCTGATATTCTTATGTTTAATTTCATCTTACTGGTAAAATTGATCTATTGATAACAAGTAATTACTAGTAAGGTAGTCTACTAGTCTTCCATAATTTCTTTTGGTTTAGACTTGTTATTGTTACATATATATAGTATATTATGACGACTTCCTCCCCTCAATTTAATTTGAAATATTACTTGCTGATAAAAAAAGAGGAAATATTACTTGTAGGAGGATCTCCTAATTAATTTACCCCATTTTTTGATGAAAATAATGATATAAGTAATGATTATTTTTTAAAATTTATTTTCCATAACGCATTAAAATAATATAAAAATATATAAAAAATTAATTTTAGATAAAAACAATTAAAATTTTTTATCTAACAGCGTTTTGAGCGGTGTCCAAAAGCTACTCAATCCTGAGGACATGATCCAAATGAAAAAAAAAATAATGTTAAAGATTAGAAACTGCCATGGTCCCTACAAGGACTTTAAACTCCATAATTAGCTGCAAATTATCCTTCCCAATATCACAAAGCAAACATATATGGACCAAGTGGAGTGGCCCTTGTGCCCAATAAGTCAAGAAATATCAAATTATTTGAGTATTATTGCGTAGTTGGCAAGGAGCAAATAGGGGATAGTGGAGTGTTTGTTTTTGTGTTTAAAATTTTTGATTTTTTAAAAATTTTGATAATTTTGATTTACAGATGTTAAAAATAAATTTAAAAAAATAAAAAATATTATTTTTATGTATTTTTAAATAAAAAATATTTAAAAATATAACCGCTGCTATAATTTTAAATACCATCAAAAGAAGCATGTGACACTAATTCCATATAACGCGTTACGATCACACATATTTGTTTTTGTGTTTAAAAGAAAGGACCGTGGGGGGAGGCATATATATGGAGATTATTGAAGAGTGTCCTCTGTGGACCAACCTCTGCTATCAGTGAACGTTGTCGGCATTTTAAATAATCGAGGGCAATAGTATCGATCCAAACATGCCTGTATCGGTTTAATTAGACATTGGAAAGTCGTCCACTTGTAAGCATCTTCTTGCACTTCAAATTATTACGTGCATTGTATAGTAACATGCTCTTTTACCCCCTTCTTTTTCTTCGATTTCAGTTTTTCTTCTCCTTCTCTCTTCTGTTCTTCATATGTATTTATCAGATAGAGTTCCTCCTTGTTTTTGAAAGATTCACCTTTTCATTGACTTTGTTTTAGCCTGACTCTTTATTTTAGAACAAAACCACGGGGCGTTGATTCGAGAACTTGGCTAGCAGGCTAGGCGTTCAGAGATTAGTCAAAGGCTGCTTTTGTGCAAGCCAAAGTATCTGCCATAACAAGCTGGCGCCGGAGTGATTGATCAATCTCACCGTCCCGTATGTTAGAAATGAATTAATTACCTGATTGATTGTGAAATTAATCCATGCAAGCCGGTGATTAATGGGGCCTAGCAAGCAGCAAATGACATATATAGAATAGGGTGGAATCTCATGCTAGCTAGGGTCACTTGTGTATGTCTTGCATGATTTTTCATCTACGTCAATCACACATATAAAATTTAACTGTCATTTAAATTTTAAAATATGGAAAAATCTAGCTACCTCAAACTGGTAACTAGTCAATGAAGAAATAGCTGATTAATTAATTAAACTGCAATTTCTTCTCATTAGGGGTAAATTAAATCAGCAGTTCAAAGGGATTCCGAATATGTTATTTGGTCGTGAAAAATCTTATATGATACCTCACTGTTAGCTCTCTACTGATTTAGTATATGGTTTCACTTTCATATATGGTTGTTGCTTTCTATGCCTTTGCTTTGGTTGCTGAAGTTCCGATGCTATTTATGATGCTAAGATCAACCATGTCTTTCTGCATATCTTCTGATGAGTTTCTTCGTTTTTCTGCGGCAATCTTATCTCATTTTTCCAGAGTTTTGTTGTTTGATGCCCTGTTTGCACCTGGCGTCTGTTGCCTTTTGTTATGTGTTTTGGGTTTTAAATGATAATTGATCACCAATATTTACGCAAATTGAAGACATTTTAATATCAAATATACAACATATATGTAACCAGATCTTAATTTTTACCAAAATTATAAATTACTTCAATAATTTTAGAAACGTTGGTGGTGATTTTGTGTAGCATATGAACAAGGAGGGACAGAATCAAATCCTGTCGTAACGTTATCCAGGTTAAACTACGCATTTTATGGCTTACAAATAAAAAATTAAGCAAATACAATCACAATCATGAGAAACGGCCAGGCCCGAGCTGGGTGAGTAATTAAAAAACCCTTTTTTTTTTTTTTTTACAGAAATAGTCGAAATTTGGATTAATCCGAGTAAATAATCAATCCATAACCTAGATATAGAATTAGGTCAACTTTTAAGTGAGATCTCATAGCCATAAACATAATCACGTAACTTCTCGCACTTGGATTTGAACCTTCTCGTGGACTTGGCTCCAAGGAAGCAGTTAATTTTAGTAGAATTAATCTGGCTAAAATTCGTTCTTTCTTTTGTTGAGAATCAATAAGGTCACGAGCTAGTGTGGCTCCCAAACCATGGTCATTACTGATCAGCTTATTACCCTTTCTATTAAAAGAATTGAAAAACATTATTGTGCTTCACTTTTCATTAAAACGGTATAAAACGCGAAGTGCCTTAATTTTTTTTTTTAATTTTGTAATTTGTTTCCATTTTTTTTAAAAGTCTACCTTTTATTTTTTTTCTTTTGGTTTCATCATTTATTATTTTATTAATTTTAAATTGACCATCATAATTTATTTTAATTTTTTTTATAAGATGATTGTAGTCTCAAACAAATATTCTGATATTTGATCAGTACCATTCTGATATTTGATTAGTACTCGATTTTTGCAAGTAATTATTTTTGTTATCATATCATTAACTAAAAAATAATTTTTTAAAACCTAGTGGAGTCCATGATCCAGGTCATGAGTTCTGTGAATAAAGCCGCAAAACCCGAGTCAATCCAATATATAGTTTTATTATTAAAAAAAATGGCATCTTGAAACTTCTTTTAAAGTCAGACCATGCTTTTACTAATCGTCTAAGTTGTATTTGAACCCACTAAGTTAACTCAGTCATATAGAGTCAACTCCCATGCGAAATAATCTTAAACCCAAACTAAGCAAGAAGTTGATTCAAGAGATTTCAAGGTTGGCCCATTACATCTGATTTAATGCCAAATAGTTTACTTTTTTTAAAAAAATAAAATGCAATCTTTCATTTTTTTTTCTTTTGATTGAATCCTTTTTCGGTTTTTTTATACCAATCTCATCCTTCGATATTTGATTGATTTTGAATTAATTTTTATAATTTGTTTTTGTTTGCTTTCTATGATGTTATCGTAGTTTTAAATAAATGTCCTGATATTAAGTCGGTGCTCAATTCTGCGATGATTTATTTTTGATATCATATCATTAAGTTAAAAATAAGTTTTAAAACATAAAGTTGTTAAATTTAATGGAGTTTATGATTTGGGTTGCAGGTTTGATGAGTTAATTAGGCGTGAAGTTTGGGTTGATCGAATATGTCATCGTCTAAATATTTAAAAAATATCATCTTAAAAGTTTTTTTGAAGTCTCAGTTGGGTCATGTTCAAGCAACTATCACATAATTAATTTTAAATAAAGATTATGTAAGGAATCATATAAGAAAAATTAAAAATTGATCTACTGGATCAATTTTAATAACAATATCAAATAATTTAATAATATATTGAACAAATTATTTAGGTTCAAACTTTTTTTCTTTACCGAATGTTATTTGCCAGAAAACTAGTGATAATCTAGCTATTTGGTTAACGTGTTTAACCTTTTCCTTGTAAGATTAAGACAAAACCTCGTATTCGAAAAAAGAAAAGTGGAACATTTTGATTTATTATTTTTATCTTCTTTTCATTTTTCTTTTTATCGAGATGATGAGATTCTTGCTTGCGTTTGTGTTAGAAGTGCATATATATTTGGCCACTTGGAGAGAGAGAGAGGGAGAGAGAGAGAGAGAGAGTGGGCAGAGAAGGCTTCACCTAAACCAACCAATAAAAAGCAAAACTATGGTTGAACTTCATTTTCCTTTCTCCAACCCCCCACTGGAATTTCAAGGCCGAAGATTTCTTTAGATAAATGAAGACAAAAAGATTTTGCGAAGAAAAGTAAACTTGCTAGTGGTATGCTTATCTCTCTTTGCAACCAAGCAAACCTAACCCTCTAATTTGGGTCGTTGCCATAAATCATGATCACTAAGGAGTAATATAAACAATTAATGTCTAATCTACCATAGCAAAGCCAACAAATCACACATCAACCAAACCAATTAATGACAAGAAAGAAAGGGAGAAAAAAGCATAGCCATAGAGATAGAGATTGGGAAGCAGATAAAGGATTAATTAATATCAAAATATATACTTTTTTCTTAAGAAATAATTAAACTTGTTATTATACCTTACCTGTCTATAGAAGAAGTCAGGAAAAGTCATATATGGATCCGATTTTGTAGTAATAATTTGTCCTAGCATGTGTCCCAAGTCACATCTCAATAGCACATGATATGCTTTGATTTCAAGAGTCTCTCTCTTTTTTTATAATTGCTACAATATTTAGGTCGAGCAGAGAATTGGGGCCCTTGTTGCAGGACGCCGAGGACAATATTTAATGGGCTAGACCCAAGTATAATTTGAACGGACCCATTTCTTTTCTTTTTTTTTTACTAGTCGAATTTCTCTTCTAACCAGTGGGTAAACCAGAGTTTAAAAAAGAAAAAGAAAAAAAAAAGGGATGAATGGTTTGACGAAAGATCAGTAATTAATTAGTAGATTGAAAACTTTCGGGCAATTCATTATTGAAGGATGTAAGAACTTGAAATCAGGATCTCAAGTTCAAGTTCTCAGTAGTGTGCTGTCGAAGATGACGATCATATATAGACCACCTGTTCAGAACCAGAGAAAGAAAATAAATAATAGAAAGAATTGATCCAGGCAACTTTCTAATTACCTTATTAAATTACTCATGATCGCTCGCTAGCTATTTAATTTATAAATAATAAAGCACTTACATGCATCAAACATGCATGGTAAGAAAACATCACGATATTGACAGGTATAGTAATGCAAAATCAATTCTTAGACCTTCCCCTCAATTATTATTATTATTGTTATGAATTTCATTGATTTTAGGTTAAGCATGCATAATATGGAGCACTTTCACAGAAAGAGTGATGCTGCTAATTAATCATTAAGAAAAAAAATGATAAATTCTTTAAAAAATACATATAAAACATCAAATTAACATGATTTATTGTAGATGATCCCATAATATTAAGATTACAAGAAATTAAGATCCCTAAGGTTATTTTGGTTAAACTTAGCCAACAAATTAAGGAAATCTTTCAACCTACAAAGGAGGGCACGAGAACGCGAAGAATGCATATGATGGGAAGTTGAATAATTAAAATCTGCTTTGGAAACTTAAGAAAGTTGAAACATGAGAACCCATTTATTAAATCACCAAATGAGCATGCAATAAGCTAGATTGAAAAAAAGATTCCAATAAAGCTAGTCCTTTCCTTTTATCTATTCCATGATTTTTTTTATCAAGTTAGCTTGAAAGATGGAAGAGTGAGATCAGGAGGTGATTTGAAATGGGGATATGTGCTGGAAAATTTATTTAAGAATATTTGAGGTAAAATTAAAGGGGAAACCCACTCGCTTTCAAAGTTAAGATTTTCTTACCAATTTAGTTTAAAAGATGCGAGAGTGAGATCAGAGGTGATTCGAAATGGAGATACATGTTGCATAATTTGTTTAATAACATAGTTAATGGATATATTTGAAGTCAAATTAAATATGTAATTTACTCACATAAAACTTTGTTGAAATTTAATATTTAACATAAGCTTTTTATCATAGAATATTAATATGTTAAAAATAAGTTATGGGTGAATGAGAAATTAATTTTAAAAAAATCATTGGTTGACATGTTTTGGTAAAACTCAAAAACCCTTTTTTAAAAAAAACCTATAACCCATACGCGCGTGTCGGCTCAGGGCAAGCCCAAGTTTAGGTTCATTGTAAAATAATATTTTGGACTATAAAAGATTAGTTTTTTATCATCTGAAAATTAGACTTGGGATTAATCCATGAATAATTATTTCTTCTAGCCCATGACTATTAGCACCTAAATAGTCTCTTCTAGAAGCATTTTTAGCAAACGTCAATAATTTTTCTAGCTTAAAAATTAAGATTTATGGCTAAAACATTCATGTTTAATTTTTTTATTTATGGTGGCTAATCAACTGTTAATAATTTTTTTTTCTAGATTTTTACACACTCTTCCTCACCTTATTTTTAATGTTTTTATTCTCTTTTTATGTTTTGGTTTTCCTTCTAAATCTAGAGCTTATGTTTACATTGTTGAGAGATAATTAAGTCTTTTTTACTTTGGTTCAAAAACCTTTTTAGAAGTGCATCTAAACTAAGGTGGTATCGTTGGAATTTTAGTAGGCTTATTGTAAACATTGTTTGCACCAAGAAATGAGAAATAAAGTTTTAAGGACAAATAATTTTTCTTTGACAACAACAAAAGCTTTATTATTTTAAAGTGGTTTAAAAAATAAGTACATGTCTTTGCTTTTATTTTAAACTTACATATATTGTATGATTAATATGTATGCTAAGATTTTGTTTTGATATTAATTACAAGTTTGATATAATTTTTGTTTATGTTGATAACATGGTAATCATGAGTTATGTTTTTACTTATAATTTTAAACTTATATAAACTCTAATATTTTATTGGACAACTTTTGTTTAGTTTGCCTTTGTGATGATAAACTTAACAATCTATGTTAGTCTTTTATATTGCAATATGTGCCAAAAAAAAGTGTGATAAAAGGATATGGAGGGAAAAACATGAATAATTTAGGAGTATCATATATGAAATGAAAAAGAGAGTTAACACTCAACAAGGCAACAAAGCAACGCGGGGGATAAGGAAAGAAATACTGACTATATATGCTTTGAAAGAGAGGGGGATGAGGGGTTTGGTGGTGGTAACTATAGTTGTAAAACTTGATCCAATCTGACAGGTTGATTTGGAAAACCATATATTTAGAGTGATTCAGATCAGATTGCTAGTTGAATCAACAAAGACTTTGACCTGAAAACCCATTTGACTCGGTTAGGATTTTAACGACCTTGATGACCTAACAAAAAACAATTCAAATCCAGGTGGGTTAACTATAAGCTAAAAAAAAATCTCTTTTAAATATCCAATACCGTCTCATTATGTTCATTCAACTAAATTTGACTATCTAAAAGTGAAGAAACTTTTTTTTTTTTTTTATGGATTATAGTTATTGTCATTTGGATATTTAAGACTTTAAGTTTAGATATTTAAATTATATTTGTTAATTTGAACTTTTATGTCTTTAAATTATTATATTATTATT
>Ga0307517_10015239_pt1 | contig 10233 bp, 8 predicted proteins | sample 23_EM_MG_FD_194515 | JGI IMG/M metagenome (GOLD analysis project Ga0307517, IMG submission 194515) | Populus trichocarpa ectomycorrhiza microbial communities from riparian zone in the Pacific Northwest, United States - 23_EM | ecosystem: Host-associated > Plants > Roots > Unclassified | place...
CTAGCACTCGGATTCCTGCTATAAGAATAATAAGAATATTCCCGCCTCCAGGCACTGAGGAAAGCTGGGATGACATAAGCAATCTTGCCCCGAGGCGAGATTTCTTACTAATTCGGGCGTGTTCCTTAACATGAAACATGTTTCACGGTGGACGGCGGGGGACGGCGGGGGACGGCGGGGCCTATAGTCCTTCGCACTGGGGCGCAGGGCAAGTTTTGAAAAAGACCGGACGGGACCGCTTAACGCCGTCCACCGCCGTCCGCCTTCAGGACGGACGGACTGCCCCGTTGAGAACACTGGCGACGTGCTCGAAAAGGGGGAGGGAAGGAGATCTCTATCGGGTGGTGTCTCCTGGGCCTAAGGGGGTGACATGGGCGGCCGCTTGGTGAAGCTCAGAAGCTCAATGACACTCTCATGGCCATTCCTTACTGCGGACATGCGCGGCGTTTGGCCTGCATTATTTGTATTGTTGGGGTTAACCCGTCCGCTCTCGAGTAGTATTTTAACTACCCCCTCATGTCCATCATAGGCAGCACATGAGAGCGGCGTGTCGCCATCGGTATCTCGCTTATCGAGATTGACATCTTGTCTCCCCAGCAGCATTTTCACCAGGTTCTCATGCCCATACTGAGCGGCAAGCAAGAGCGGTGTGCTGCCGTGATGGTTTGGCTTGTCGGGGTTGACCATTACCTGCGCGAGTAGTATTCTTACGACTTTTTCATGTCCACGGCGAGTAGCCTTTAGGAGCGCCGTGTCGCCGCCATTATCTTGCCCGTTAAGGTTCACCTCACCCCACTTGAGTAGCACTTTCACTACTCCATCGTACCCACGGGAAGCGGCATGCAAGAGCGGTGTGTCTCCGTAACTATCTGCCTTGTCGGGGTTCACCTGGCCCCGCTCGAGTAGTACTTTCACTACTCCTTCACACCCACTCTTAGCGGCATACAAGAGCGGTGTGCGACCGTAATTATCTGGCTTGTCGGGGTTGACCTCGCCTCGCTCGAGTAGCACTGTCACAACTCCTTCATACCCACCGCTAGCGGCACGCAAGAGCGGTGTGCGGCCGTAACAACCCGGCCTATCGGGGTTGACCTCGCCTCGCTCGAGTAGTACTGTCACAACTCTTTCATACCCACCCCTAGCAGCATGCAAGAGCGGTGTGTCGCCGTAATTATCTGGCCTGTCGGGGTTGACCTCGCCCCGCTCGAGTAACACTTTCACTACTTCTTCATGCCCACCCCTAGCGGCGTGCGAGAGCGGTGTGTGGCCGTAATTATCTGGCTTGTCGGGGTTGACCTCTGCGTGCCGGAGCAGTATTTCCACAACTCCTTCATGTCCATTCTGAGCAGCCAATGCAAGAGGAGTGTCCCCCCAAAAATCTCCTTTGTTTATATCACAACTTTCCATCCCTATCAAAGCAATTACTCCCTCCGCAATTCCGAAGAACGATGCGCAGTGTAATCCAGTGAATTGTAAATTCATACCCGGCCTCCAGTCACGCAAATACCTCACTTGTGCTAGAAGTGATATGGCAGATATGTGGCTATCATAGTCCTGCAAAAGCTCCAGTGCAAGTGATCTTGCGTAGTCCGAGAAGTCCCTTCTCGCATGGGCCCCCCAGTGCAAGGAACAATATTCTAGAAAAGGTGTGTCGAGGATGAAGGGAGAAGGACCGGTGGAAAGGGCCTTGACCTTCTCAGAATTCAGATAAGTCAAGCAGATCTCTGCCATTATCGAGTGGTGTCTTCCGAAAAGACCCGGATGGGCGCAAAGATACTCTTTGAGAGTAAAATGAATGAGTCGCACAGTTGGTGCCTCTTTATCTACGGTAATAAGTCCTTGACAGCAGCTCAGTAATGTCGATATCGAGGGGACGTTCTGGGGATTGAAATCCGCGGAACCAAGTTCGACTGCAAGGGCGTAGCAAAGTTCGTCTACCTTCAACGGCCGTTCCGCATGACTAATCCACATCAAAGCTCCCATCCCGAGTGTGGATTTATCGCCATCCTGCATTTTTATCCGTTCGATTGTCGCATCATAAGCATCTCCCAACCCTAACCCATCTGTTATTTTGCTGAGCCGTTCCCGTCTCCGATGGACCGTTGATTCTTGCAAGATTGATTCAATATTCAGGGAAGCGAGTAGAAATCTGAGTACATCTATTAGCCAATAATGTGGAATGGGATTTTGAGCGCCATTGACACCCTCTACGCACATTTCGGATGTATTTTCGGGAATCTTCTTGAGAATATCTGCTTCTAGACTCTCGTCCATGGCATCCGGTGTTTCGTCGTGGCTCAGTCTAAAACGAAGGTAACTGACGATATCGTTTCTGGTAGGACCTACATCTACACTTGTCACTCGTCCAGCCAGGCGCTTTGCAACTTCAGCCCGGATATGGGGTCTCCCGGTCACAAATACTCGAGTGCTCGGGGACTTGTCGAGGATTTCCTTCAACGAATCAAAAAGCTTAAATCGCTGCGCAGTCGTACATTCGTCAAGGGCGTCAATACACATATATGTACGCTGTGAAGACGTGATGAGTTGCAGCATCTTTACGATACCAACAAGTTGCGGTCTGCGCCCACTAACGGCTTCTTTCTGCTCCTGTAAGGCCTGCCATATTTCCTCCGGAATCCTTCCCGTTCCGCTAAGCATCTGCTTTAGCAAGGAGCCGAGCACATTGGTTGCAGACTGCTCGTTTCGCGCCGCGAAGTCGAGGTAAAGGCACGTGACGGGCGCGTTTTGTCGTCTAGTCCGATCGCACAGGGTGTCCACCACTAGCGAACTGCGATTGCGGCTTGTTAGTACGAGTTCACTTGTACCTCCAGTGAATAGCCCTTGTTACCTCATGAATGTCTTGCCGGCACCCGGATCCCCATAGCAAAACAGAACTCCTTTATCTCCCTCGCCTTCCCCACCCAACCCGCACCATCTTCCAAATCCCTCGGATCGTATGAGCCATTCCCCAACATCCTTCACACGGCGCTCTTGAATGTCCGAATGGCGCAAGCCTGGATCCAGGGGTGATAACCAAGTTAGGAGTTGAGACCGATCATCGGAAATAGTAAGGTTATTCTGCATATGAATAGAGTTTGTAGTATTGAAGCAGTTAGAATTATCCTTGATAGTATGTCGGGACATCTTCGACTGTTTATTGTTTACTCCGTTGAGAATGAGGAGCTGTTGAGTGTCGTTAGTTGGTGATATTCCTGGAGGCGGAAAAGTGTGAGGCCTTGTTAAACGAAAGCGGGGGTGTGTCGGTGTCACACCAACTTAGCATGTTTGTGCACAGCCACTATACAGTCCCCAATCGAGCCCCACGTATCCACGGGGGTCGTAATTACAAGAAGGAGGGTAGGTAGCCAGCGTTGCAACAGATTTACCCCTACTAAACCCCACATCGCTGGTTCATCACTGCTAAAACTCTCACTACTTGTATTCTCATCGCGTATTCGGAATCCGGTTGCTACAAAAGTGCCGGCCAGTATGTCAGTATTATGAGAAATATCGAATGTATGATGGGGTTAATATAGAGAGGAGAAAGCAGCCGATGATAAGATGATAACAGGTTAGCCGATCGGACTAGAGGACAAAACACTCCAGTTTTATGTTTTTAGTGGTGATAATTGTGGTGCGGGTGACCACAATTGTGACGATAATATGAGAGGAGCGAGTTGTGATTTCTAAAAGGTTACCTTGGGCATGGTATAAAGCTGGGGTGAAAGAGTCTCAAAAACCTGCAGAGTTTTTATTACAACTATCGTGAGCTGGAAAATGGCGTTGAAACAGCGTGGACCTACTACTTCTCTTGCGAAGCGTGGCCAAATTGTGGGGCTAGCGAACCATAAGGGAAATTGGCGACTATCTTTGAAAGAGATTGCTGCAATTACTAAGATTTCTCTTTCTACCTGCTCCGATATCATTCGTTTGTCAGTTCTCCGTATATCCGAAACTCATATCCTCAGAAGAGAACCTACGTCCTAGGCCAACTGCCATAAAAGGTTCAAACCAAGACCCAGACGAGACTAAATAATACATGTAATAGTGGCTCCTCCTAGCCATATTTGGACATAGCACTAAGCTATAAATGTTTATTAATACCAGATTCCTAATGCGCGATGAAATTACAAGTACATTAATACCGGTAGTCTAGACTCTTGACCTCTGATTTCTTCTCCGGCCTAGGCAGGAGCATGCGCCACTTATTTACTTCTATCGCTTTTATTATTGTTTTTATATCTATATTGTTATTATCATTTCATATTGTCTTGTCGAGGTGCTGGGTATCTACCCACGGGCGCGTAATTAAGACCCCCGCGGATACGCCTCCAGGAAAGTACGGTAGGGGACAAAATTAATAATAATATTGTTCTCGTGGCTACTAATGGATGGGCGTTGTAGGCCGAGGCGTCCTGCACGATTAGCCTAAAGAGAGAGACAAGAAAATGTCGCCATGCGGATCATTTCGCATCTCTGGAAAGGTTAAGTCTACAGTAACTCATTAGGGCCTGTTTATCTAACCGTCTATTTATAAACGGTTGGGTTGCAACCAGCATCATTATCCGATAGACGGTGCAAAAGTGTGTACCTATTTTTCCACCGTCCTAAATTCTTGTATTGTCCGTGGACAAAATTAACTGCGGATCAACCATCGATGGCAACGCACCCTACTTGTGCTCATCACGCTGCGCTTTCAACACCACTTAAAGAACTTTCTCTATCATAGCTCAAATATGAATTTCTACTATGTATTCTACTTTATACTTATATCCTTGATTTTCTTTCTTCGCTTTTAGTGATTGTGGGGTTGGTGGGTGAGTGTTGTCGTCATGGCTTAAGTGTTTCCCTCTTGGTTGATCCGCGGTTAATTTTGTCCACGGACAATAACAAGACCGTCAACACGTGATGTTGCCCCCGTTTGGCAATTCCCCCAGACTCACCCCTCTTTGCCAAGGAATACCTCCGCGAGTCGAATATTTGGTGAGGACTCCAGCAAAATATCACCTGGCGGAGGTATTCTTGGCAAAGACGAGCTACGATAGTATGATACTACTTTAGGTAAACACCATCTACTTGCCCTTACTCCCCCACTCTCTGGCCCCGTAACGGTCGTCGCCGTCTCGCAGTGCTAGACGGCCATCTATCGGTAATGGGCCCTCATTTCTGACACACGAGTATATGTAAACAGGGTTTTCTCTGGCTGGTTGTGACGAGATTTGCTCTGCGCGACACTATCCTGTCGGTGACACTGTGCTGTGACACTCTTTAAGCCAAGAGTCGACGGGAACAACCACCTTTCCGTTCAACGCTCAGCCACCGCCATACTTGCGGCTGCAATATTTTATTGCGTCTTTACTATGAAAAATGGGCGAAGCTGCCAAATAAGGAGGAGGAAACCTGATTCATATTCCCAGTAGTTTGAACCAATAGTCTTATTAGTGAATGTAGTCTCTATTCCGGTTACCACGATGGTTGAAATTTGGAGGGGATCATGGTTTCACATAGTCGTGAGAAAAAATAGAGTTCACATTTATGGTTTGGCGCGCAGTGAAGCAGTGTAACACCCCCCTTTCCCCATTCCCGGCTCCCAAACGACAAAATGCATTTCTGATAACGGTAGAAGACCAGAGCTCACTACTCCGCAGAGTATGTTAACATGCATAAGTTTCAGAGCTATCCCTTAAACCGTCGCTGCGCCCAAGAAATCGGTGGCGTATGTCTCAGTTGTAAATGCCAAGAGGCTTATTCCCTGTTAAGGAAAGCTCCCCTCCAAATGCCATTAATCCATTTTCGATTAAAGAAAGATAATTCCCAGATCCCGTGGTTTTCTTAACGAGATCTCTTGGGCGCACCACGGACTAAGGGATAGGTGCAATCGTTCTCTCTTGGAAAGCAAAAGTCGGCCGGTGGTTGTGTTTGCCGAAAGTCCAGTGTGAACTCGAGTTTGTCCCGCGGCTGCACCATAACCGGCGATCAAGGACCTAGCCCGGCCGTGAGTGCCGATGCGCCCTCCTCCAATGCTATCACATCACTGGCCCTCCAAGGTGGCCCCTGGACGCCGATCGTGGATTAAACTGAGTGAGATCCATGAACCACAACAGCCGGTGGCTAGAACTATTGTCCGCTCACAAAAGTTTCCGAACACCACGATGCAACGGTTAACACTTCTTTGTCAGCACCCAGCTCAGCAAACGTCTGAAATCACGACCAGGAAATATTTAAAGATAAAATAAATCCACCCGCGATGAAAATCAGCTAACGATAAGGTGCATTCAGCGGGCAAAAAGTAAATTGGCCGGGTTAGGGTTATAAAAATTACCGCACAAGTACTGGTAATAGATCCCTGTTCGTCGCCAACTTAGTTTCATCGAGAGCGCGGTGGAGAACCTTCAGTCGGTGGATAATGGCTCTCCAATCTTTGCACAGGCTCGGTAAAACTTTTCTGCAGCGCTCTAAATTAGCCGAGCTGGTCTTGCGGTTTTTCGCATCCTTGGAAGGGTTTCTTACTCGATTATGGTAGACCAACCAACCGAGGGCGCAAAAACTCTTTGACAGAGTCTAATTCACGTAGGGGAACCTAAGAGAAAAATACCGGTATTAGTGTGGAATATGCTCCTTGGGAATGTTGGGTAAAAATTGTTGGAAGGTCCCTTGTTCGTCACTGGCGAAGACTACCGGGATTCGAGATTCGTTTACTGGAGAAACCACCTTTGTTCGCTTGGAGTAAGGTGTGTGTTAATTTCCTGGGATCCTCGGCTTCTGAAAGGAAACTCCGGGACCCCGAATTGTGGCCGTAGTGGCGGGGTATGGGGTAGCCAGGTATGTAGTGGGAGAACTTCGACCAAATTAAGTACCCCAACCCGAAACCGACGATGGTATCACTGTCGAGGGTGTTTGTGGTTTGCGCTAAAGGATTGTTTTGTATTGTGCCTGAGCAAAAGTAGCCGAACATTTGACACTGCAAGGTTCCACTATACAAGTATAGTACCGCAACCCAGCACCCTCACTCCTGAACACACCATGCCTTCATCACAAAAAACCTCAATCAAGCGGATAGATAATACCCAAGATATTAATTAGAATCATAGAGTTAAGACGGTTGAGCATCAGCTACGCAACAGATCACGAGATATCATACTCGCTGAGGCCAAATTTACCCTTGGTGGGTAGCAGTAACTTGCCTGTAAACTCACGAACTAGAAATCTAGCCTAATTATTACCGCAGTCTGTCGCATTATATCACAGCGGACGATGACCGGCGTAACATACCGTAAAAACTCAGTAAATCCACCATCGGCGGTCGGGCCCATAGCCCCCGGAATCTTAGATGAAACACCCCGAGAGGGAATAGAATTTTCCAGGAAGGGTATAGCCTATTTAAGTTGAGCCCGCTGGATCTCATTAACTGGTATTCGCAATTTTGCTAACCTAGTTTGTTAAGCCCATTGCGGTTTAGTACAGCGATTGCCGATGGTGGATTTACTGAGTTTTTACGGTACAGTCGTAGGAAAAACTGGAGTTCACGCTCGCGGTTCGGCAGCAGCGACCACCGATGAACTTTTCCTTTCTAAGCGAGAATGACCACACCTCCACCTATGAAACTTATTACGGCACATGTTCGCATGCTCTCCGGAGCGGCGAACTCTCGTCTTCTGCCATTATCAGAAAAAGGCATTTTGTCGCTGAGGAGCAATGGGTTGGGAAAGCGGGGGTGCTATGGTAGAAGTATGTGGACAAAATTAACCGCCTAGCAGCGATGGATGGCAACTCAACCTTCCCCATCAGCGAACACTGCAACACCACCTGAGGAAATTTCTCTACATCGATTTCTACTATGCATTCTATTCATTTACATTTTTAATTTGCAATATTTTTTTTGGTTTACAAGATTGTGGGGTTGGTGGGGGAGCGCGGTTGTCATGGCCGGAATTTCTCCTGTTCCCCAGTGGGCGGTTAATTTTTAATTTTGTCCTGGACAAATACGATGCCTTAGTCCGTGGCTGCGCAAAAGAGATCGGTGGAATATGTCTCAGTTTGAAATGCCAAGGAATCTATTTCTAGTTAAGGAAGAATACTGTCCGAGTGCTATTAATCTATTTCTGATTAAGGAAAAAGACCTCCCAGATCCCGTCATTTTCTTAACCACATCTTGTGCGCAGCACCTGACGGACTATGGATACTCCGCTGTGTGCCAAATCAGAAAGGTGGACTCCACCTTTTCCCACTACCTTGAACCCGGGGCGGGTAACTTACTGTACTGTACCTGCATAATACCGTCACTCTCTCAACCATGCTTTCCCTTACCAGGAACAACCAAATTTCTGCAACCAGTATGTTTTTATCGCTCGAATAATTCTAGAGCAAAAGACCTTTAGAATACCATGGGCTTGGCGGTCAACCCTCTCGAATACCGCCCACCGGGAAATATACCATCGAAAAAGTGAAACCATTGCATGGAACCATCGCTCTCTTCGGCCACCATTAAATAGCAAAGAAAGATTAACAAATAAAGTGGAAAAGGAGTAAATGCAGTCAATGTCTTATATTTATTTTTCCGCAATCAGAATGGCTTTCTGTGGGATAGTTTTTTAAGCCAAGAATCCCTAGAAAATAGCTGAAAAGGTAATTGTAAGGAGGTTCTAGAAAAAATAATACTCGGAGGGTTGAAGTAATTCTTTCCTTTTTTCTGTCATTTTTTTCAATTTCTTTACATTGTTTAAGGGATATAAAGATACCGGTATGCTAGAATGTGTGAAGACTTCGTTGTTCGTTGCAATAGGGGTTGCCCATGTGAAAGGTTCACTTGCTCGATGGTATATTTCCCGGTCGATAGTATCCGAAAGGATTGACCGCCAAGCGCATGGTATTCTAAAGGGTTTCTCAATAATTCTAAGGGCCCGGTTACCTAGGGACCGCCGTCTGGCAGCTCGAGAGGGTACCGAGCGTGGAGGGGGTCTGAGAGCCGGAGGTGTGTAGGGGTGTGGGCGCAAGTAGATCGTGTTTACCTTCTGTTGTGTGCCGTCTCGATTCCTGTGGAATTTCCAAACTCACCTTCGGGGTAACGTCACGTTTTGGTCTGGCAACAAGAATTCATGACCGTAGAAAATGAGTAAACACTTTTGAATAGTCCATCTGAAATGGTACCGGTTGAGATACTACCGTCTAGTTTTATCACTCGAACTAGTGTGTTGTGTGAACAGGCCCTCAGATAGGAAAGAAAAATTGCCATGGTATCATACAAAAAATCACGAATCACCATCCAGTTGCTCTCCAATTTGTTGCCTTCTAAAATTCGGATTCTGCCCTGATGTTGGGAGACATGTTGGAAATTAGTTAATTCTGCTCGGCATGCTTTAGCTGTGGTTTGGTTTGATTCATGAACTGGAGGAAGCTCGGAAAGGTGTTTTTGTTGATAGTGGGAAGGACCACGGGCTGTTAAAGGAACGAGCGAGGGCTATGGAAGTGAGGGCGGGACAATAGTCGGGCACTGAAGTAAAAGCGCAAGAGAGGGCGAGTTTTTGTGATGCAGTTCCTTTGTTGGTAGATTGCACAGAGTCTTTCCTTCTATTGTTTCCGTTTGAGATGTAGAACGTGGGAGGAAGAAGGGGGAGACGTATGGCGATGGATAGGAACTTTGTTATGATTTTGATATAATATGCTTCTGTCCTTCCGACTAGTTTAGCAAGAAACCAAGTTTTCAAAGCCGAACGAGTGTATTGGAAATGGGTAAGTAAGACAATAAAGGAAAACAAAGAAAACCCGAAAAGAACGAGGCCGAAAGAAGAGCCCCTATTGCCTGCGTCTTGGACGCTGATTACCTACTTCCGCTGTCGGAGGCCTTGGTGAAGTTGCCGCTGCCCTTGACGTGGGAGATCGTTACCGCCGATGTGTCCCGAAGTGACAATGAGGGCGCATGGAGGATCGGTAGGGGCGGTGGGTGGGCAATAAAGGACGCGAGCTGTGGGAAGCATGGTGATCTCGAGGTCGGAGGGCAAGCTGAAGGGTGGTTTATGTGGGGGGGTCCACGGACCCGGTGTCCTTGAGCTATGACCTTGCCCTGGCCAGGCAACCGGCTGTGCCTTATTCCACCACCACCGAGACGAGTAAACCTTTTAAATACCATGCAATTAGCGGCAAACCTTTCGGATACCATCGCCCGGGAAATGTGCCATCGAAAAAGTGAAACCTTTGCAAAGAATTACTTCACCTTTGACCCATCATAAAATGGCG
>Ga0307517_10015240_pt1 | contig 10233 bp, 12 predicted proteins | sample 23_EM_MG_FD_194515 | JGI IMG/M metagenome (GOLD analysis project Ga0307517, IMG submission 194515) | Populus trichocarpa ectomycorrhiza microbial communities from riparian zone in the Pacific Northwest, United States - 23_EM | ecosystem: Host-associated > Plants > Roots > Unclassified | place...
ACTCAAGGTGATTCAAGCAAGTGTGGCAAATCTTCTGCACGGGTTTAAATGGAAGTTGCCTGGTGATATGAAAACGGAGGAGTTGAACATGCAGGAGATTTTTGGCCTTTCCACTCCTAAGCAAATCGCTCTTGTTGCGGAACTTGAACCCAGACTTCCAGCTCACATGTACTCTATGTGATGATGATTATCCTACGGACCGCATTTGTAGGAAGTATGTTTTTGATATTGTGTTTGTTGGGTGTTTTATTAATTAGTGGTTTTCTATTAAAAAAAATGATGTCGTTTTTTATATATCTTTCAATGCCTTTCGCATTGAAAATAAAAAAATATATAAAAAAAGACATTTATCTTCAAAACGTTTTGAAAAAAGCACCCACAAATGCATTGTTAAAACCACACTAAAGTAATATATTTGGAGCTCTGTAATGCTTGTATTATGACGAAGTCATTGTGTCCACAACTTCGTTGGAAATTTACTTTTAAGGTGTTGTTTTTGTAATTCAAATAAAAGCATGTTACTTATTATCGACTTTTTGGTATCAGTTAAAATTCTTCTGAGGCAAATTCTTTTTTAGTTTGAAATTTTAAATTAAATTATATAAAAATTATTTTAATATTATCAATCAATTTGATAAGTTCAAAAACAATCTAAATAAAATATGGTTTGACTTTAATGATAGTTTCTAAATGATATATACACACACACACACACACACACACACACACATATGGTATATTTATTTTAATATAGGTATGATAACATATTAAATCGACCCGAACTCTACTACTTAATATACCAAACCCATAACCCAGCTCATGGACTTTATCGAATTTAATAACCATTTTTTAAAATTATTTTGTATTTAATTATAAAACTGAGCAATAACTAAATATCATGATGTTTGTTTGAGATTATAATAATCTCATGAAAACTCAATTTAAAATTAATTAAATATTGAAAACTGAAATTAAAAAAAATAAATATAAAAAGCTAATATAAAGATCAAAGGAAAGGGGAAATAATTAAACCATCACTTAAATTAAATATTTTTTTAAGAAAAAACTAAATGAATTTATTAAGAAATGAATTATTTTTTCAACACACAAATAACACAAAAGATATAAGTAAAAAAGAAACAATAATAAAAACATTACATAGTTTTTTAGTATATAGAACTACTAAATAATTTAATTAATATCCATATAAGCTCAAATATAATATAGTTAAAATAAAATAATTAAATTTATTTAATTTTAAAATAATTAAGGTTATTAACTATATAGTTAAATATTAGCTAATTACTATGTATAAAAATAAAAATGATTGAAGTTAGATAACTTTAATAGTCATTTTTTTTCTTTCAAATAAAATAAGTAGTCTTTGATCTAAAAAAAAAAGACCAAACATATTTTTATGTTTTTTTTAAGTAAAATCTAATATACCTTTAAAGTTTTATAAAAATCACTTCTCACTCTTAAAAGTTGAAGTTAAGTAGTTGGTCTTTAAAATTAAAGGCCAAACATGTTAGAAAAACTAGAAAAATAAATCTTTTATCTGATTTTATAAAAATTAGTTTTTCGTAGTAAACATTTTTTTTATATATTTTCCTTTAAAGCAAAATTATAAAAACTAGAAAGTGGACATAAAGGTCTTTATGACATAATCAATAATTCACTTCATTTTTAATTAGATATTTCTCTAACTTTTTAAGAGGTTATTACTTCTTTAGTAGCCTAACACATATACTAGCTACTTGCTTATGCATTTATAAAACGAGACTACTCAAGTTGCATTATATACTCATCATCAATACTTCACAGAATTCATTATAATAAGAGTTTTTGCTTATAGAACTAAATTTCTTATTCAATAGAACATAATAAGGATAGTGTATTAGCAAGAATGCTAGACCATAAAGAAACTATTATATTCTATTTAAGTTGGCCTAGCCTTTTTTTAAGATTCCATATTTTGGGATGTTATATTTATTATAATGTCATTTTTATTTTCGATACTTCGAAGAAACAAATCTTGATTGAACTCATTTACCTAATGGATACAATCAGCTTATGAAAAACTGCATATAAGTTCGATGTATTTTTATCTTCAAGGAATAATCCAACCTTCTTGTTTTACTAGTTAAATGCTATTAATGAAAATAGTAATTCATTATTCTTAACAATAGGGTCTAGAGACTTCTTGGTTCACCATGTTATTTCTCTAGGTTTACATACAACTACATTAATTTTAGTAAAAGATGTTTTAGATGTGTGTGGTTCTAATTTAATGCTAGATAAAAAGGATTTTGGTTATAGTTTTCTTTGTCATGGTTTAGGACAAGGCAATACTTATGATTTTTCAACTTGAGACACATTTTATTTGGTGGTTTTCTAAATGTTAAATATCATTGGATGAGTTATTTATTTATTGTCATTGGAAGCACATAATACTATGGTAAGGTAACGTTTCATAATTTAATAAATCTTCTACTTATTTAATGGAATAGTTAAGAGATTATTGGCACATATATTGGTTCATATTTAGACATTTTTGAAAAACCAGATTTATGTTTTAATTTCTTGGCACATATATTGGCAAGAATTGATTGGAACTTTAGCATAGGCTTATGAACACATATTTTGGGCTAATTTGATTTGATGGAGAGATAAACTGGTAGCTCTTTTCAATGTGCAATCAAGATTGGTTTAATTAGCCCATATTTTTATAGGTTATTTCTCCACTTATATGACTTTCTGGATTGCCTTTACATCGAACAAATTTAGTTAATTCTTTTAAGTATTGTATTTGCGAGAATATCATATCTTTCGATGAAAAATGTTATCTTATATATTTCCACATCTAGGATCTAACTTGTATCAATGATACTAATAGGAAAAGTTTGATTCAATGGGAGAAAAAGAGGTAAAAATTGGAATAAAAATATCATTTAATTCATCGATCTTGGAAAAACAAATAGGCAAAGTTCTGTCATGGGTGATAAATGGGAAATGCATTGGAAGTTATAATCCTCACCCTCACCATGAAATAGTGTACTAACATGCCTTCACCGACATTGTTTTTTAATTGAAAGATTAAGAGCGCTTTGAGCTATCCGGACACATACTTCTTTCAAATGTTAATGTATGTTTGTTTTTAGGGAAACAAGATCAAATTGGTAAAGATTCCAAAATTTCATTCATTTTCCTAGTCATTTTTATGATCATCGATCACAAAGAAGCCTTATTAACATTCTATATAAATATGTTATTCTATTTGTACAATTCAGGTATCAACTTCAAAAGAAACTTGTTTAAAACTACCAAGATATGCCTTATTTGCAAGATGGAGGATCTATTGATAAGGTCTTCAACCTATTAGGACTTCCTTCATGAATGAATGTAGGAAGAATATTTCAATACTTACTTGGGTTAGCAGAAAGTCTGCTATATATACATTATCGTGTAACACCTTTTGATGAGAGATATGAATAATAGGCTTCGAGAAAGCTAGTATTTTCTGAATTTTATGAAGTAGGTAAGTAAACAGCAAATCCGTAGGTATTTGAACTTGAATGCCCGGAAAAAAATAGAATTTTTGATGGAAGAATGTGAGATCCTTTAAGCAGCCTATTATAATAGGAAAGCCTAATATCTTAAAATTAATTCATCAAGTTAGATAAAATACATGAATGTTGTAATGGGTATTTTGCCCATGTTACATAACTTCTTAGAGGAAAGGACTAACAACGGGGACAACACATAGAAGAAATAGAGGTTTGGGATCTAGAGGGATTTGACATTTCTTATATTTACAAGACATGCTTACTTGTAAATCTAGTCATATTAGATCTTACTGAGAAGTGCTTGATACTAAAATTAGTAGACGAACAATACCTAAACCCGAATACACTCTAGAATCTTTTTAATTGCTCGGTCAAAAATTATAATCTTTGGCTTTGGAATCAAAACATTTCTATATATTCAAGAAAAACAAATGGATTAATATGAAAGGGGTTTAATCAAAATGAATTAGAATTTTTCTTTTTATGATTGATCAACTCTGAATTGTATCTGTTTCTCCTCAACAAATAAATGCTTAGACTAATAAAATCCTACCTAATGAAAAGATTGTTGGAGAGGTTACAAAACCCTATACTTTACATTAGAAAACTAATAAAAATAAAAATGATGGACTATTTTATTAAAGAGTTTTTAAGCCTATAAACAATGGAATTTATTCTTGTGAAATTATTGGGAAATCATAGATGAAAAAGAAAAACCAAAATTTTATGAACAAATTAAAAAAACTAGACACAGCTGCTGTTTCAATGAATAATTCTCCACACTTTTCATTGATAAATATTGTGTGCTATATATACAGTAGTAGGAAAGTTAGTTTAGGAAACATATAAATGGTAATGCTAAAACTATGCTTCTACAATATACAGCTGCAGAATTCAAGTTTGGAATCAGCTCTAAATATAGCGTGAATGGCAGAATCTTTTTTTTTTTTGTTACATATTCTTTGTTTTGATTTGAGCAGATTCTTTGCAAGTTTCCCTGATACTCCCCCGCAAGATTGAGCTTCCATCCGCAAAACCAATCTTGTTATGTAACACAGTCGTTCGTTGTTTGGACAGTAACTTAGTTAACAAATCAGCTAGTTTGTCTTGTGTGTGTACATGTCTGACCTGAAGACTTCCTTGTTGCACTAAATCACACACAAAGTGAAGATCAATTTGAATATGTTTCATGCGCGAGTGGTTTACTGGATAGAAGTTGAGGTGTGTGGCTCCAAAATTGTCACATAGCAGCAAAGGAGATTCTTGGATTGGAAATGTCAGTTCTTTGAAAAGAGTGGACAACCACATTGTTTCTAAGGCCGCATTGGCCAGTGCTCGGTATTCAGCCTCCGTTGTGGATCGTGCAACTACTCTTTGTTTCTTGGATGTCTACAAAATGGGATTAGTTCCTAAAAAACTGATGTATGCAGACGTCAACGTGCGACCATCCACATTCCCAGCCTAATCAGCATCAGAGTATGTTTTTAAAACTAAAGGTCCAGCTTTGTGAATCTGAACACTATAGAAAATGGTTTGTTTTAAGTATTGCAGAAGCCGTTTGGTTGTGTCCAGTGAGTTGCAATAGGCTCGTGCATAAATTGAGAGAGTTTGTTGACAACGAATGATATATCTGGTTGTGTCAAAGAGAGATATTGAAGGCCGTCCATAATTTGACGAAATTTTATGCTGTCCGCAGCAACGATGCCATCAACCAGTTGAAGTGACTGTGTTGTGGACAGAGACGTGGAGATGTCTTTTGCACCACTCATGTTGGTATTAGCTAGAAGCTCACGAACATATTTGTGTTGTGTGAGGAATAAGTCTGCCCTAGTAGGAATTACCTCAACACCCAAGAAGAAGTGAAGAGAGCCCATGTCCTTGAGAGAAAAAATGTCTCCTAGCTGCTGAATGAAAATGGTCACAAGAGTTGGATTATTCCCTTTTATGACAAGATCATCAACATAAACCAGTAAGTAGCAGAGATTGGAGCCATTGCTGTAAATGAATAGAGAAGAGTTTGCCTTAGAGTTGTGAAATCCTATCTGAAGGATAGCAGTTTTGAGTGTTGTGTACCAAGCTCTAGGTGCTTGTTTAAGGCCATAAATGACCTTGTTCAACCTTCAAACATGGTTAGATTTGGACAAATCTCTGAACCCCGGAGGCTGCATCATGAAAACAATTTCAGTTAATGCATCATTAAGAAAGGCATTGTTGACATCCATTTGACGTAAGTCCCATCCACTCATGACTACAACAGATAATACAACTCTTATAGTTGCTGGTTTTACTACAGGGCTGAACGTTTCCTTATAGTCAACCCCTGGACGTTGATGGAAACCTTTAGCAACTAGGCGGACTTTGAATCTATTGACAGAGCCATCTGCATTCCTTTTTACCTGAAAGATCCACTTGCAACCCACGGGTGCACAGTTGGAAGGTAATGGCACTAAATCCCATGTTCCATGTTTCATTAGGGTAGTGAGTTCATTTGACATAGCCTCACGCCAGTGAGGTTGAGTAATGGCTTGGCTCACACAGGTTCGTTCTATGGTCTGGGGAAGAGGGTGTTTGGACACTGTGAATTTGTTTAGGTTTGAAGAGTTGGTTCATCGAGCGTGTGGTCATGGTGTGTGTGCGATGAGGAGGATTGATGGATGGGATAAGATTGGAAACAATGGAATTTGGGAGAGGAGGAGTTGAACTAATGTGCAGATCAGTAGGTTGAATAGGAGAATGTGGTTCCAAATTTAAAGAGGACACATGAGTGCTGAAATTACCCAGGGAGGATACAACAATGACAAGGGAGCCTTCTAGAGGCAATGATGAGGCTTGTGTTGTGGAGACCATTGATGATGGCATAACGATCTGTGGGGGACCAAATAAAGGGGAATGACTTGGTGATTGGCTTGACTGACCGGGTTGGACATGGAAGACAAGAGTTGTGATGAGGTGCAGTGATGTTGATTTTCATCAAACAACATATGGCGAGAGATAAAAAAATTTCGTAAATGAGGGTCAAAACATTTGTAGGCATTTTGAGTTGATGAATAACCAAGAAAAATGCATGCTTTGGATTTTGGTTGCATTTTATTTGAATTATAGGGTCGTGTGAGGGGATAACAAATGCATCCAAATTTTTTAAATTTTAAATAACTTGGGGTTTGGCCAAAAAGGGCTTCAAAAGGGGATTTGTGTTGTAGGAGTGGTGTGGGCTGTCGGTTTATGAGGTAAGAAGCTGTTTGAAAAGCATAGGGCCAGTACGAGAAGTCAAGATTTGCATCTTGAAGTAGTGTAAGGCTCGTTTCCACGATGTGACAGTGATGACGTTCTGAAATGCCATTTTGTTGGTGGGTGTATGGAGCAGTAGTATAATGGGTTATGCCATGATGTAAGAAATAAGATTTTAAGGCAATAAACTCACCTCCATTGTCGGAGTAGAGTGTTTTGATCAGTTTTTAAAAGCGGGTTTCAACAAACTTTTTGAAATATGAAAAAATATTAGAAACACCGGATTTAGTTGCCATTGGATAAAACCAAATGTATTTTATATAGTGATCCATAAAAATAAGGTAGTATTGTGATCCATCAATTCCAGTATAGCTAGCTGGACCCCACACATCTGTGTAAATAAGTTCAAGAGGTTCATGGCTTTGAAGACTGGTGCCACGAAAGGGTTGTTGATGTGTTTTATTAATGGAACATGAATGACATAAGTATGAAAAATGTTTTTGCGATGAAATAGGAAGAGAAAAATTCTTAACAAGATGATGGACAATTTTAAGGGAAGGATGCCCAAGATGCTTATGTCATCCATCAATGGAAGTCCGTTCATGCACATTAGCAACCTTTTGGGGGTGTCACCATTGAATCCGGAAAGATATAGATGCCATTGTTACATGCTCCTTTTAGTAGAATCGCCCTCGTGATCTCGCCCTTCACAAAAAAATAAAAAGGATGAAGTTCAACAAAAACATTATTTTGTTTGGTGAAATGATGAACAAATATTAAATTTTTACGAAGATTTGGAACATAAAGGGTATCACGGAGTATAAAGTTTTGATGGGTAGATTGTAAATTCAAAGAGCTAATATGTGAGACTGCTAAACCCGAACCATCACCAAGTATTATTTCATCAGTTCCATCATATTCGGAATGGACAGATAAATTAGAAAGATCACCCGTGATATTATGTGAAGCGGCCAAATCAATAACCAATTGTTGTTCTTCCCAGTAGAGGTTGTAGCACAATTGATAGAGACATTTTGTGGATGAAACTGAGGACAAGACTTTGCAATGTGGCCAAATTGGTCACGGATTTGGCATTTGGGCTGATAGTGCATATTGAAATTGTTGGGTCTGTCAGAATTATTATTGAAATGACGTCCATCACGTTGGGCTCCACTGAAGTTTCTGCCGGTACTGGGACCTTGAGACCCTCGGGGGTTGTCGTTTGGTTTGAGGGACCACTATTGAATCCCTCTATACATAGAATGCTTTGTCTTTGTGTAGTTGGCGGAAGCTACCAGTTGTTGTGTTGTTGTTTCAAGCGCCTCAGGTATGCCTTGTGTCCCACCAGCAGTTCATGCAGCTCCTCAAATGCCAGTGGTGATTCTCGGGCTCGAATAGGCGCTACAATCTCCTGAAATTCTGAACCTAAACCATTCAATACATAAAATGTTAGGTCATCATCTGAAATTAAGTGATCAATAATGGCTATTTCATCAGCTAGGGTCTTCACAGCGTGGAGGTATTCTGTGATTGACCGATGTCCACGCTGGATTAAAGTGAGTTCCTCCTTTAACTGCATAGCACGAGTTCTTGATCGGCTAGCATATAGATTTTTTAGCTTTTTCCAAGCTTCATGAGATGTCTTTGCCGTAGCAATGAGTGGTGTGATTGAAGGTGATGTGGAGGCTAGAATGACACTCAGGATAAGTTTGTCCTGTCGGACCCAATAGAGCTTGCAGAGCTCATCAGTGGTAGTGCCAGAGGAGGAGGGACACAAAAGTGTGCCTTCGACATAGTCGAGTAAATCATAACCAATAAGGAGAGCTTCAAATTGAGCATGCCATTGAGGAAAGGTGGAGGGGGTTAATTTTTCATTGATTTGTGCTGTGATATTGAAAGCAATGATTGGTTTGTCTACTGTAGAAGAGGGTTGGGTATTGAGGGTGAAGTTTGGGTTTAGATCGGAGGATGATAACATTGTGGTGTTTTGGATCAGTGGTTCGTTAGAAATTGATTGCCCTGATACCTTATAAAAACTAGATACGGCTGCTATTTCAATGAATAATTCTCCACACTTTTCATTGATAAATATTGTGTGCTATATATACAGTAGTGGGAAAGTCAGTTTAGGAAACATATAAATGGTAATGCTAAAACTATGATATTACAATATACAGCTGCAGAATACAGCTGCAGAATTCAAGTTTGGAATCAGCTTCAAATATAGTGTTAATGGCAGAATCTTTGCCATGATTTTCAACTACACATTCTCTGTTTTGATTTGAGCAGATTCTCTGCAAGTTTCCCTGATACAAATAAGGGGTCAAATTTGTTAATTCTTGGATACAAAGATTTCAAATGTAATGTCCCGAGATTTTTTATGCAATTATTATCTTTCTAATAGTCTTATACATGAAATTTAGAAGTAATTTCTTTTTATAATATCATAAGGACATCTTCAAGCTCACTCTCCAATAATTTTATCCACAAGTATAATGATATATAATTTATACCTACACATTTGTGCAGTTACAAGACCTTATAAATTACATGCTTAAACTTGTTTACAATATAATCATTAGACAATACCAAGATTTACCCAATAGGAAATGCCAGGTAGCTCAATAACCTCTTCATTAAAATTAAGGCCTTTAAAAGAAAAGTACTTGTAAGACACAAGATCACAAAAATTACCATAAGTATTTACATCATCATAGTTATTATATTTTACGAATATATGAACAAAACAAATGTCATTAACCTTTTTATAAACACACTAATCTATGTCCTTTTTAAAATATTTCCATATCAATCATTGATGAACTCTTTTTTTCATTAAACACATTACACTATTATCATCACACATACAACTACTCCTTGACTTACCAACTATTCCATAACTCATCTCAATACAATCTTCACTCACTTCTTTTATGTTCATCGAATTTATTGTAATATTTTTATATCATGTTCCCTTTCCATATCATATTTAATAAATATCCCATTTCATCTCATACGCGTATAAGTTTATGCCATTATTCATACCACATTTCATCTCAATTACAACTATATGCTTTTTTAGCTTTCCCATGCATTTATTCCATTTTAACCATATAGTTCTGTTAGTTCATCTCAACATCTATTATATCATTATTAGCAAATAAATATCAATTTCAATGTCTATTGTCACACCCGGACATCGCGGCGACCAATTAAAAATTTTCATGGAAAAATAAAAAAGAACGGATTTCTGGCATCCTGTTCTTTAATGGGGAATGGTCTTTGTTTAAGGAGTCGCCACCTAGTATTATGGTTACTAGAAACCCTAACTGGTCAACATAGATTCTATGGTTCGGGACTGGTTACGTAAAAGAGAAGATATTATCACCCCTTAAACGTCCTGCCTGAGGCAAGCTGCATTGCTAGTTTCGTCTTAAAT
>Ga0307517_10015241_pt1 | contig 10233 bp, 10 predicted proteins | sample 23_EM_MG_FD_194515 | JGI IMG/M metagenome (GOLD analysis project Ga0307517, IMG submission 194515) | Populus trichocarpa ectomycorrhiza microbial communities from riparian zone in the Pacific Northwest, United States - 23_EM | ecosystem: Host-associated > Plants > Roots > Unclassified | place...
CAAGGACAGAACGACCATGCGCGCGGGTGGCTGGTTTCGCACACCACAACCCTTGTCTGTCACTTACGAGACTGCGGGCGCCAGCCATCATCTGTAAGGGATCGAGCGACAACCGAGGTCCCTTCAAGCCCTGCTCGTTCCTGGCCAGTGATAAATCTTCCATCAAATCTTCATCAACTGCCTCCTGTCCCTTGGCCGATCACAACCGAAGCATCGGGATCAAGGCTTACAGCTCCTCTCCCAAGTTTTCAATTTGCATCATCATCATCATTTTCCCAATCCATGTACTCGCCCTCAACCAGCAGCTCGATTCCGTCAACTCGAGCTCCCAGTCCCGCATTCTCAGATGCTACACAGTCATCACGGCCATCCAAGCGACCTCGCCGTTCCAAGTCTTTTCTCTCGGTGCACCAAGCATCCTGTCCAGGCTATGATGCCGGATGGTCGAACGGAGAGCAGGCATTGTTTGAGACAGCGGTTGCACGCTTAACAGCGGTTGCACGCTTAACAGCTAGTGCTGGATTACCATTCCGATGGGTGGAAAATCCTGAATGGATGTCACTCTGCGAACGATTCATGCCGAGCGCCAAGAGTCCTTTGCGTAAGGTCCTGACTCAACGCCTAATCCCAGCAACACTCAAGACATTCAAAGAGGCTGCAAAGGAACAATGCCGGGGTTTGGAGGGCACTGTGTCGTATGATGGATGGACTGGTGACAACCACCATCACTATATTGCGTTTATGGTGAATTGTAGAGGCCAGGTGTGTCTTGTAAACATCCGATCCGATTTTAACATTGATAAGAGAGTTGGGGACAGAATCATGTGGTTCGAGTGCATGATGCATCAGGAGAACGGAAAACAGCAGAAAATCTCTACCGTGAACTGGAGAAGGTTATTGATGAGCTGGAAGATGAGTGGAAAATTGTGATTGTCGCTGTCTGTTCAGATGCAGGGGGTGAGGCACTCAAGGGTCGCAAGATGGCTGTCAGAGCGCGGCCTGACCTTGTCGGGCCAGATTGTTTTGCTCATCAGGTAAATCAAATACACTGCACTGCATTTATTACTTACATATTCTTCATCCGCAGACCAATCTTGTTGTAGGTGATTTTTTCAAGAGTGGCGCCGAGTTCCTGCAGTTCACCGATAAAGCAACGGAGCTCATCGGCTGGCTTTGAGGCAAAACCTATGTCCTCGCCCTACTGCGGGAAGTCCAGCTAACGAACGCTCAACATGTCCTTGCTGTCATTCGTGCAGTCCTGACACGTTGGACTGCCCACTATCTTGCCTATCGCCGCCTTCTTGAAATCCGAATTTCCTTACAGCTTCTCATTGAAAACGACGAGAAACTTGAGCTGCGAAATCGGCAGCTGCTTCTTGGAGATGCATCTGCACGTGAACAGTCACGGAAAAATATTGCGGTTATCAAGAACAGTGCCTTTTGGCATGCTCTTGCAAGGTACGTCTTATTTCACTTCCAACTCTTCTCTTTTTTAACCCGCACACAGAATCAAAAATTTTCTTGAGCTCCTCGCCATCGCTTCGAACATAACACAAGCCGACAGCGCTCGCGCCGATATTGTTTTGATCACGTTCGCATTTTTATATATTCGATATTCAAAGCTTTCCGAGGCAGAGGACATCAAGGCTCGTGATGCGATCTTGGGCAGCATTGAACGGCGTTGGTTGAAGTCAGATCAGGACATTTTCATTGCTGGAGTCCTCCTCAACCCCTTCCACAAAGCAAAGCCCTTTCGCGCGGCACCTTTCTCAACAGTGGCAGGCTTATATAATCTTCTCCACCGTCTCTGGAAACGATTCTACTGTGAAGACCCACCTGCCGAGCTTTATATAGAATATAAAGCATATGTTAATGGAACGGGAGACTTTCAAGCCATGCAAAATTTCATGCAAGGCATGCAACTGTCGGCTGAGAAAGAGGTATGTAAACATATCTTCAATATCTACAATTCATTTATATAATACTAGGGTACGAAACTCAATCCGCTTGAGGTCTGGGATGCTATATCCCATCCGAACCACCCGCTAACACCGCTTGCTCGATTGGCACGTCGAATCCTTTCCATTTGCCCCAACTCTGCTTCGGTCGAACGTCTTTGGAGTGTCTTTGGCACAATTCTCACTAAGTTACGGACCCGCCTCGGTAATGCCGCTCTTTTGAATCTTGCAGAACTTAAGCTATATCTACGGGAGGAACATATGCGAGCGAGATCAGTCCAAACGAGACTTAAGAGATCATTCGGCACTGCACTTGTCGAAGATCCATCTAGCGGGATGACATCACCTACCACTTCTGCCCCAACCCCTCTTCCCATCAACACGGAGCCCACCGCCACTGCAGAAGTCCCCGCGGCACAAGACACACCTCCACCCGCTCACGATAGCACCCCCGATTCAGTCTCGATCCAGCTGCCAGGTATGCGTGGGATTATTCGAGAACTTATTGATGCTGTTGAACTGGACAATGAAGAACTGCCAGAACCATCCCCCAACGCGCTCTCCATTCCTGTTAAGGATCTTTTTGACTTCACACAGTCATACTGGGTTGATTCTTATAGCAAGTTGGCCATGCGAGGATTGCAGGACGAACTTGAGTTGTGTGAGCTTCTTGACCTTGATGCTGAGGGTGATACTGTCGAAAATGAGGCTGATGAGGCGCTGAATGAGTGAACAACTTTCTTTTCTACTTAGAACTCATTGTACCAATACAATGCCTGTAGCTATGACCATTGTGTGTGTAATATAACTGTGCAATGATTGCATTATGTAATATATATACTGGGACCCGGGCACTCCATAAAGTCGTGGTCATGTTCGGTTACAAGAAGTCACGGTCGGTGACAGTTGGCGACTTTTAGAACAGTCGCGCGACCGGCACAACACTGGGCGGTGGTGGTAGCAGCGATTTCTTTGTTGATGCGTGTCGGTGACGATTAACTCGACGAGAAATCTCCTCGTCATGTCAAATGCCTCCTACAATACCGTTTCGAGGTATTGAGTTGGAAAATGGAGGCCGTTCCTCCGTGTTTCGTCATTTTGTACCTGAAAAGGTGTATGAATAAGTAAAAAAAAAGAAATAGTGGACAAATTTACAGTGTACATCCACGCTGTGCCTTTGTTTCTTCCACTTTCTGCCGCGCCGACTTGCGTTGGTTGAGGAAGTGTGTTGAATGTCGTCGTGGGTGGTGGATCGGTGCGACGACGTGGCAAAGTCGGAGTTCCAATGTTCCGCCGTGTGTGATTTTCATAGATCGAAGTGAGACTCCGTTATTCTGGACGACTGAACTAACTGTGAGTGCCAGGACGTCGATCCGTACACATCGGTTTCGGATATTATCAATAACTGTAATGGCCATCCTTGTAGCATTCAGTCCAAACCTCGCTCATTTGATGCAACTTTCACAGCTGCCATCAACCTCGACAATCTTTCCCGTCGCCCGTGCACCGATGGTCCGTTTTGGACAACATCGCACAGCACATAGGTTTATGAGAAGGACCCCTCGAAAGCTCCACCAGTGTAACATTCAGAGCAAGCCAACGATTTGAAAGGAGTCATGAATAGTTGGACTGCATATTTGAGGTATTCCGCTCTTTAATTGGGCGTCTTTCAAGTTCTCATCTGAATCCTCATTTTCAACGTTAGTCGATAATTCGTCGGTACAATCTCTTCATCTCAGCTAAATCAGAGCAGAGATATGCTCGCATCCCCGCCCCTCCCCCCTGCTGGTCTCATTGACATTATTTCTGTTCTTTCCTCCGCAATTTAGGCCAGAAAACCTGGGTTCTGCTGGAAATGGATGGGAATGGACATCCAACGATTTGGAGTTGTGCGGCCTTATGTATGGCACCGGGTGACCCTCCAGTGGCTTGCGATTCGACCGGATGGAAGAATTCTTTTCCACCTGACTCTGTCAGAACTATTGTTTCAGCACTGCCCCGCCTTCTATTCAGGACCATGATGTGAAGTATCTGTTACCTGATCTTCAGTATTCCAGAGCAACTCATATGGTTTCCAGGCAGGATTTTATCACCTACATACCCGGCGGCCAACGAATAACAGCTTCCCTTGAACCGTGGTCCAAATCGGAAATAGGCATGAATTTCAAAGAAGATGATGTCGGCAGTAAGTGGATTCGAATGTTCAGCCCAACTGCCTCTTCATTGAACATGTCGTAAGTAGTAGTTTCCGAGACGGATCCCCACCTGCAGGCTATGCTGGACCATTGACCTCCCATGCTAACAGCGATGAAGGATTGCTGGAGGATTACTGGATATTGCGTATTGCGTTTCGAGATGCTGGGGTCCCGCACGCTTGCGAATACCCTTACCATTGTTTGTGGATCGACGTGTCTGTGTTAGCAGACCTCGCGAATACCGATCAGGATATGGCGAAAAAGTCGAGCCTCTACATACTCTCCTTTTCATCTTCCCCAAGGATTGCTGTGTCTATTCATTTCCTGACTTTGTCTTCTCTCAAGCACGACTGGAGATTCTTCAAAACCCTCCAATGTGCACGTCATCGATGTGTACTGCCTGCTCATCATGGGGTCTTGGCCCCAAGGTGCTTCTCCATTATGCAGGGGACCTGCATTTCAACATCTGTGATCTTCCTTCGTCATACGCCTTGGATTCTGGGGTGCCTGGGCTCGATGCCTTCATGAATCATATGACATTCAATCCGACTCTCCGATCCGATTCGAGACAGGGCGAGGCCTCTACTAGTAATTTGGGTGGGGCCTGCGGAGAATGGTGCTGATGACCTATTTTGTGGCCTGGAGGATTTTCTGTGCAACAAACTGCTACTTCAGATCGGGCTGTGAATTTGATTGGCTCTAGAACTGATTGTTCTTCATTACTGAGGGATGCACACCTACGTCTAAACAGAATTACCTTGATGCATTTCCGGCGAAAGGGATGGGGTCAATTATAAAACTTATCGGATTTCTTTGCCAGGAAGCCGAGCATCAACATCGCATTTATACATTTCAGCATTGTCAACGTCACGGTGGAATCAGGATTCGCCAGTCTGGAGAAATTCGAGACCTTTTTGGGGTTATTCCGTCGATTTCACTCCCAAGGGGCACTATCACAATACCATCGCTAACTATGCCTACGACTGCTGGGGGCGTCTGTATCACTCTGGTTCCTGGGGCGGATCAGTGCGGGGGTGGGATGCGGAGAAGGGCGAGCAGGGATGCCGCAGGGACACACCGCCGAGGTGACGAGGTGAACCATACCGGATCGTCGTGCCATCTGGAGCCGTTTCTATTTCCTCTACACTGGTTTAAATCTGCATATTTGGACTTGCTGTAAAGGGCGATAAATGGGGTAATATTAAGGGGTGCACAGCATGTGCCATGTACATGTACTCTTGATCCTCGTCGACGACGAGTGTCGTCATCCAAAATGATAAGATCGTCGTCAGTTCCTCCCAAACCAGTATCTTCACTGGCAGCTTCATATACTCGCTCACCCAAGTTCTGACCACCTTACAGGTTGCACTTGGTCCTTCACCCCCGTCAAGGTTCTCGGAGATGGTTCCTTTGGAACTGTTTTGCTCTGCGATTGGCACGGAACACTACCACCCAACAGTCCCCTCTCTCCGATGCAATGTGGTGCTGGCGCTAGACCAGATTGGGCAGGCATGCGTCTCGTAGCGGTCAAGAGGATAAAGAAAAAATGGGAAGGAGGATGGGACGAATGCCAGAAACTCAAGGAGCTGCGGGTGCGTAATCCCCATTTTACTCATTTCCTCGTTTATTCAACCCATCTTCATATCCTAGGCTTTGCGCGCAATACCTTAACATTCTAACGTTATTCCATTGTACGATTTCTTCCTTCTTCCCGATACCAAGAAGCCCTATTTCATCTTCGAATCCATGGAAGGCAATCTTCGTCAACTCATTAAGGCTCGCAAGGGTCGGTTTCTCGTGGGAGGCCTCGTATCACACATTTTTGCGCAAATTGTGGAGGGCCTGCATCATATACACACGTATGGTTACTTCCATCGGGACATGAAGCCAGAGAATGTGTTGGTTATCACGACAGGACTGTTTGATTACACTTCTATATCATCCATTGCACCACCTAATGCCCACAAAGAGAAGGACGTAGTTGCCATCATCAAGCTCGCAGACTTCGGTCTCGCACGAGAAACTAAAAGTTCTCCCCCATATACGGAGTACGCTTGCAATCGGTGGTACCATGGTATCGTGCTCCAGAAGTATTACTTTTCAGTCGTGAATGCTCCAATCCGGTCGATATGTGGGCTTTGGGCACTATCATGGCTGAACTCGTCAACTTCAAGCCCTTATTTCCTGGATCAAGTCAAGTAGGTCAAGTGGCTAGGATCTGTGAGGTGCTGGGAGATCCCTCGGACGGTCTGGATGCCATGGGTGGTATCGTTGGTGGCGGAACGTGGTCGAGGGGGGAGGAACTTGCAAAATCAATTGGATTTCAGTTCCCTAAGGTGAGTAAATTTTCTTTACTTGGGATAACCTTGCCTCTTAATGGTTTAGATTCCACCCAAGGATTTTTACTCGCTCTTTGTAGACTCCGTTCCAAGATCTTTGGTTGATTGTATACAAAATCTTCTTCGCTACGACCCTGGCAGGCGGCTAACGAGCCAACAATGTCGAACACTTCCCAACTTGCTAGAAACATTGCCCCGCAATCAGATTTCTGACAACCAGGCACTTTCGTCACCCTCGCAAAAACACGTCGCCGTTGCAAAGAAGCACGTAAAATGGGATCTTGGAATGTTCCCTGGCGAGAAGTCTCGTGAATGCCCCCTACCTGTGGATGAGACGTGCCCAACGGATGGTAGTAAGTCCATTCGACAACCGAAAGAGGCGAAAAAGGAGGTTCAACGATTAAATAGGGAAGCCGAGCTCCAGAAGCGAAAGATGTTGGAGCGCAGTGCTCGTCAACAGGCTCGTGCTTTGTTGCTGAAACGTCAGCAGGTAATGAGGAATCTCTTTGATGGTTTAGAGTGGTGCCCCCTCAACAGCATGCCGACCAAAATGGGAACGCAAATCTGCGCACCGTTATTGCAGAGGCAGGGAATTTGGTCATGTCAAATGTTATCGAACTGCCTCCTGAACGCGATCAGGAACGTGAGTGGGGATCAGCACCGCGGCGGGTAATTTTTGATGACGATTTCATGCCATCCAACGACGACGACGACGACTCATCTTCTGACGTACACACTATCACTAGGATGACTTCGCATTCTTCATTACGAAAATCCTCTGACGAGTTCCCACCCTCTGCAACGACCTCTACCTCCGAGTCGTATTCCAAATGCCTGCCCTCTCGCCTACCTTGTCACCGTTGATATCTCCGCGATTCCGTTCAGAGCCCTACGGGCAATAATGGACAATTCCTACCAGAATTTTCTGGCCTTTTGGATTCCCCTTCTCCATACACGCTGAGTTCGGGGCATACCCCCACATCGGCCAAATCCATTATAAATCCTATCTTCAGAGTGCCAGCTCCCTAATACCGGCGTGAAGTCTCGTCAACCTGTGGACGAGATGAGTCCACCTGTGGTCTTCCATTTGCGGAAACGTTCACAATTGGATTGTACCGAATCTATGTGACCACCGCCGCCTGTTCGAAAACAACCAGAAGATCCTTGTGACGTGAGGACGATGAACGAGAAAGAGACTCAACGGTTACCTCGGGAGGCAGAGCTCGCGCAGCGAAAAATGGTCCAACACCACGCTAACCTGGCTTGAGCCGTACTGCTGAAACGTCAACAGATGTTGAGGAAGGATGCCGATGCCGATGAGACCGTTAGCGATTACAAACTGACACGGAGCTCTGAGAAGGATTACGATGAAAGTGATGCTTGTTCTCTTTTTTCTGTTCTCTCCGTCGACACCTCAACCCAATCTATCCGGTCGTCTGTTAGCACACGCTCTGGTGATTCCTCAGACACTGTCTACTGGTCTTTAAATTCATACAACATGTCCGAAACGAGTATTGTCAGCATTGGCAATGAAAGCTATCAAGGTTCGTTTCCAAGATGCCCAGCCCACTCGCAAATTCATAATACTCTTGGTAGGTTCCTCTACCAGTTGTGTGGTTGATAGGAGCTGGGATAAGCAATCTGTGATTTCTCGAGAAACTTTTGAGACCGCCCAGGAACCTCCGTCAGCGCTTCTTTTGGCCCTTGGACTATATCTCCCATTGCCAACGAGCGACGATTTATCCCTGGCGGAGTCATCTGCTGACTTCGAGGATGAGTCCAGAAACGAAGGTCCAAGTCGCAAAGGACATTCATTTGATGGGCATTGACTTACCTCACTGACAGCAACTGCTAGGCAACCTATGCCAGTTGGACCGGACAAACTTATCAATTGACAAATTCATTTTGGCTCCTTATACGGACCTTTTCTTTCACTCCGACTTTTTCTGGACTTATATCACTTTCAATGGCTTTTGCCACCTTTAGCATATTTAGTTTAAGTTGAGACAAAGGAACAAAAGGCACCAAAGGTTGATAAGTTGTAAAAAGGTCAACAAAAGGACATTGCTCTTTTCCTGATGTACCTGACTCAACTCAACTCAACTCAACTCAACTCAACTCAACCAACTTGGTGACAACACACCTTGGCAAAATGGCGCACAGAGCAAAAACAGAGGGTTTAATACTATCCTTGAGCCAAACATCGTCCACCGCCTGAGCTGTTATCGGAAAAATCGACCCTAGGTCTAATTTCTTTTTCCGGTGCCCCCAAGTATGTGTCACATCAAGAGGTGAGTGTTTTTGCTGCAGATGCCAGATTTTTCGCCAAGACCCCAAAGGCTATATGAAAGAGGAGGCTTGCAGCTGGAGCCTGCTGAGAAATTTATTGGCAGCATTGCCTTGAGCTCTTGGCTATCAAAGACGCACGAATGATAATATGCAATGTCAGATTTCACTGCAATTCTAGGCCGTCCGTTCCCACCTGCGACCTACTATAATTGCACACAGAATTTGTTCAAATTGTTGATCAATGATCGATACGTGGAGTTACAGCAGAAAAGAGTGTGGAGAGGAGAGGAGATCGTTGCTCATGTGAATTAAGCCGAGCGGAAGCCGAGTTTTCATTCATGGAACATGCAGACATACATTGACAATTACCCTTTCGAGTGCTTGGAAGACGGTGGCGTCTGAGGAGCCCGATAGTTGTATGAGTTGTAGGAAAAGAGAGCAGTGGAAGAAGCACTGCCTGACATCTGATTCTTAACAGGAGCTAAAACCGAATGTTCAATGATAAGTATATTAAAGTGTTTCAAGGCATGTACAACTCTGTGGGATCTTGGATTCAGACACCACTGCAGGCTGAACATACTGACCACAAAAGCATATATTGTTTACGTCGATTCGAAACCTTTCCACCTCCGAGCCGTCACCTGACCTGTCTATCCTGGTGAGAAAGCCATGAAGTGAAACAAAGCGCTTGTTCCCTGGCAATGGCTTACTACAATTCCTATACTTGGGGGAGTCTGGAATGTGACAGAAAAAGGTAGTAGCTGGTTTCAAGAGATCTGCATCCTTGGAAGGGCAGGATTTGAAGCACGAGATGTACTGCTCGACGGTCACTTCGAACATTGCCTCAGCCTTCAAACAGTTCATAGCAACACCAGTGACTTGAATGTATGGTGGGTTATTGTGAACGTCAGAGAATTGCTGGGATCAATGTGTGATTCACTCCCTTCGTCATCTTCGCAAGGAAGCAGATAACGTGGGCCAGGGGGACCCAATGAAATAAACTTGGAGAAGATTGTCAGATACTAGTATGTTAGTAGATGATATCACTTACTGAATGTATATCACCAACAAAGGTGTAATCCGACAGTGATCTACAGCCTGAAACCAGCAAATCGTCCTTGGGTTCTTGTTGGGCAAACTGAAAATTGAGTTAATGGTGTGCAGGCAAATAACAATGCATGCTTACTGTTGCGTGTATTAAATATGTGTCAAATCCATCATTGAAGGTCCAGTCGGTCGAGTTGAAGTAGCGTAGGGATCCAAACAGCGAAGCTTGATCATTTGCCCCTGGCAGAAAAAACTGAACGTTGAGAACAATGGTTTTCAAGGCAGGGATTATACGAGGACTCGAAAGGATTGTAAGACAGAAATAGAGATATTAATTTATGTTTTCGGGTCAAAATTATTCATATATGATTGTGCCATATTAAAGAGACCTATATGCTCTATAGA
>Ga0307517_10015242_pt1 | contig 10232 bp, 8 predicted proteins | sample 23_EM_MG_FD_194515 | JGI IMG/M metagenome (GOLD analysis project Ga0307517, IMG submission 194515) | Populus trichocarpa ectomycorrhiza microbial communities from riparian zone in the Pacific Northwest, United States - 23_EM | ecosystem: Host-associated > Plants > Roots > Unclassified | place...
ATCCACCGACTACAGTGAAACCTTAAATATCAATTCAAATTCTAAGAACATACTTTTTCACCACAATAGATATATATTAAATTTTGATAATCTACCAAGATTGTTCCCTCCAAATTTTAGAGGATTTGGAAATTTTCCAATTGAGAAATTCCCAAAAAGTCGGTGTGAGTGGTGGGACAAACTCCATAAAAAAACCCCGTTGTTGAACATGATGTACTACGCCTGGAATATATCGAATCATTTTCAAAATTTAACCGTAGATAGATAAGATATCGAGCTTTTGAAGAAAAATAGTTTTCATCAAAAAATATGAATTCTTAAGAAAGTTATTAACATAGCAAAAGTGTATCAATGTGTCGTGTATCATCAACTATGAGGAAACACCGGACTGTCGGGCCGCGTTCGTATGCCCGAAAAGGGGAGGGAGCAATTTCAGCACAGCACCAGCGAGTCATGATAGAATTACAATCGTTCCTTCAACCAAATCACCATGCACTTGAACCCAATCCTCACCGAGTTATTGCGAAATAACGAACTCCCATCACAGTTAAACCTCCAGGAGACAACGGAGTTGCGCTCACGAGCAAACGAGGATCTAGTGCACATCGACACAGAAATCCAACGCTTGATGGCGAAACGGGAGCAGGTTCAGAGGTCACTTGACATCTACAATATCATATTATCCCCCGCCCGCCGACTTCTACCAGATATTCTGCGGGAAATTTTCCACCATTGCATTATTCGACCCTATCCGATTTTAAGCGCAATGGAGGCACCGATGGTTCTAACTCGCGTATGCAGTCTATGGCGGTCTGTTGCGTTATCATCTCCCCGGATTTGGACCAGACTACATATTCCACTTCCAGGAGATCCACGAGTGTCCTCAAACAATATAATGAGTAACGCTCGGTTGCTCGAACTGCGACAGAGATTCTCCAAGACGATGGCGCTTCGGTGCCAGGCGGTCAAGGAATGGTTGGACCGATCTGGCTCATGCCCATTGTTGCTCTCAATCGCGCACCCCTTCGAATATTTCCCGCACGTTGGTAACGATGGAGGAGAAGAAGAGGATGATGTGGCAGGTCCACTTTTCCAGATTATCCATCCATATGCGGCACGATGGGAACATCTCCGTCTGTCGATGCCACTTAGCATCTATCAGAAGTTGGAGACAAAGATACCCCTTGACAGGCTATCCAGGTTGCAAAGTTTTACAGGGAACATTTTGTCCACGGGGCCCTCCCTAGGAGTTGCACCAACCCCGACCCCACTTCACATCATCGAGCTTCCATCGCTGAAAGCGTTGTCACTAAATTGTCTACAGTTAACCATCAACATCGGCCGTTATCGAAACTCATGGAATCGTCTTACAAATATGCGTTTCGAGTCCCCAGTTACCGACACAGATTTGCTTGAACTGCTCAGACAATGCCACAATCTTATCACTCTAGACGTTAATGTGCAGGTACCTTGGATCAGGCAGGAGAGCCTTGAACCAAATTTAGCGATGGTCCTGCTGCCCCATCTCGAGAGTCTCAAGCTCTGCGAAACGGGAGCGACTTCACGAGCCATTTTTGCAGTTAACGCACCCTCTTTAAAGGTTCTTCACTACAGATCCCCCCCACGCTATCACAGTAATTTCGAGGCGCGACTGTTCAGACCGGAAGAGCTTATTTGGCTTATCTCCAATGCAGCCGCATCCCTCCAGGCGTTATCCATCGACCCCCAGACCCTCGAGCCAGAACACGTTTTGGAGTGCCTTCGGCTCGCTGTTCATGTGAAAGATCTCACATTTGGTGACAACCTTGTATTTGACCCGGATTCCGAGGAAGGCATACGCTATTATGACTTTTTCGACCTCGAAGCTTTCACAGTCCCCACCGTTGAATATGAATCGTCGACTACCAACAGTATGCCCCTTCAAAACGAATTTTTACTGCCTAAATTGGAGTCGTTGGAGGTGAACGATGGTTATATAATTGGAAATGACAAGATCCGCAGAATTCTTATGAGCAGAATAGATGCGGCGCAACGCAGGTTAACTTCTCCCCTTCGGTTTGTTAAAATCCAGTTCTGGAGGCAGAAGGAGGAGGATATTGTGCCGGAAATTGTTGCTCGTGCGCGAGATGCGGGGCTCGAGATGAAGCTGGATCTGGTGTATCGGCCGTCTAGTTCTCCCATTGTTGGGCCTTTGTCTCCGTCATTCCTGCTACCGAACCATTAGGCGATAATTCCCCGCCTCATCGAGATACCTGTCTGTAGGTGCCACGCAGCGTGGGTTGACGGTTGACCTCTTCGGCGTGTCAAAGTTCAATTCGCGAGGAAGAAAAGGGAGGATATTGAGCCGGAAATTGTCGCTCGTGCGCGAGATGTTGGGGTGGAGATGAAGCTGGATTTGACGTATCCGCCGCCTGGTCCTACTATTGGGCCTTTGTCTCCATCATTTCTTCTACCAGACTAAGTAATTGTGGCACGCCCCATCGAAGATATCCGTATGACTTGATAGAATTTTTTTTGAACATTGCAAGGAACATTGAAATACTATTCGATATGAGCTTGATATTTCATCACCCCTCAGCGCGCTCTAGCCCATATAGTGAGAATGCTAATCCACAATGAAACGGATGCTGAGTTGTTGAATATGCAACAAAAGAATTTGGAGAGGACATTGAGGACATTGCCATTCAAAGTAGGATCACAGGACCGTCGGGCCGTCGTATGTCCAAAAAGTCAGCGCCTGCGAGTCATGATAGGATTACAATCATTCCTTCAACCAAACCACCATGTACTTAGACCCAATCCTCACCGAATTATTGCGAAACAATGAACTTCCGTTAGAGTCACAACTCCAAGAGACAAGGCAGTTGCGTTCACGAGCAAACGAGGATTTATTGCACATCGACACGGAAATCCAACGCTTGATGGCGAAACGGGAGCAGGTTCAAAGGTCACTTGACATCTACAATATCATATTATCCCCCGCTCGCCGACTTCTACCAGATATTCTGCGAGAAATATTCTGCTATTGCATTGGTCGAACCTATCCACTTTTGAGTGCGACGGAGGCACCGATGGTTCTGACTCGCGTATGCAGCCTATGGCGGTCTGTTGCGTTTTCATCCCCCCGGATTTGGACAAGACTACATATTCCACTTCCAGGAGATCCACGAATTTCCTCAAACCTTGTGGTAAATAACGCTCATGCGCTCGAACTGCGTCGCCAGGAATTCTCCAAGACGATGGCGCTTCGGTGCCAGGCGGTCAAGGAATGGTTGGACCGATCCGGCTCATGCCCATTGTTTCTCTCAATCGCATACCCCTTCAATTCTATTCCGCCCATTGGTGACAATGGAGGAGCAGAGGAGGACGATGTGGCAGGTCCACTTTTCCAGATTATCTACCCGTATGCGCCACGATGGGAACATCTCCGCCTGTCGATGCCACTTAGGATCTATCAGAAGTTGGAGACAAAGATATCCCTTGACAGGCTATCTAGGTTGCGAAGTTTCACAGGGAAAATTTTGTCCCCGGCCCCCCTGGCCGCACCAACCCCGACCCCACTTCACATCATCGAGCTTCCATCGCTGAAGACGCTGTCACTAAATTGTCTACAATTAACCCGCAACCTTGGCCGTCATCGAAACTCCTGGTATCGTCTTACCGATATATGTTTCGAGTCCCCAGTTCCTGACACAGATTTACTTGAATTGCTCAGACAATGCCACAGTCTTGTTGTTCTAGAGGTCAGTATGCAGGTATTTCGAGTCTGGCAGCAGGGCCATGAACTAAATTTAGCGATGGTCCTGCTGCCCCATCTCGAGAGTCTCAAATTCCGCGAAATGGGACCGGCTTCACCAGCAAGTTTTGCACTTTACGCACCCTCTCTAAAGTTACTTCGGTATAGATGCCCCCACCGCTATCAGGATAATTTTGGCGGCATCAACGAGAGGCGACTGTCAAGACCGGAAGCACTCATCCGACTTATCTCCAATGCAGCCGCATCCCTCGAGACGTTATCCATCGAACCCCAGGCTTTCGAACCAGGACACGTTTTGGAGTGCCTTCGGCTCGCTGTTCATGCGAAAGATCTCACATTTGGCGACAGCTTTCTGGACCTAGATATCGAGGAAGAAGTCCGTTATCATGACTTTTTCGACCTCGAAGCTTTCACAGTTCCCACCACTGAATATGAATCATCGAGCAGTATGCCCCTTCAAACCCAATGTTTACTGCCTAAATTGGAGTCGCTAGAAGTGAACGATGGTTATATAATAGGAGATGACAAGATCCGCAGAATTCTTATGAGCAGAATAGATGCGGCGCAGCGCAGGTTAACCTCTCCCCTTCGGTTTGTTAAAATCCAGTTCTGGAGGCAGAAAGAGGAAGATATTGTGCCGGAAATTGTTGCTCGTGCGCGAGATGTGGGGATCGGGATGAAGCTGGATCTCGTGTATCAGCTGCCTGCTCCTCCTCCCAGTGTTGGGCCTTTGTCTCCGTCATTCCTGCTGCCGGACCATTAGGTGATAATGCCCCTCCTCATCGAGATACCTGTCTGTAAGTACCACTAGATAGATATGCTTTGAATACTTTCACTTGCCCACGCTGATGATACCGAGCGACATTCGAAGCTCGTGAGAGAAAACAAAGAGGCGCCGCCCGACTTGATGTGAACCTTAGTAATAGTCTGACCATCCAACTCGGGTCCGGGTTTTCAGTACTTCAGAAAAAATGGGGCCACACTTAATAACCGCCAGTTGAACTTCGTCCCGCTCCACTTCCGCTTCCGAATTCTTGCTGGGGCACTATCTATTCTTAGTCTTCTTCCCTTTTTTCCCTTGCATTATGATTAACTCCACCACTCCTCTACACCGCAACTTCATTCCTCTAACATATGCCCCGTCTCTGCGCCATTCGACAAATATCTTACGCCACCACGAAAAATTGGAAGCAAAAAAAAAAAACGATGTTGAAATGATTAATAAATAAAAAATCCACGTCCGTCATCCCTCCTTTCTTCCTTCCTGCCTTGGTTAAATCAACTACCACCCCTCACTCGTCGCGGTTTATTTACATTTAGATGATACATTCGCATTTCGCGTTCGACTCCAAAAATGAGTTGGGTGTGTTCATGTCTGAACAGCATTAGTGGCGCACCGCACGCGACAGTTGTTTAACAACGCCTCAATTCGAGCTTCATAAAAAAATAGCAAAAGGGGAGAAGAAGAAACAAGTCAATACAAGAGGAACGTCCCTGAGTGGATGGTCCTCACAGCTTTGACACCGGCCCTCTCGCATTGAGCTTCTTCTGCAACTTGGCCTACGAAGAAGAAAAAAAAACGACGGAAAATAGTAAGCAACTCGTTGGCATTTTTCACACAATGAGGGGGACTTACGTTGACAGCGTCGATATAGACATTGGTGATGACCCAGTGTTCCCTCTTCATGTCTTTTCCGTGGATGGAAAGCGCCAAGTCCTTGGTCATGATTCCGTCCTCTTCAATAATTTCCACGCACGACGCCTCGAGGTCCTGTGCGAACAGGCGCAGGGCGTCGTTGTTGTCGAGTTTGGCACGGTGCAGGAGCCCACGAGTCCATGCGAAGATGGAGGCGACAGGGTTCGTGCTCGTCTCATTGCCCTTCTGGTGCTCGCGGTAGTGCCGGGTAACAGTGCCTGTAACGAGAAGGATTTAGCACCAGCGACATGTTCGGTGTGTGTGGTAAAACGCCGTACCATGTGCGGCTTCGCTCTCAATGACCAGCCCATCAGGCGTCAACAGCTCGCTCGTCATCATCCCGAGACTTCCAAAGCCCTGCGCGAGGATGTCGCTCTGTACATCTCCGTCGTAGTTCTTGGTCGCCCATACGAACCCACCCGAGGACTTGACGGCTTGTGCGACCATGTCGTCGATGAGTCGATGCTCGTAGTAAATGTTGAGGGCCTCGAATTGGGCCTTGTATTGGCTATCCAGGATCCACAAGGTCAGGAAATCGCGCATATATTTTGATAAAAAAAAAAGGCCTTACCTTTCGTAGATCTCTTGGAAAATATCCTTGAATCGCCCATCGTATTTCTTCAAGATAGTGTTCTTGGTCGACATAAACTGCGGAAAGTCAGTAAGATGTAGTCAAAGTACTCCAAGGAAAACGAACTCACCAGAGGCATTTTCTTAGCCAAGGCCATCTTGAATGACGAATGCGCGAAACCAGTGATTGACTATGGAATCAACTCAGTCAGCGGCCAGTTTGACCAGCAAAAACCAAGGATGGAGTGGACGATACTTACCTCGTCGGTGTTGTACATGGCCATAGCCACACCTGGTCCTTTGAAGTCATACACATCCATCACCGTCGCAGCAGACCCATCAGCCGGAGTATACACAAGCTGTAGCTTGCCTGGTCCAGGAGCAACGTAGTCCGTTGAACGGTACTATAACAAAGGATTAGGTTCCAGCGCTCTTGGGGCCATTGGCAAGGAAAAGGCGCACCTGGTCTCCGAAAGCATGACGACCGATGATGATGGGCTTGACCCAACCTGGGATGGGCTTTGGGATCTTGGAGAGGATGATGGGCTCGCGGAAGACTGTGCCGCCGAGAATATTTCGGATCTGTTGTTGTGAAGGTCGGTTAGGAAATGCGGTGTATAGGTGCTACAAGGGGAGACACGAGGCAAGTCGAAGAAGATGAACGACGTACAGTTCCGTTGGGACTCCTCCACATCTCCTTCAACTTGAACTCCTTCACGCGCTCCTCGTCGGGGGTGATGGTTGCGCATTTAATACCGACGTGGTACTGCAAGATGGCATTTGCAGCGTCGACGGTGACTTGGTCATTGGTCTATAGGAGGTCGTACGAATTGAGGATTTACGAGGTTCATCAGGGAAGGAGAGATAAAGAAAGGTCAGGAACGGCGATCACCATGGGGCAAGTTGCGAACCTGATCCCTGTACTCCAAGCCCAGGTCGTAGTACTTGATATCCAGCTGAAGATAAGGCAGGATAAGCTATAGGCGGGTCTTCAATTAGCATCGTGTTCTCGAGAATCGAAGGGGGTGACGCCGAAGCGACAAAGCCAAAAACAAAATGGCGCACCTCTTCTCTAATTTTCTTCCAAATAATCCTGGTCATTTCATCTCCATCCAGCTCTACGACGGGGTTCTGGACGGTGATTTTCTGGAGTACTCCCGACATGGTATCTATGATGTGGTATGAAAGGGGAATTTTGTTAGGGCACAGTAAAGCTTGGTAGAAGCGGAGGGACAGGGATCAAGAGAAAATAAAATTGAAGCGGTCGGCTGGCGGGATGAAGGAAGTCCGTGGGTTTATCCATCCATGCGCCCAAGCTTCCGTCATGATAGGTCATGACCCATATGCGGCTTATTTGTTTTGACGAGGGTAACATAGAAAGAAGGAAGGGTGAAGATTAGGATAGGACGTACATCGTGTGCTCGAGAACCCTCGATACGACACCGATAGCGACGACGACGAATACGAAGGCGCCCAAGCCTTATTCACCCGGGCCCTTGTAGTCAACAGTCGCACTGGGCGAGTGGCAATGGCTGTCCACATCCTTCCTTGCTGTAGTTGTCTAGTGTCCTACTGTTGTCTGGTGTCCTACTAGCTACATGACTCAGTCAAGTTTCTGTTTGTTTTTTCCACGATATCTCCTATGCTTACTGGACGTCGTTTACGAATGGACGGTCCGGAGATTGGTAGTCACGATTGGTGCCAAGGGTTGTGAGTTTGGGTAGGCTTGTCGACGACGACGGTGGGGGTTGGTTGTGGGGGTTTTAGTTACAGATTTGAAAGGTTGCGATGCCCTTGAACTGTTCAATAACGTCAACGATCCGTATGAAGGCCCTGGATGACCCGGCCGCTCAATGCGGGTTATCGAGGGATCTAGATGTCATATCCTACAACATTCACATAATCCCGAGACATTACCGATACTTCCCCACATGTCCGACGTATATAGAGGTATAACTTTTTCCTGCACAGAAATTTCGAAGGACTAATATATACTTAGCGCGCACACGTCGTTTTTGATTTTCCCGAATTTCTTTGCATCGTGCATGTGCAACAAAATTATCAAGACCAAACGGAGCAATCACTTGTCAACGGAGGCCAACCAAAACGCGTACACGTATCAACGATCGTCGGATGGCAATGTGTGACAAATGTCAAGAGCAATGACATCCAAGAGTTCTGAGGTAATGTTAGAACACTTCCAGAAACCGGGGAACTTCAGGTTTCCAACACGACATACGGAAATAGTAAAGTATTCACTGAATATCGATTCTGAATAATATACACAGATATGTATAACTTGGACGTGGGTAGCGCGGGATGGATTCAAAAAAGTACCAGATATAGGACAGATATAGGAGGAACCGTAGAAATATATAGGGTGCAATGAGTGAATGATGTACGATAGGGATATACTGGGGTGGCCCGGCCCAGTGGGAAGTTTAGGTGGTAATATCGTTCGGGCGAATGAATTAGAGTCTGCCGGACGTGGAAGCAAAACGAGTGTGTGGGATTTCCAATCTTCAGGCAAAGGTAGGAGGTGGGTAAAATCGAGTAAAAGCAAGCGTGGAATGGGTATGGGTATGGGTATGGATGAGGAAACGTCAAGGTCTTAACCCAGGCGTTTAATGGATTAGCGAACTGGTTTTTGAGAGGTATCGCTTTTATCCTCTTGGCCGAATAGTGTCGAGCTGGGAGAGGCGGAGGGGGTGGGTATGAGGGTCGAATAAGGAGGTTGTGCCAGTGAAGGATATAGGAATCCAGTATATAGGGTGATTGTCTGTGATGGTGAAATGGGAAGCGAGAAGGAAAACAAAAAGACGAGGATAGCTCAATGTAGGCTTTGAATGTCGTGCAGGAAACCATATAGGCATGAATGAAGGACGAAAAACGGACAATGCTGAAAAACAATATGCAAATCTAGAAAATAAAGCACGACGACGACGTGAAAGAGATATTATAGGATGAGGTAAGAGTGGAAGATGACTGAGTGTGGTAGTAGGGTATGAATGAATGAGAAGTGATTAGATGCAATGTCATGCTGAAGACAAGTGAAAAAATGCAATGTGCGATGGAGATGAAGGGACAGTATAATGTCATGAATGTTCAAGAGAAAAGAAAGGAAATGATGAATGCAGGGGTATAATATAATGCAAAATGAAAGAAATCCGTGAGCAATACAAAATTGAGAATGAGGAAAACCAAGAGTGTAGCATGCAAAATAGCGATTAGGGCGGAGAAGAAATCGAGGTCCGGATGTTTTGTTGGAACAGGGTGATGCAAAAGCTTGGAAGAAAACAGGGAGGACTTAAACCTGAATGTGTGGAATCTGAGATTCCTCAAAAATTCCCCCGAGCTTCGGCCTCGAGCCTCTTCCATTTTCAAAGCTCGAGCGGTGTCTCGTCTGATAGTCATAATGCCCATCTCTTCCTCCTTCCCTCGCCACGCGTTTCCTCCCAGCATTCACACGGCGGGGTAAATCCATGGCAAGCGTGAACTCCTCCTGGGTTTGAGCATCAGCGCCCAATCCATGACCAACATCCACTTGCGGACCAGCACCAAGCGGAATCTTGGGTAAACCGAGAGCAATGCGAGAGGCGTTGGGTAAAGGAAGAGGCAATGCAGCACCTTTAATGCCATACGCCGGCGAGGGGTCGAATTCGTCTATGCCAGAGATGGAAATCTGCATGGAATCGTCCGTGATCATGTCGATCTCTACTTGCGTATATATCGGCGCGGGGGTAGGCGAACGAGGGACATCCATGGCCTTTCGTGCATTAGTAGGCGATATTGGCGGACTAGGAAGGGGTGCATTTCCATGCGATAGAGGCGCTGCAACTGCTTTGGTGCTCTTCAGCTGAGGTCGATGTTGAGCATCCTGAGGAACTGCCGTCATGGGCTGACACAGGAGACTATCCGCTGTAAGCCCATTCACGTTCTTTCGATGGTGGTTCCTTTCCTGAGGCTGTTCCGGAAGCGGTTGAGGCAGTTGTCGTGGCTGCAGCTGCGGCGTTTGCGGCATTTTCAGCCTATGTCCACCGCCCTGCAAGCTCCTCTGCACACCCTTCGCTTTCTGCACAAATACGCCCATCATGCTGCTCGTGCGCACCCTAGGACGAATCTTCGGCCGCTCGATGAAGCCCATCTCCAGGCGGTCCATGTTCATGCTCAGGTCATCAATATCCTCAGAGTGTGGTTCGACATCAGAAG
>Ga0307517_10015243_pt1 | contig 10232 bp, 12 predicted proteins | sample 23_EM_MG_FD_194515 | JGI IMG/M metagenome (GOLD analysis project Ga0307517, IMG submission 194515) | Populus trichocarpa ectomycorrhiza microbial communities from riparian zone in the Pacific Northwest, United States - 23_EM | ecosystem: Host-associated > Plants > Roots > Unclassified | place...
ATATATATAGAAAGCGGAATGATGGAGCGGTCAGAAAGGGTGCGGAAGGGTGCAGGATATAAAAGGAACATTATGTAAGCATCTCCGGATGGCCAGAGGTCTTCCGAAGTGATCAGAATCGCGCCGGAAATAGAAATGAGCAGCGGGAGGAAGAAGAAACGTCGGAGCAGCGGGAAAAACTGCGGAGGGGCGCGGGGGAGTGCGGAAGCGTGCGGGAAGATGGCGGAGGTCAGGTGATATGTCCTATGATGTCACGGTACGTGACATGACTTCCAATTCCAGATAGTCCCCCCAGGTATTTCTCACTGGCCGGAGATTTCGTCATGTCAAAGGGCTTCGGACGTATTCAAGTTGAGGTATGATCTTTTGGTGTGTCTATACCATCTGTTGACCATGTACCCTGAAATACAGCATTCCACGGGACGATCCCTTAGAAAATCATATCTCCACGATAACTGAATTTATCAACAAATACCACAAGCTAGACGGCAACATAGCCCAAAAGGGATCATTTTGGAAAATTTCTGCGTATCTCTCATTGGTTTCCTGGCCCAAGATGTATCGGCGAATCACCAATTGGACTTCTAAGGGATATATCTACCTCCTTTCCTCCCTTCCATTTGACGAGCTCAGATACAGCTTCCGGCGGTACACTCCAGGGTCGGCATCGAACAATGACTTTCATGAGACACTTTCCTCTTTCTGTGAAGACGAGAGGGTTGTCAAGCGTCTTCTAAACTTCCTTAACTATCTTCGTTATCCCGCTTTGAAAGCTGCAGAGAAACCGCAAGACCTAAACAAACTCCTGACAGCGCTCGAAGCCGAAAAGTCTGGCGACGTTGACTCTGCATACAACGAAGAAACCTGCATTGTACTCCACCTCCTTCTCCTTGCTCTACTCGTTGGTTTGGGGCATTCGTTGACGAAGTACCATATGGCCTACAAGGCTGTGCAGAAAAGGGAGAAGAAGGAAGGCGAGAAGGCGAAAGAGGAAATGCGAATGCTGGCTATCCATTCCTGGGAATATGGCCGACTTCTTTGGGAACTCGTATCGTCGCAGATGTTTGACAATCATATTCATGTCTTGCTCGGAACCACGTTGAACGCCAGAACTGTCTTGTTCCATAATCAAGACTTGTACTCTTCAGTGGTGGGGTTTGATGATCTGCCTGGGAGAAAGATAGTGCAGGGACATAGTAACTTGGACCCTGGCTGTTCTGAGCAGAATACAAAGAATAGTAACGGAGTCGGAAAACAGAGTGACGGAAAGAGTGGGTGTGTGTGTGGTGCAGGTGTTGGGCGAGGGTTGGATATGGACATGCAGATGAAATACGAAGAAGAGGATGTAGAGGAGGAGCAACGACTGGCAACTGTTACCTGAAACATTGCCTCCGAGAGTTCCTTTGTCGCCTTTTTTAGTCGTTGGCTCAAAACTATCACCAGCGACCTTGCAGCTCTTCATCTGCTGATGCAAGAGAGCAAGGGCAACACCCCCACTATCGGAGCTACCCTTGTTGCTGCGAACAGTTGGGAGTGTACTCCTCAACGTTGGTTGGACTGGCGCGAGATTATTCGCGATCTTTGCAGTTCTGATGGCAATGTTGAGCCTCCGGTGGCCATAGCTTCCAATCCCGTAGACCCCACAGCCATCGGCCTTGTCAGTCCTGATGCACGATCTGCCACAGGTCGGGATTCATTTAGTAGCGAACTGGCCGAAAAAGCCATCGAGCACCTTCAATATTCTATAGATCAAAACCAGTGCAACACCCCGATCATATCTGCCTTTGGAATAAATTGTCCTGGAACAGCAATCCCAGTTGGTCATGTCCAATGGAAAGGCCATCTACATTGTGAAGCTGCGGCGATCTGTCTCTTTAGTTACACAACATCAGAGCTGCTTATGGTGGGCTATCATAGTAATTCTGGTTAAATTCATTTGATCAAGCGCGGTTTAGTACAGTCCTCCCCAGGACATCTCGTTTTCCAAGCTATGTTGCCCTGTCTGTTGGGAGCTCTTTCAAGTTGTGAGGCGCGGAAGGGAGGAAATGCAGGTTCGCAGCTATCACACCTCCTTTTACCCAGTGGAATTGCTGTCCTCGTTTCCGGATGAGATTGTAGTGGAAATGGTCTCTCGATTTGAGGTGCATCTGCGACATGCACTTGTTACTTTTACGAGGGGAAAGTAAATGATAGGACTCCCCAACGACGCCAAGAGTCTGCGATCTCTCATTGTTTTTATCCTTTTCACCTGTAGTGTTTGTACTTCGTCAAAATATACCCTCACATTGTAAGTCTGTAGCTTATTCCCTTGTACGTATGTGCAATTATTTTCGTTCTGCTGGGTCCCGTCGAGCTGCCATTCCATTGGTTGAATCTTAATGCCCATTTTGCTGAAAGTAAGAATATTGACGTCAGAAAATGACATATGCTTTAAGAGTGTCATTCTGCGGCAATTATTCAGATGGCCAGATCTATCACACCTTCGTGTTTGTCAACTTCTCAATAATGCGATTCAGTTCTTTCACATCGTCTTCGTTTTGGTCAATGCCTAGTTGGTCGCATTCTTCGTGGCATGAAAGGAGAATTTCCCTGATTCGAGAGTAGTTAGGTCTGAGAACTTTCGTTTTTTGGGTGCCATGCAGTCACAATGAGATGGCATAGGATGTTTGAGGGGCGATGAGAACACGACCATTGCCCCATTCTCTGCGATGGAGGGAAGGCCATACCTCAGTGTCACTTCGCTGGTCGACGCCGATGGAGTTGAGGCAGTCAACTTCTTCGGCTTCTTGCTTCTGAGGTTCCCAAGATGTATGCTATATTTGAGTTGCTTAGCAAATATCACAAAAAATTACACACCAATGCGATTCATGGCCATTATCAAAGTTGCGACAGGAACATCCGTTGGACTTGTCACTTAAAGCGGTTGTGCGACGCTTTCAATTCGGCCACAGGTTCTTGGGAGGGAAAGTATTTCCAGGCACACGTCGACGCTCATTATGGCAAGACGGTTCAATTTGTAGGACATCCGCCAGGGCCACTCCAAGGCATTTGCTTCGCTTGATCTTCTTCCCTTCTCGTCGTGCGGTACAGATGGTTTTGAGGGTGAGATGAATGTTGCAACCTTCAGTCCCAATCAGATTTATCTCGCTCTCGCACGGAATGACAATCGGACTCATATATACGACAGAAGAATGTTAGGAAAATGGAGTTCTGAACAGAGAGCATGAAGGAAGGGATCAAGTTCGTGTACGTGGAGACGGTGGATGAGGTGTTACATGAGGTTTTCAAAGACGATCCCGATCAACTCCCACGCGACGCGTCAACAAACGCGGACCGGACTGCCAGCAGTTTGAGGAGGAGTGTTGGAATTAGACATGTATTGTCGTCCATCGTGACCAAGGATTCATGATCCTCCTCCATTTCATCGATGACATCCGAAAATAATGGCATCTCGACTGGATCCTCGTCTTCAACATTGATATCTTGACTTGTCTCAGTTTCTGTCCATGCTGGTGAACGTGCTGGGGAGGATAACGGTCCGCTGAATTCACTGGCCAATGATGGCTTGTCCTCTACGTCAGCAGGTTCCATCACAGTTTCAAACTGGTGCTTTTCCTCTGCCACCCCAGTGGTTGACCTTGGCCGTCAGTGGAACTTCCCCTTTTCCCTTGCCAGCTTCTTCTCTCTCTTTAATTTCGCCTTCGTCTTACGGATGTTGAACGGATTGAAATCAAGGATCGTGATGGGACTCATATAGACTCCGATATCGTGGTGAATCATGACACATCATTGCCCAGCGGAGGTTGTTATCCATCGGGTGGGAGTGTTTGCGGCATTGAACCATTGGGAGATAGGTGGACCCCACTCGGCCCAAGCGATTCGTTGTGGGTCAAAGGTGACTCTGGGTAGTGGAGGATTGGACGTATCATCATATCATCGTCATGCTATTTCCAAAAAACTACTCCAGTGCACAAAGAGAGTATAGGAAGTTGTCGGATCAAAGTGGATGTTGATGGCTCCTGCGATGGCGATAAAGCTATCTCTGACAGAGATTTGGAAGAGGCAAAGGGCGTCTTCTCCACTTGCCCAGAAATCCTCTTTTGGGGGCAAAGGGATCCATCTCGTCCGAACCTACATCGGCGCGCTCCTGGGCTCGTCATCTCCTGTTTAGATGGGACGTAGTAGGCATCAGGTTTGGTTCTGCACGGCAGGTAATAATGTCAATCTCTACACCATCAGCGAGAGAGGGAAGACTAAGAAAAAGGATCGGCTGCAGAGAGTCAGTAGTTGGTTTGGTTGGGATGCGGAAGAAGTCAAATGCGGCTGATGTCGCTCGGAAGGATGATGAGGTCTTCCTCGAGGAAAAGAATGCCCGAGTATGTTCAATAAGGGATGGTGAAAGCCTAATAGTAAGATGTTAAGCACATCCAAGGACCAATTCCAAATAAAAATATGATCTTCCTGGTCATGCACAGAGTTGAGGACAAGCGGATACGATCATGTATTCGTGTTGAGCCACAGTCATCTCCTTGTAAATCCACGCTTCTAGAAGCTTCCACTTGTCTAGGGTCTCGGTTCCAGACTGAAGCCATCGGCTTGGAATCAAGATCCCTTGAGGCGGTTGATTAACTCAAGTCTCATAAGGTAGTCTTCGACGTGTTGTGCATGGGCAGAACATCATCAGGAGTAGACATTGGGTGGTGGAGGAGCTTGTGAACGAAGGCAGAGAAGGCAGATCTGATATTGGCAACATATTTAGTATGAAGCGGATTGGCGCGAATGCTCGGAAATCTGCAAATATGGTTTAGAACGAATCGGTTGGATAACTTGTCGATAACATACCAAGAGATTGGTTAAACGAAGGAGACGATGTGCCTGTAAATGTATGTCAGATCATGTACTTGGGATGTGGAGTCTACAGAGGCAGAGTCTCTGCCTTAACCAACGCAGAGTCTAAATCGAGCCACCAGTTGTCAATACTCACTAGTATCACAGTAGGGAGAGGACGTCAACACGGTTGCGCAGCAAGTCTAAAAATGAGGTGTTAGAGTCATGGTATTGGATAGTAAGGCATGAAGGAAGGGCTCACCAGTATCAGGAGAAGATGCCGCTCAGGAACCAAGGTTTGCGCAGTAAAAATACTATGAAGTGTTAGACCAACGGAGTAGGATATAAGGATGTAGCTGTACTCACCAGTATCCTGATAGGTTTGCGCAGCGGATTTCAGTCAGCAGCTGTTCATGCGAGATTTGCTAGATAACGATTGATATCGGAATTGGAGGGGACTAGGGATGCGTCACGCAGGGTCTACTGATGGCAGAAGCGGAGTCTACACTTGGCTTGAGCGACGCAGAGTCTACACCATAGCCAGCTTGAGTCTACTTTCAAACTCGAAATGTAGGACTGATCAGCTTACCTGGATCACCTGCTGATCATGATCATGAAAGCTACCTTCATAATTACATAACTTTATGTAATCACTTGTGCCATGAAGCATTGACAAGCGAATAAATTTTTCAAAAACCATGAAAGCTAAAGTAAGGAGGAGAAACAGGGTAGTTTCAAATTCAGTAACCTTACTGTTTCTTGCAGGCTTCTTATTTCCTCCAACAGAGCAGTGTTGTTCTCTTGCAAAAAATTTCGACGCTCTCAGAGCGGCAGTGTGGGGGCAGTGCCAGGCTTTAGTCCAAATTCTATTACCTTCCACCAGGCCTCTGAAGCCCTTCCGTACCGTAGAAGTAAATCGCTCAACATCGCTGGTAGATGACATACTTCATTGGCGTAGTGAAAGCGGGCCGTTTTGGCTGTGTGTCCCATCTGTAATGCCAGCACATCCAACTCATCCAATTCCAGCTCAAACTCTGACCCTAAAAAGACCCTACCAATCTCAACGCAGAGCTGGTGATAGACTTGGATTCCTGCATCGACTCCGCAGTAAGTCTTCAAGTAATCTTCGATGTGCTTGTACATGACATCTTCTGTTGTAATCTTGCAGTCCTGTATCCAAAGGTTGCGCGAATAGATCTGGTAGGCCTCTTTTCCATTAAGTAGATAGGCAAGTTCTTTCTCAAGGGGTCGGATGATGAGCAAATACTTTTCAAGCGCCCGTGTAAGCCTTGGGTGACATTTGATGGGGATGAAACTTTCCTTCCCAGTTATGCCCTCCATCTTGGTTCTTCTGGTGACAATCCAGATGTCCTTTCCGTCTCGAAAAAGTCCTTGTCCGCAAATTGAGTTAGTGAGCTGATGGTCAACAAATTCGGTGATACGCGAAAGTTGCCCTGCTGTGCAGAGAGTAAGGAGAGCAAGCTTTCAGTTAACGGAATCGCATTTTTTGAGAATATCTTGAACTGCCACCATGTTAAACTCCAGGCGCCCACTGCTGTTGACGACGGCGAGGTTAGATGATTGGTCACGAAGCAGAAACCTGATGAGGCAACGCTCGTCATCCAGGAAGGCGCCATTCTTCGTCCAGCTGTACCCCTGTGACCTATCTGCCCAGTCATCTGGAATCCAGTCAGGTATCGACAAGCCAAATTCTTGAGAATGGCAAATGGCCTCGATCTCCTTTTCCACCTCATCACACAGCCTCAGGTGGCCCTCTCTCCAGCGTTCGATGTCGAGATGGGTTTGTCTGTGTGTGATGTGCATTCCATCCTCACTAACGCGGGTCATTGGTGCTTGATTGGGCACCAAAGCAATAAATGATGTAATGGCCTGATGGGCAACCACTGTGTTGAATCGCGAACGAACGTTGGGCAAGATGTTTTTGGCTACCTCCTCCTCGACTGCTCTAAAAGCCGAAAATAATTATGCAAAAGTGGAGCAGAAAAACGTTGACTCACGTATCCAGATCCAATGTGCCAGGTTGCGCCTTTCTAACACGGAGACCAGCCTCATAGAGGATAGTGCTGCGAATTAGATATAGGAGGTGAGCGAAGACCTGCGTCATGCCATCTCCAGCCCTGAATGTCCCGTCTTCTTGCAACGCATAGAGGGCAAAGAAACACTCCATCGGATCGTCCCATCGTGAGCCTGAACCGCCAGAGAAGGGATAGAGAAAGGGTTTGATAAAGCGATGGAAGGCATCGAGTTCTTCTGTTTCAACCTGGGGTACTCCATCATTCAAGTTCGTCCCTTCGATTCGCTTCTTTAAGACAGCTAGCAGCGCAGCTGCACGGGTCCTGTCGCCGTCGCTGAGAGGAAGAGAATACCCAGATGGGTGTTCATCGCAAAAGGAAAGGATTGTGCCAGTGATTTTTCGAAGGAGGAGGCCATATGTACCAACCAAGGAGTCATCTGCGACAAATGTCCAGAGGTCCCCTTTGCTCTCCCTACGCGGAATAGGCGTCATAAAAATAAAAAGGTAAGAGAAGATCCATAAACACTCACTTGAGGGGATATTCCTGTAGCATGCGCCTTATTCTAGGTTCGCTGCCTTGGCCCTTCCGTTTGATCCCTAATAAGTAGGTAGCAACCACTTCACGAAGCGCTCGACGAAGGGGGCGGGGGTTGGGTTGGTTGACGAAAGACTTGAGGGATTGAACCTTTTGTTTGCTGAACAAGGAAAGGTTGGGCGACACGTCTGATTCATCCGTTTCATCTAACAGGTACGGCGAAAGATGTTGATGCCACTGCATCACCTTGAGAAGCGGCGGGATCTCTCTTTCTGATGCCAAATAAGGCACAACTTCATGGCAATCCTTCTCCAGATCCGGAACAAGCTGAGTCAAGTACAGCTTGTAGCGACTGTTGGCTTGAGGTCCAGAGAGCTGAGGGCTGACTACGAAGTATTTCGGATGGGACTCAAAGAACGTCTGCACCTTTGCATCTTTCCCTTTCTTTGCAGCTTTTTTATGTTTCTTAGACCAATGCGTCGCCATCACATTCGGCTGCTTGCAAGCATAGTTGCAGTTCTCGGAGCTACAGCGCAACCCGTCATCCACCTTCAGGATCGGTAAAGGCTTCGTTATGAATGGTGGACTAGGAGCATCTCGGAATGCAGTCTCTGATGAGAGGAACAATTGCGCTTTCAGCTTGATCCACTTCTGCAGCTTGATCACGATATCTTTGCTTGCCTTGAGACCATGGCCCCCCAGCTCCTTACAGGTTGCGTGAACGACACCGTTCTGAATATTGATACCCTTTTGGCAAGCCTGGCAGGCTAGTAGCAGAGGGGTTTCATGGCCTTTTAGCCATCTTGGGCTGAGAATGATAAGACCAACCTTCTTCATGGCAGTTGAGATGTCGCCGAGGCCGTGGATATCTTCTTTATCATCATCTACGTCTACAGGCTCTACTTCCTCATCCTCCTGACTGCTGCTGACATCCTCCAGAACTGGTCGACGTCTTGTCTGCCTTCTGGACTGCCAGAGTGCAGAGGCATTGTCATTGTTGCTCTTTTCTGGGGGGACTGATTTGTTCTGAGGAGCAGTGACACTGGCGTTCCTTTTGGCTGATGGGCCCTTATCCGATGCATGGCTTCGATTGCATGGATGCAGATCCGATGGAATGAGTGGTGAGGGCGGTGAAGAAGAGGGCGGTGTGAATAATGGAGAATGGGGCGGTGTGAACAAAGGAGAAGAGGGTGGCGCGAACTGGTGTGGAGTGTCACCAGAAGAACTTGGCGAGCAGTTCACGTTGGACCCTTGTTCGCTTTCGGTGGCAGCAATGACTGGGATGACTGGACTTGAGGGTACACCGTTTGGAACGGGAGACTTGGACCGAGGAGAAGAATCTGGGCTTCTGATGGGAAGGCTGTTTGACGGAGCAAGAAATGTCTCGAATGTGGAAATCCTGGTTTCCTTCGTGGTTGTGGAACCACCAGCATCTGGAGGCGAAGTGAAGTGGACCTGAAGTGGAGAAGCTTGCTTTGATGGTGCGTCCTTGGGCAGACGACCAATGGGAAGTGCCGTTGTGGCTGGAGGTGAGGAGAAACGATGCAAGGGTTTGTTACTGCTTGGATTGGCCGAGGAAATTTTAATGTCATGGATTTGGTGGTTCTTCTGTAAGTGTTCTTTTTCGAGGTGTTCGCTGCCTCAAAAGAACACTTGGGCATATAGCACTCGAGGTGACCAGAATTCTTGTCTCGAATGCATTCGCCGTGCTTTGTGGACTCTGCAGAATTAAAGCAAGGTTCGTTCCAAAGTCAAATGAAGAAACTCACTATTATCCTTGGTGATGAAGACCATCATACTCATGCAGTGATACGAGGTAAGGTGGTTGTTTAGCTGCGAGGCTGCGTTTGGGCCTCTGTAGGGCTTGTCGCAGAATTGGCAATTTTTCCTGTGAGTTGAAAGATGAGGCTTGTTCTACGGGATAGGGAAGAGGTTCTTACGAAGGCATTGAGAGAGGAATAGTTAAGGACGTATTAGGAAAGAGCCGATGACTCGACCTGATGGCAAGTTGACTCGAGTCATACTCACTCTCCCATGGATTCCTCACTGCCTAGGTCGCCCCATTTGTCTGCAGCACCATCTCTGAAGAGATCCAGAAGTACTTCAGAAATTTCGCCCACAGTCAATTACATGTATCAATTGAGCTGCCCTGAGGGATGCATATCCAAGTCTGCAGCTATGCGCAACTATAAGGTATGTCATCTTAGGTTTCTGTCGTGAAACAGTCTGAATCCCTCAACAGCTCAAAGAATCTGATTTTGCAATCCTGCAGCCAACAAAAGTCGTGCCAAACCCACACTGTCCAACCAAGAACGCGTATTGGTTCCAATGCGAAGAGATTGAGGTGTGAGGCTCGGCCCAGTATCTGGCGTTTCTAACTTTGATGATTTCCAAGGCATACATCACGCAGCGTAACAAGGCCACTGCAGGTGCAACGAAAGGTATAATAATTAGTCCATTCGATTTCAAGGTCTGACGCAGAAAACAGCGTCCACAATGGCGACAGGTGGTTCAAGTTCCGGAAAGAAGAGTTCGGAAGTTAAATCACGAACGCCTTCGCCAGTTAAAACTCTTAGGAACAAAATTCAAGGACTTGCATTCAATACGGAAGACCTTGGAGGGGTCGCACTGTCGACCAGAGGTACTTTGAATTTGAAAGAAGATAAACCTCCTCTCCAAAAAAAGTAAGCAAATCAGCTTTAGCTGCAGGTATGCATGAAGTCTATGGAGAAGAATTTGAGGCAATGAGCACGCCGTGGGGTGGGCGTGGAAATGGATGGTCAAGGAGCATGTTCCACTTTTAATTGGATTTGTTCACTCGTAAGTCTGACCTCT
>Ga0307517_10015244_pt1 | contig 10231 bp, 14 predicted proteins | sample 23_EM_MG_FD_194515 | JGI IMG/M metagenome (GOLD analysis project Ga0307517, IMG submission 194515) | Populus trichocarpa ectomycorrhiza microbial communities from riparian zone in the Pacific Northwest, United States - 23_EM | ecosystem: Host-associated > Plants > Roots > Unclassified | place...
TTTTCTCAGATTTCGCGCGGCCAGAATTTTCGTGTGCATAGCTGCCAACGCGCGCGAGCCGACTCGCGGAAATTAGATAAGCAAAGTTTATTACCAAAAAAGGAACTACGTTTGCTGACCAATCTACAACTTTTACCCCCCCTCCTCCCCCTATAGTCTCGCAAGCTCGACTAATAAACCATAGGTCGCACCCAAGGGTAGGCTCGCGTAGTGTTGCATACACTAGAAGAGTCGGACAGGCTTCCCCATAGTAGACTTGATGTGCAGGGACTTGACGTTTTGCCAGTTCTTCTTCAACAGAGAGACAAGAAAGTTGATGGCTGGCGGAGGATTGGCGTGGGGGACCGACGTAAGGAAACCTAACACTTACCGAGCATGACATTTGCCAAGACCTGGTCATCAGTCATCTGTATATGGCCGACGGCGACACCCAAGCAAAGGACCTTCTTTAACTGGAACTTGATCGTCGAACGGACCTCAGTGAGCTTGTTGGACAAATCCTCGGCGTGGGAGATGGGGGTGGGGAACTTTCCGGCCTTAGAGAGACCGGGTCCAAGCAGACGGGGGATCTGCTTAATCAAAGCTTCGGAGGCCAAGAAAGCGTCGTACTTCTTAGCGAGCTTCTTGACGAGCTTCTTGTTTTTATTGAGCCTGGGGCACGAGATCAACGACGGTGGAGGGAACGAGAGACTTTGTGAACGAACTTCTTCAGGTCGTCGACAGACATGTACTCGAGGTCAATCTGCTTAGCACGGTCGATGTCGGCGGCATCGGCAAGAATGCAAATAGACATCCTTGGCCGGGGGACATTTGGGAGTCTACAGGCGAGTATCAGATTCGGCACATCCGACGCCGCAAAATCTTAGCTCACTTGACGGTCCCAGAGAAACGCTTGTCTCTCTGAGGGTCGTAGTTTTTCAGGCCGATCTGCAGTTCAATGGTCTCGACGAAGTTGCGGCGTTTTTCAGTCGATGCCACAAGGAGATCCTTTACAGAACCCCGCACACTTGACACTGAGAGTTTGCTACCGCTGTAATACCCTGAGTATCGGCCGGGGGGTGCAGAACGGCGAAACACACCTCATGTTGGAGGGCTAGTCGTAGATAGTGGACTTACCGCGCCTTGGTCGATGGATGATGGCTGTTGAGACTGTCACGTAACGGCTGTGCAGTTTTGTGACGTGACAGATCGTCCGACGGATCAGCAAATTCGATCCGGAGGCACGTCCGATGGAAAGTAAGGACTAAGGCGACTCGCATGAATCCGGTTAGCCACCGGTGGTGAATTAACCATTGGCCTGAGAGCAGCTGGAGCACTACCGGTACACATAGCCAAATACAACACGCCGTTCATGTCTGAATGACCAGTTGACTGTACGCGAGTGATCGAGAAATTAAGTCCGTTGCCCTTCAGCATTTCGATGACACACGGGGCACCCGTCCCGTATCCTCGACTTCACCATGGAAGCACTACACCAAAGCCATCACATTAGCGTTAGTCAAAGAAAGAAAAGGAATGATGAGCGTACAAGGCAATCTTCCCACTTATTACTGAGCTTGTTGATGGCCCACTACCAATCCTCATCTCGAACACGGTGGAGGCTGATTGATGAGGTAGCCCATCACCGCCTCTGGCGCACTTGGCGTGAACGACGTGCCTACAAAGGAAGAGTAGAACCAGCCCTTGTGGGTGTTCTTGTAATGGTAAAGTGCATATCGGACATATCGTCTTGCCTGGACAGTCGTGTGAGCACCTGGGATCGGGTAGCGTGAAACCCGCGTACCGCTTAAGAAGAATCCACTCGTCTGGTCCTTGTGGAATTTCCTCGCAAGGTCGGCGCAATCACCGTCCAAGATCGTCTTGCACCCATCTAGCAGTGAGAGCTGCAGGTTGAAATCCTGCAAGATCTTGATCAATGCGGGTTTTAGACCAGGGATCTCGAGCCCATTCTTAATGCGCCGGATCAGTCGAATCGGGTCGATGCCGGCACCGACGTTCTCCAGTAGCCCGCGTATGAAGGCTGGGCGAATTAGTAACAAGCCTCGTTAGACGTGGGTGGCTTGGACCTACTCGGCCTTGTCTCAGAATACCTCAGAAGGTCTTCCCAGAGATCGTCGTCGTTCTGCTCCTTCGCAAAGTCGATGGCCTGAAGCAAGTTCTTAATCCTGGAATGCAGGCGCGTAACGACAGGACCCTACCCGGTTCACGTCACCCATTCGCTCGATGATGATAGTCAAAGCTTGACGGTTGTTCCCCATCCGGCCTAACAAGAAGACCATTTCTGGGACCAGGTCACGGTCTTGGCAGACGTTGTACGCCTGCCAACCAACCCTCAGTGCATGCGGATGAAAGTCATCGTAGTGAGGAAGCGCACCAGTTCCAAGTTGTAGGAATTACTGCCCCGTAAAAAGTCTATCAGACGAGGCCTGGCGTACTCCGCATATAGCCGGACCTGCGCGTCGCCGAATCCCACGGTGGAGAGAGGATCTTTCGTGAAGAGAGCATGCAGGTATAGGAACAAAAAATACGGTTGAGCTTGTAATTGCTGTACCACTCGAGTGATCTAGGATAGGGTAAGTTTAATCCCGCAGAGGTGGAGGGGGGACCTGCCGGAATGGAGTGAGTGTGGTCAACCAACAAAGTGATGCCTGGCGTTTTGGCAGCATCTTCTGCATCGAGTTGAACAGCTTTCATCTCTCCCCCTTTCTTCTGTTTCTCGAATAACTCTTGATCAAACTCGACGAGAAGCAGAGCTTGGTCGCGGACATCCGTGAAGAGGTTATTCTCCCTGATTAGATCAAAGACGTTGGGCCGCCGCAGCCTTAAGAAGAATTGGAGCGCCTTGCCCGGCTGGCGGTTTGCGATGTACCTGGTTGGATATCAATCGGGGCATTTCAAACTTGCCAGGAGAGTACTCACAGTTCTGCGAGACACTCCATCAGGATTATTGTATCTGGAGCGCTTGAAACCACCTTCGACGATGATGGCGCCCTATCCAATTCCGACTCAAGGGCAACGATGACGGAGGGTATATCGTAGATATCCTTTGGCCATGCCTTGATCGTTTTCAACAAGGCTTCACGATTGTGACCTAGGAAATGTGCAAGGATCATCTCATAAACCAATCGACCCAGTTTGGGGTTCTCAGTCGGTACGTAAGGGATGATGGCCTAGGCAGGGTTGTGAGAATGGTTAAGGGCGCGCAAGCACAAATACTAGCATCGATTTGGCCCTTTTGTGCGAAAACAAATAACCAGTCTTCCCACCGTTTGACATTCTGCCCACAAACTTTGGGACATAGACGTGCAGCCTTCGTGAATTCACCTACGGGGAGTTTTAGCCCTGGTGTCGTTTCTTCCGGATCACAATCGGCCCACCTTCTGCCACAAGGTGTTCAACATACTTCTGACCGATCTCTGATGCATTGATATCTCCACCCTGTGAGTCCCCTAACTTCTCCAGCTCCTCTAACGCCTCTTCATATCGCTGGCGATCAACCAACCAATCGATGTGATCCCTCCGGTCTCTCGGCTTGACGATGACAATGTCTTGGGGGCTCAAAACGATGTAACATCTCCCGGTAGTACCTTCATGTTTTATCTCAGCGAGGACGTAGTCGTTACAACCCCAAGATTGGAAACCGCTGATCCCGAGTGCATCCGCAGCGAGCTCCTCGCCGGCGCGGGAGATAATCCGCATTTCGGGACGCTCCGCGACCTTTCTTGCTTGTTGTGCCCGGTCTTCCGTAGCTTCATTATAGAACGATGTGTCAGGAGGGGTATATGCAATGATTAGGAACGAGGTCAGGGAGAGAGGCTCCTGGCCGGAAGGGTGAGGGACGATTCCAGCAGCCATACAGTCGAGCTGGAACACAGCAGTAATTTCCACAAGTAGCGGGGGGATATTGGCAGAAGCAGAAGAGGTCGCAGTCCGAGGTCGGGCGCGGATACGAGCAACTTTAATTTGGTCGGCCCAACCTATCAGGAGAGTAGAGTCGTCTTGCCAGTGCATATTGCACTTAAATAAGTCAGCACGAGGAGCGTCTGCTGGTCTGTCGATGAATGTGATTCGCGATGAGGATGCTGTGTCAAATATCTTGATACCCTAATGAGGCGGTGTGAGGTCAGGGTGAGCACGCCGGGACTTCTCACTCACAAGGTCGTTCGCCCACGCTATCAGCATTCCCCTCCACCGAACCTGCCAGATAGGACCCTCGCCGTTGTGCAATATGGTCTCTTTGTGTCCAAGCCAGCCCTTCTCGTGAAGGATCAGATTACCAGCCAAGCCCCCACAAACAAAAGACCGGGTCCCTCGTTTCGAGAAATTTGGTTCCAAGGCGATAGACCGCACGGGGCGTTTATGGTCGAAGGAGTAGGATTCGGGGGTATTCAGGGAATGAACAACGACCTGACCTAGGCGGATGTTAGTCGGTAACGATTGTACACACACGCATGACGCACCATCTATCGAAGCCGTACCGATGAACTCTCCCAAAGGGTCCATAGCGACATCCACGATGGAAGCCATGTGGGGCTTGAACGATTTGAGTCGTTTTCCGGTGAGATCCACAACGTGTACGATGCCTCCATGCGTCCCGAACGCCTGTACGTGACATGTCAGCCACACGCCGAACAACAACCACAGGATGCGCACAATGAGTTTATCGGTGACGGCTAACGACGATGCGGAATCCTTCAGCAATAAGTCCGGAACTGAGCCCGCTAGCCGTTCGTACTTCAATGCTGGCTCCTCGTCGTCCTCGTCGTCCTCGTCATAGTCTTCACCATCTTCACTGTCGTAATCTCCGTCATCGGAGCCCTCTTCTTGACCGTCGTGTACGGTGTGGTCGGTCTCCTTTGGCGTGGTATCTGGCTTGTGATCGTCGTTGGGAGACTCGACCTCCGTAAGACTCCCGTTTGTGCTCAGTTGCCTCGGGCTTTCTGCGAGAGATGCGTGGTGGCTTTCGTCGACGCCCAGTAAGTCTGACATCGATGGCAATAAAGTAGAGCCACAACGAACACCGGCGCGCCAGGGTCGTCGGGTTGGAGAAGCTAACCGAGGAAAGTTCCCACGACTACTTCCACCTCCCTCAACGGCGATCGTTTAAATTTTCTGCAAAATGCCCAAGTCAAAAAGAGCTAAAGTCGGTGAGTTGACCTCTCGCTTAGTGTTGAGTTCCTCAATGTTTATGCCTCTACATAGTCTCGTTGACCAAGGTCGCAAAAAAAACGAGGGAACAGAAGGAGGGTTTGATCACTGATGTATGCCAATTCCCGTTTTACGCATCCGCGCCCGTTGCGACTTCGGCCTCCATTGATAAGTAAATCCGATGCAGGTTCGGGCTAATGCCGACAAGTGGAAGTACTGCTGGTTGTTCGAGGTGGGAAACATGAGGAACGGCCATCTGAAAACGATCCGGAAGCTCTGGAAAGAGTGAGCACCCTGCTCGGTTGAACCACCCACAGGTCCTGACACGTTCCTCATAGCTCCGGTCGAATGTTTTTTGGGCGAGGTGCCGTCATGGCGAAAGGACTCGGCAACACCATCGAGGAGGAGTACTTGCCAGGCCTTCACCTCTTATCTCAGGTGCGCATTCACCTTCAACCGCGGTTCATTTAGAGACTGACCGTTATGGGTAGCACATCAAGGGTCAAGTCGGCCTCTTTTTCACTGACTCCCCCCCGGACGAAGTCACTGTTTGGTTCGACGACTTTCATCCTCCAGATTTTGCCCGTGCCGGCATCCGAGCTTCGAAAACCATAATCATCCCCGTTGGCCCTGTCATGCAACACCACTCAGATCCTCCTGAAGCTATGCCTCACAACGAAGAACCTCAGCTGAGGAAATTGGGGCTGACTACGAGAATGAACAGGGGTGTCCCGACGCTGGATGTCCGGCACAAAATATGCGAGCAGGGGAAGAATCTTACTCCCGAGCAGAGTCAACTGCTCAAACTGCTAGGGTATAAAACGGTAGACTTCAAGATAAATTTACTGGGGCGATGGGAGAAGGAGACGGGGAATGTGGTCATGGAGCCCACGACGGAGGAGGGCCAACTAGCCGAGAGGAGCGACGACGGGGACGAAGACGATGGCGAGGACACAAGCGACTGACCGCGTTCCCCTCTCCACGGTGTTTGTATTTTCACGTGTACTGCTGAGCACTTGTGTTATTGATATCACTACTTTTACACCAAGCCCAAACGCCGAACAGCAAGAGCCTCTACGCATCGCAGAACAAACAGCTCCAGACTCACGCTCGCCGGTGCCTCCTTGCAGACCACACATATAATTGTCACTGATACTTACGGCGAAGCGGAACGATTGGAAAACCGCCTCAGATGGAGGGTAAGATCTCCACCACCTCTTCCGGACGACCAGCACGAGCCAGGAACTTCTCACCGGCAACGACACCGCTCGGATCCCTGTTTCCCCTTCTGCGCCGGAAACCGGCCCACCCAACCTTAGGTCCATGCCCCCGGTGTCCTGTTTCCGCGATCTGAGTCTCGCGTAGTCAAAATGTCGAATTGCTGGTGACGGAAGATCGTCGCGCGATTGTGCCCAATGGATCACCGGGCCGACAGGGCATCTGCATTAGCGCTTCAGCTCTCAGCGCCCAACGTCAATGCCTATCTCCGGACGAATTGCTTCAGCTCGGACGACCCTTGTGATGCCCTTCAAGCCAGGTTTGTATTTCTCTTTGTCGTGAGGGTTCAGTCCGCAGCAACTGTTTTCGACGCCTTGCACATACCCGCCGCTTTGACAGCGACCGTTGGACTCTTCACCGCCGCGCCCTTTCTGGTCGTTGCCATAGAACTGTGGACGTGCCCATTGGGCAGGACAGGCAGCACAATCGTTACCAAGGGATGTTCGGCCCCCACTCCCCCTTTGTTGCTCCGCTTTTTTTTTGCGATTCCAGAGTGGCTTTCAGTAAGGATTTTTGCCACTTGATTGGACGAATCGCCGCATATGTAATATGGGCATCCTCGGTTGTATATATGGGCACTTTTGCCCTTGGTCCTTTCCACCACTCCCCGCCGTGTGCACATCGGTTATGACCAACATTTCCATACTCCAGCCAGAGGACGATACCGCAAACTCATCAATAACCCTACCCGATAGTTTCGTCACATTGAAGAACACGGACACCGGTTCTACATCACTCCTCTTGGTATTGCAACTGTTCCTCGATGACAAGAAACGCGATGTCCTCAAGAAACTCAGGGGTTTGGCAGCGGCGGAGGTGGCCAATTTTTTGGATGAGGTACGCAAACCAATTCTGACAACTATCCCAAGCTGCGGCCAACTGACCTTGTAGCTAATCACGATGAAATTGCACGACCAACCAAGGTTCCGCCGCCGCACGATACGTGTCCTGCAGACTCTATGTGGGTCGTGGGGGGTATTGCCTGCCTCGTACACACTCCAGGGGGAAGTCACGGTCACCGCTAAGTACCCCTGGACCTGTGCAGGTTTTGGTGAGATATGGTACGGCACTCGGGGATCCGAGAAGGTTGCAGTCAAGATCATAAAGATAACCGGTTCCGCCAATCCCGAAAAGTTGAAGAAGGTATGTGTGGTAACTCACCTGTAAATCTCGACGTCAGGCTGACCTCTGTCTAGCAATTGTCCAAGGAGACCATCATCTGGAAGCGCTTGAATCACCGGAACCTATTGCCTTTATACGGTGTCTCTACTGGTATCAAAATTACCGGGATTGAATATGAACACCCATGTCTTGTGTCACCATGGATGGAGAATGGAAATGTTCGCGATTTCGTCAGAAAAAATCCCACCTTCAACCGCTTTGATCTGGCAAGTAGCCCGTGTCTGCCACATGATGTTGCGCTAACCCCTTTCAGCTGTTGGACGTATGCCAGGGCCTCATCTACCTGCATTCGGAAGGCTTCGTCCACGGGGACTTGAAAGGAGTGCGTCCCCACCCGCCTTCTTCCTCGATCTCGTATTTACATCTCTTGCGGTAGGATAATGTGCTCGTTGATAACGAGAATAGGGCTCGCCTGGCGGATTTCGGTTTTGCGGGCGTTTGCGTTCCTTTCGGAGTTGCAGGGGCGTCCAATTCGAGCGACGTAGGAGGAACGGCGGTTTACATGGCTCCGGAACTACTCATCCATCAAATTAGCAAAGATCGATCAAGCATTCCCCCGTTGAAGAAGCCAGTTGATGTTTACGCCCTCGGTATGCTTATTTATGAGGTAATTTTCCGCTTCCTATACTCCATGGTGACACGAGCTCAATACCCTAGCAGGTGCTCAGTGGGCAGCGGCCCTTTCATGGTATCCACCACGATGCAATCAAACTTTATGTTATCCGTGGGAATAGACCTCATCGACCCCCATGGTCGCCAATTCCGGATCACCCCATCTGGGATACGGTGGAGCTGTGTTGGAGGCAAGAGCCGGCACAGAGACCAAAACTGACCAAAATCCTCCGCACTTTGACTTCCACCAATGCGTCTCCACCGGCGGCGTGGCCATCACCGCCCGTGACTCCCGCTTCAACGTCTTCCATTCCAAACTCCTCCCCTCGGACCCCACCTACACCGCCTACCGACGCTGTGGCACTCCCTGATCTCCCCCCTGATACACCGAGAATTCCTGTCACTGAACCCCCACCTCGACCTCACCATCCCTCTCGAGGGATCCTCATCACCGTTCTTCCTTCTCGCCCTCTCCTTCCTTCTCTCCTCCTTCCTTCCCTTCCCCCCCCCTTTCCCCCCCCTGCTACACCCCGCCACCAAACGCGCTCTCTCTTGATGAGAGACGTCATTCAATTAGTAAGTTTTCAGAACAACCCCGCGTTCCGGTGGAGAGTGGTGGGGGGTGGAATAACGAAGCGTCAACATGGGGCTGGAAACGGGAGCAACCCATAGTCTCAAGTCGTCCTGGCCTCACACCTTGATACGGATTGTGCCCAGGTTGGATTTCACAATATATTCTTTCTTAGTCCAGACGTATTGTGGAATTGGGAGATATGTAAAGGGCTGGAAGGGGACTCTGGTATTGCTCACCATGACCGCTCCCACCCATATGGGTGATGTTCATTCGGAGTGGTTCATCTTTTGTTTGGGGCGATTTAAAAAAAAACCTCAGGCTGATCCTCGATTCTCCGGACTCAAGAGTCTCAGCGCTTCCTGCATTACACCCGCATGCGATGGCAAAAAGAGATTATCCGCTGCAACTTGCCGGCGAGGAGGATGGTGGTCGGGATCTGGAAGGGATCCTTGATCGAGTAAGTCCTTTCTTTCGTCGGTGTGAGATTGGCTCGTGTGTTGCGTGATAAATGGGAGGAAGCGCACAAGGTTACGGGGGGTGGTAGACGTGGCATCTTGAACTTGGACTTGGATATTACCACTCTAAGCCACTCTACCACTCGAGACCACTCGCCACCGTAGGCCAGTGCCACCGTCCACCATGAACACCTTTCGAGCGTTCTTGTTCCACGAGCACCCCCCCCCCCCCCAAGTCATACATATGCCTAAAATCTCATCAAGTCGAAGTACCGGACGAGGAACCTGTCACGCACCTCGAACAAACTGCTCTGGAGCATATCAAATCACACTCGAGCTTTCGGCAGTTGGAATCGTTAGAAGTGGCCGAGCCCGAAATTTATTTGGTGAGGTGGCTGTGTGGTGCTCGAATTGCCTAGAACTTCATCTCGGGTCTTGCAGTGTTTGGAGCCGCTCAAGGGGCAGTCGCAGCAGGAGAAATGGAAACAGGCAGTTGCTATCGCTAACCGTGGCGAGTTGAAGACAGAGAGTTTCTCACTCAGCCTTCTCGAGGATGATACCTTCGGGGGGATGACGCATCGTGATCTCATAATTGTCTTCAGTAAGTCGCTCAAACCACCTTTGAGCGGGGGCGCTGAGTGTTCGCTCCAGAAACCCTACATTTCAACTTTGTGATGTTCGAACGGAAATCTAGATCCTCCTACGACAATTTTGGTTCCGGGAGTGTGGTGGCATTTCCAGAAGACTTGGCATAAAGGCTTTACGACACTGCCCGCTCCCTTATTGCAGGGGTTGGATGCCGAAGATCCATGGACCGTTGCCACCATCGACAGCCTCTCCTTGTACGAGGTATGAGGTATTAAAAATATTTGTTCAACCCTCCATGAACGCTTCGCAGCCGAATGATAGATACCAGGAGCGCTATAAGAAAGTGCTGGAGACGGGGGAGCTGGAACCTGATCTACTGCAGAGGAGTTCGTCT
>Ga0307517_10015245_pt1 | contig 10231 bp, 13 predicted proteins | sample 23_EM_MG_FD_194515 | JGI IMG/M metagenome (GOLD analysis project Ga0307517, IMG submission 194515) | Populus trichocarpa ectomycorrhiza microbial communities from riparian zone in the Pacific Northwest, United States - 23_EM | ecosystem: Host-associated > Plants > Roots > Unclassified | place...
CTCGAGAGTGCCCCCCGCCTCAGGAACATTACACTTCTTCATTCAATCCCACCCTCTTCTGATGCTCCTCCCGGACGAGTGGTATCCCTACCTCACTTGAAAGGGCTGAGCATTTCTGCGCACCCAACACATTCCATCCTCCTCAATCACATCTCTATCCCAGCCGGGTCATCGTTACTCCTGGACTTCAACTTTAGTGGCGACAAGTCTCCGCTTCCAGACTACCTACCAAGGACCACCGAGAACCTCCAAAACCTCTCTCGGATCGCCATAGTCAAACTTCGTTTTGATAAGATGGGGAAGTCTGTGCTGCTGTTTGGACCGAGTGGGGGTCTCCACATACTTGGCTACTGGAAGAAGGCGGTCAGGAAACCCCATTCGTCTGATTTGGACCGTGAAATTCTCCATTCCCTGGACTACTTCACCCTTTCATGGACCGAAAGAATGGTGATTACGAAATACAAACACTCGGCACTAAACGAACTCCACAAATCCCCTCCCTACTATATACTCAATCGCATGGGAGATCTCCGCACCCTAACACTGATCCAATGCAACAATCTGCCCTTCATCCTCGCCTTGGACCCATGGCGGAACCCCTCAGGACATGTTCTCTGTCCCAAGCTAGAGGAGCTCGTTATTTATGTCAAGACGCGTGGACTGTTCAATATCACGGAATTGATGCACATGGCAAGAGAGCGGGCTTCGAGAAACGTGAAGCTCTCATTGATTACGATCATTGGTCTCGGCGAACTTATTCCGGGGAAGGAAGTGTTCAAATTGAGGGAACATGTTGCACGGGTGGAGTACAGGGTCGAGGAGGAGTCACCTAGATGGGACGCTACCAACTGATGGGCTGGGAGGTCATTTTACTAGGGTCCCCTCCCTCCTAACTTGCGAGTTGCCCCCAGACCCCCAACACTTCGCTACCCTAGATTCTGATATATTTTAGAAAATTGCATATGCTGCAGCAGACCCACCCCCCGATATGCATCAAACATCGTGTTGGCTTTGGCAGTACTCAAATCCTTGTCACACAAATCCCGGTCGTTCGCTCCTCGCACAACGATTCCCATAGTACACTCATTCGCTAGCGCTGCTACTGTTACTTAGGTGTCCACTAGACACGCAGAAGAGAACAAGTTTCACTTCTACCTACACATGCGTTTTGCGTTCCTGAGCCACTAATCATTGATTACAAGGGGATGAACGGAACGGACAACCCCCCGGTGCCCCGCAAACCAAGAGTTTCAGATTCTGAGGCGGGGGTTTGTTGACGGTAGAAAACTGCAGGACCGAGAAAACTTCAGAGGACAGGACATCTGGAGTGCCACTTAATTCAAACCTTCGCATCCTTTAAGCGTACTTCTGGAGGCGAGCCCATTCCGACGTCGTCTAGAGACTTCTCAGACCGAATAGTTGAGGGAAGAGAAACGTCTGCGAGTCGCCGGCGCACTCACGGTGCATCCGTCACCGTTCCGGACGTCCCCTGGGGGGCGCTCGAGTGACGAAAACGGTTGTTCCTGGGTCCTCAAAGCTTTTGCAACAACATGTCGAGGCAGCGGCGGTCCCTCGTTTTGTTGAGTTCGCAGGCGATAATTCTGACGATTTCGTCCACGATGAGACAGGTGTGCATCGGACTCGGAAGGTCCATTTAACCGGGCATTGATAGCGCGCAAAAAGGACAATAACTCATGTTCGATACGAACGTGGCCGGGGAGGGTCTCACTGGGTTGTCGTGGTCTCCAGCTGAGTGCAACTGACAGGTAGCGCCCGCCGATCACCCACTGTGTGTTGCAGCTTGACTCGGAACAGTCAACCTCACCAGACGCTATGGCCCTTACCGTCGTTTGCCAGCCGCTCAACTCTACAACTCCCGCAATACCACGCTTCGTTATATGGACAGTCACCGCCACCAGTTGCAAACCTGGCCCGCGACACGAGCTACGACTCCAATAAGTTGGATTGCCGAGACGCAGGGTGACCTGCCTCAACTCCAGAAGGGGATACCCAGGGGATACCTCGTATCTGGCTGGGATCTATTGTTGGCGACGTAGAGGATGGTCGGTCACCGGTGATTGATGATCCGGCGAGTCGCATAGCGACAAGCCTCATCCTATTTATTGGTATCTTTCCATGGCTTCAAAACGCAGCCTGAATCTTCCCTTCTCCTTGTCCACCGGTCACCTTCCAGGTCAACCATGGCTCCACTCCTCTACCGCCAACCCTTCAAGACCATCCGCCTCCTCGGTTTTGTCATCGTCGCGATCTTCCAGCTTCCGCTCTGGGTGATCTACTATTCCTGGCGACCCAACAGACCAAGAAAGAATTGGACCCTATCCCGCGCGATTCGCGTACGAATACTCCGGAAAGTCACACAGCTACCTCTCAGGTTCGGTGTGCTCGGCAGGCGCGACCTATCATTGGAAGTTCCGCAGGAGGAGTTGGAACCGTTTAATTCGAGATTTGTGTGGATACCGGAGTTGGAGAATGCGGAAATCGTGGGGGTGGTGGCAGAACATGCGGCGAGAGCGGGAGTCAAGTCGATTGCTATACCAGCCTATTGGATCTTGAAAGAGGGCACCAAGTGGTCACCGACATACGACAAAGCTCAGAAGGACGAGAAGGTGATGTTGTACCTTCACGGCGGGGCGTTTGTGGTCCGTTCCTTCTCTCCCTTGTATCCTGTCTTTGTGCCGATTCTTGTTTCAGGCGGGGAGTGCCCATCCGTCTCACCCAACGGCATCCCTTGCCAAGGGAATACTCGAACATTCCACATCTCTCCTTAGAGTTTTGTCGGTCGATTACCGACTCAGCTCTGGGCCTCCTTTGGAACGGGAGAACCCGTTCCCGACTGCGGTCATCGACTCAATTGCGGCATACAAGTATCTTGTCTGCGAGGTCGGATTCCTGCCCCAGAACATCATCATTACGGGTGAATCTGCAGGCGGTAACATTTCCTTGGCACTCATCCGCTACGTTAACGAAAGCCATCTCTCCCACCTACCGCCCCCTGGAGGGTTCATTGCCTCATCGCCAAGTACAGACATGTCCTACTCTCGCGCGGAGCCTGGCTCCTCCCACTTCCTCAACTCGGAATCCGACATATTCAACGTCCCACGCGGTGTCCATTCACTCACCGCTGGAAATTTCCCCATCGGCGCGTACATCGGTGAAATAAACCCAGAAGAACTGAAATACAATCGATACCTCTCCCCCACTTCCAAATTTGTGATACAACCCAACGCTGACGAAGGTACCAAGCTTTTCTCTGGGTTCCCTCGATCCTATATCATTGGTGGAGGCGCTGAACTGCGGATTGACGACATCGTCGCGCTCGCGGAGATGATGAAAGATGACGGAGTGGATGTCACGACCGATTTCCCTCCCGATGCCGTGCACGCTTACCCTGTATTCCGTTGGCACGAGCCCGAGCGAACCGAGTCGTTCATCAAGTCCGCTGCTTGGTTGGACGGGCGCCAGGCAACAGCGGTGGTCGTAGAATAGTAATGCGAATCAGGAGATACCCGTGTGTAGAATACCCGTGTGTAGATCTTACGCGTTCCGTACGCAAGTATACGGTTGATACTCTGATCCTCCCACGAAACCCAGGCTCGATCGAGCATGACCAACAGTCCTCCAAGCGGTGCTTCCTCATGAATATACAGGCTCTGTCTCGCTCCGCCCCAACGCGTGAGCATGACCGACAGTTCCCCGAGCTGTGCTTCTTCATGAACATACGAGCTCTGCCTCGCTTCGTCCCGACACGTGTTCGGACTAACGCGAATCCGGCGTCTTGTTCCCGGTCTGTGTGCTGTAAGCCTCATGTCTTGGATTGTTTCTTTCGATTGCATCCCTTCTGCAGAGGTGCGCGCGTACTCTTGGGGGGATCCCCGGAAGACGGCGCACCGTCGGCCTCTCTAGGCGTTCGGGGGTATCCTATGAACTCGGGTACCCACTCTGTAGTCCTCGTAGGGTTTCTGTCGTATGTTACACGTTCCGCGGAACAACGTGAGGTTGACATGAACCTCAGGGAAAATACCGTCCTGTTGCCCCCCGGAATCCGTTGAACGACATTGTATACGCTCCGTGCGAGGCTGGCCGAAATGGATCAAAGGGTGAACGAACTACACTCATACAGATTCGTCGGTGCACTGATCCCACGTTTAGGTCCACACCGGTCCCTGAGGCTGCTGAATTTGTTGTCCCGTTTTGTAACAGGCCCGCCCATGTACAGCTGTCAAATATGACATCGCGCGCTTGCGGGAAACCGTGGGTGTCGGACTTGCTCAGCTTGTCCAGTACCGTGGGCAGCAAATTACAACACGGCTGTACGGTAACCGTACGCGCCCATACTGCCGCGGCTCTTCTTCCTCCGATACCACAGTGTCTATCTCCGTCGGTAGGGAATGCTGCCCTGGTTACAGTTTCTCAACATCCCAATCCTTGCGCACAACAAAAAGGAAGCTGTCAGGTTCCACGCCCGGAGTAAGGCCTATCCCAAGCCCTACTCGTCCCCCATCACGAAGCAGTCCGAATTTCCCAAAATAATTAGGGGTGTTGAGAGTGTGAGACTCGAAAAGCTACATTGGGGATAAGGGCCGGCTAGGGAAGAACTAAGTAATCTGGACGAAGGGAGACTGTAGACGAACAACGGAACGAAAAACGAAGGGGAGAATAGAGTGTGATAGACGAGTGGCGTTGTGGGGGTTCTTTTGTCGAGGTGGCACATCAGACAAGTTTCGTAAGGGTACAGTCGGCGGTTGTCGAGAGGGACGACAGAGTTGCTCCACAGCCGGAGCGAAGCCGACGGTGTGGGAAGGGTATCGTCGTTTTCGGTCAGGGTGGGTTCGCGAAAGTCCGATGGGCGAGAGAGATTCGAACATAGGCCGGAGTAGACCATAGTAAGAATAACCACGAAGGAGAGGGAGGGATGACCGTCCGCAAGCATAAACCTATAAGTATCCACATGGGGAAACATATAGTTTACGCTTAGTCGAGAGCGCTGTCCGGTTAAACAGACTTGGGCGCGTCTGGGACCCGACGTGGGGCCGAAGGCGGATCGGAGAACTCGAGGAACCTCATCAACAGGGGAGTCAACACCCGAGGAATTAGACAGAGTCGACTGTTCCGTGGGAGAGTAAGGCTGAACTTTGAGGTCGTACTCGCCAACTGTGAGCGAGGTCAAGAGCTCGTCCGAACACGAATTGAACGCATCCCTCTTTGATTCGGTCTGTTGAGTGATGAACACAGGAAGCGAGATGAAGGGGAAGAAACATACGAGTCAGAGATTGCCGCGGTCTCGCTGAAAGCATCCGAGACGCTTGGTGATGGCGGAAGTCCAAAGGCGGTAGTTCTTCTTCGCCTCATCAGCGAATCCGAAGAATCCGAAGAAGACAAATGCGCAAAGGACGACAGCCCATCGATTGATCTCAAGCATGTAGAGGCCAAGCTGCTTGTTTATCAAGATCCTTGGAACCTGGTCGACACGATCGTATTCCCAGTGCGTATCAGCCCAGGAGACCCATGGGTGAACCTCGTTCCACGTAGCGTTAACAACGGTAGTCCAAATGCATATAGGGATGGTGAAACAGAAGTCGACAGAAGCTAAAGCGACGAGACGCCAGTAGCAGCTGTAAGTCAAGTTTGCGTTGGCAGCGATGAGATCCCTGAACTCCTTTCGCCTCCTCATGAAGGTGCGGATGGTGAGGACTGGAAGCAAAACGGTCCAAATTAGCACTCCAGGCGGTGGAAAGGCGGGCGGAAACTCACACCCATAGCCGGCCGAAACAACACCGATGATGAGAGGCACGGAGTCGACAAGAACAAAAGTAAGAGGGGTGATATATGTGGCTGGTGTACAGCCGTAGTCCTCGATGATGTTGAACCTATGACCAGAGACCACGAGTTCTGGGGCGCGAAGGGAACCGGATCGGTGGGAAAAGAGGGTCCGAAAAACAAATCGCGCTTACCCAGAAGCATCTCCAACACCGGGATTCCGATCGTGATCAGCAGGTTGATAATCATCTCACGACGTCTCTGTCGAAGAGATTGAATGTTAACAATATCTGGCGACGCCCAACTCCGTCCTACAACACACTCATCCCGAGTGGTTGTCCCAATGGTAGGGGAAATGATGTGATAGAGGCAACGAATGATGCAGAGATTGCAAGCGGGCAATGCGACGGAAGCACCGACTATAATGCGAGCACCTGAAGACAGTAGGTTTTTCAGAAATAAGAACCGAATGAAGAGATACGCAAACAAATACTGATATCACACCACACTGGCGCCCGGTTAACAGTATTCCCGCTCCAGACAATAGAGTTCACGAAGTACATGAGGCAAGCAAGCGCTGTCCAAATCATGAACATGCATGTCCCCACATTCCGAGCCTCCAGATGCCAAGGTAGGGGAATGAGTGAGAGGATGAACCCGACTCCGGAGAATACCGTGAAGACGGTGTTGGAGGCGGTCATCGGCTCGCTGTGTTTCTTGGAACTCCGGGGGAAAGTCTGGTGGACACGTCGGAGGGTGGAGAAGGGGGTGGGGGAAAAGACAGGGAACGGTCCACGGTGAGGAGAAAGGATTTTGATATAGAGGCAGACTTTATACGTCGGTGGGATTCCCGCGTCCAAGCAACCCCCATTGTCGCAAATTTCTCACGGGATTTATATCAGACCCGAATGACTGATGCGCTGTCGACCTGACACCAGCCTGGCATGCGTTTGTACGGGATTGTTCCAGCCTATCCGACTTGATATTCTTCTCATAGTAACATACCAATAAAATCACGCTGCCACCCAGACATGACTGGCCCGCCTGGGATATGGACGGTTCACTGGGATACGGATGGCCCGTTGGGGATGTAGACAGTTCATTTGGCATGTGAACGTTTGAACGGTTACGTGACTGATGGCACCGTATTTGTGGACGCGATCCATGGTGAGGTGTCATCGGTCCAACGCCCGTAGATTCACCAGAGGACCGATAGGTCTCTCTCTGGACCAACGAAGCTCAATTCAGGGAAATACCGCCCGAGATACGAGAGGACGTTGGCGATACTGGTAGAACCTACAAGGGAGCACATCACCTTGATCAATACCTCCCCACAGAATAGACCGCACCGCTTCTCCCATCGGTCAATGTGGTGTGGATCACAAAAGAAGTACGGCCGGTCCTTGGCGAGGATCTTGACCTTTCCTCGATCAAGGATCAGAACGAGGATAATCAAAGACACAGAAACGAACGGTCACGCTAGGCGCGCATGTGATCTCCCCAGAGAAATCGCCGCGGAGGTCCTCGGTAGACTCGTACCCTACGCCTTCAGATACTCCCCAGCTTCCCATCCCCCCCGCTTCCCACTCGAGCGTCCCCTCCCCAGCCAACTCTATGTCCTCCGTCACTCCGCCCAATTACGAGGGCGGCAGCGCGAAGATCGTCTCGTCCCCCGGGTCCAATACGATGCAAATGTCGGCGACAACGTCTCGCCGCCATACCACCACGTACGTGCGCGCGAATCCTTCCCCCGGTACCAATGCGTACCAAGACGCAAATCTCAACGGACACCAGGCCCACCCCGTTCAAGAAAACGTCTTCTCGCCAGCACGCCGCTCCCGTCAAGCCAAACACCGTCTATGCGTTCATCCGTCCGTGCATGCGGTAGAACCTGTTGTTCTTTTGTCATCTTTATTCCTTTTGCCGTTTGTTCCCCCCTACCACAAACCATCCTGACTTCCTATTCTATCTTCGTGCCCAAGCGGCATGATTTTTATTGTTTTGGCCACGTCGATCTTGATGATGCCAGGTTGCTTGGGGACTGACGACTGCACGTCCATCAACGATCCATTTACATCCTGGGGGTTGTTCATATCGAACAAGACTCCGTTGTTCGCGTCGTCGACACCCGGCGCTCTGCTCCACGAGTATGTTCCCCAATCCCGGACCTGTCGCGCGATTGGTCGATGCCGTTTCCCGAGGTTTCGCGGGCATCTCCTACCGCAGGAAGCTCAGTCTCGGAACCTTCAACCTATGAGCACGATTTTACCGGCGGTGAGGGTGTTAACATATACACCATTGACACTGACATTGACATTCATCACGCCCAGATCGAGGTTGCGCTTCCTGGGACAAGACCGCTCCTCAGAATGACATCGACGAGGACGGCAACGGTCGCGGGGCCCGTTGCCAAGGCTGTCAGCCTCACGCCGTCAAGGTCGTAATCTCGATCGCCCCCCACCGGTGTTCCACTTACCCCCTCCCATACATAGCTTTTGATCTTGGGCGGTATGCTAGCGATAACTGTCTCTAGGCAAGTCTTGCTTTGGCTGTATCGTATCAGAGTTGTAGTTAACCCAAATCTGCACCCAGCTTCTTGGTTCGTCCGACAAGAGTATCGTCGACTTTTGTCCGGCCAGGTCGGTATCTCTTCATCTATCCAACGCGCTCGTCTCCGACCCCTTTATTCCACAGCAAGTTCTTGCAAACCACCAGACACTCTTTTCACTTCCCTCATAGTTGCAGATTTCTCAAACACTCCCGCTGCACACACCTTCCATTCAACAACTTTACGAACGCGCTCCGATCTACCGAATCTTCACGAAAAGCCTTCATAGCTGGATTCAAAGCCTTCCAGTCAAAATGCCGTCAACTCCTACTCAAGCAGGGCCGACACATGCGAGAGAACGAGTCCAATGATCACTGGGCAAGCGATGAAGACGAGGACAACGTTTCCCGGAAACGACTCCGTGCTGAGTATCACGATCGGGCATGCCGGTCTGATAAGCACGAGATTCCGATGATCGAAGACGAGGAGGGGAAGGCATAAAGGACCGGAAAGAGGGCGTCCAGTAACGGACGCCTTTGTGGAATGTATGCGTGAATGTGACCGCGCGCGATAAAACGAACGGAACTGGTATCACTGCTGATATAGTTGGTGAACTTGGGTACCCACTATGTAGTTCTCGTAGAATTTCTGCCGTACGCTACACGTTCCGCGGTACAACGTGAGGTTGACATGAACCTCAGGGAAAACACCGTCCTGCCGTCCCCGGCATCTGTTGAACGACGTTGCATACGTTCCGTGTGAGCCTGGTCGAAGTGGATCCAAGGGTGAACGAACTGCACTTACACAGGATTGTCAGTGTACCCGTCAAACATGGCATTGTGCGCTTGCGGGAAACCGTGGATGCGTCGGACTTGTTCAGCTTGTCCTGTACCGCGGGTGGCGAATTGCAACACGGCGGTACGGCAACCGTGCGCAGAACGTCCATAAAGCAGCCACGGCTCTTCTCCTTCCGACACCACAGTGTCTATCTCCATCGGTAGGGAATACCACCCTGGTCACGGTTTCTCCATATTCCGACCCTTGCGTGCGGCCAAAATGAAGCTATCAGGTCCTGCATCCGGAGGAAGGTCTGTCCCAACAACGCCCGTCCTTGCTCACGAAGCAGTCTGAATCTCCTAAGGCAATGGTGGGTGGTGGGGGTGTGAAACTCTAAAAGATACGTCGTGGATAAGGGTCGGGATAGGGAAGGAATCTGGACGGAAGAGTGGGAGATTGTAGAGGAAAAATGGAACACAAGGCAAAGGGGAGAATAGTGTGTGATAGATAGAATGGTTGTTTCACAGCTGGAACGAAGCCGACGATGTGGAATGGGTATCGTCGTTTTGGGCCGAGGAGGGTTCGCGGGAGTGCGATGGGCGAGAGAGGTTCGAACATAGGTCGGAATATATCATAAGGATAGCGGCGAAGGAGAGGGAGAGGAGGGCCCGCAAGCATAAACCGACTATGCCTATCCACACGAGGGAACCTATAACAAGAATTTACGCCTGGTCGAGGACGCTGTCCGAGTAAATAGCCTTGGGAACGTCCAGTGGGAGAGGTGGCACCCTCACTGGCGCGGGGTCGAGAACGGACTTGGGAATCCGATGAATCTCATCCACAGGCGGTAGTTCTTCTTTGCTTCCTCGGCGAATCCGAAGAAGACGAAGAAGACGATTGCACAAAGAACGGCAGTCCATCGAGTGACCTCAAGCGTGTAGATGCCGACCGGGTTGGTTACCAAGATTCTTGGGACCTGGTCGACACGAGAGTATCCCCTATGGATGTCAGCCCAGGAGACCCATGGGTGGACCTCCTGCCCCACACTGTGAAAGATGATACCCGAAAGGGCGATAGGGATGGTGATACAATAGTCGATGGAAGCCAAAGCGACGAGACGCCAGTAGC
>Ga0307517_10015246_pt1 | contig 10231 bp, 10 predicted proteins | sample 23_EM_MG_FD_194515 | JGI IMG/M metagenome (GOLD analysis project Ga0307517, IMG submission 194515) | Populus trichocarpa ectomycorrhiza microbial communities from riparian zone in the Pacific Northwest, United States - 23_EM | ecosystem: Host-associated > Plants > Roots > Unclassified | place...
CGACCACCTCGATGGCGACAACGACTTCGCCGTGCTCGGTGAACTTGACGGCGTTGTTGCCTAGGTTGATCAGCACCTGGCCGAGACGCGATGGATCGCCCACCAGCCCGGTGGGCAGCTCCGGCGGTTCGACGAACAGCAGCTCCAGCCCCTTCTCCTCGGCTTTCATGCCAACCAGGCTGCCGAGGTTGTCCATCACGTCGGTGAGGTTGAACGGGATGGACTCCATGTCGAGCTTGCCGGCCTCGATCTTCGAGAAGTCGAGGATGTCGTTGATGATGCCCAGCAGCGATTCGGCCGAGGCGTGCACCTTCTCGATGTAGTTGTGCTGCTGGGGGTTGAGGCCGCTTTGCAGCGCGAGGTACGACATGCCGAGGATCGCGTTCATCGGGGTGCGGATCTCGTGGCTCATGTTGGCCAGGAACTCGCTCTTGGCCCGGGTGGCGGCCTCGGCCGCGTGCTGGGCCCGCTTGAGATCGGTGATGTCGAGCGAGATGCCGCCGACCGCGTAGGACTTGCCGTGGGCGTCCTGCAGCGGGAAGACGTGGGTCTGGTAGGTGCGCAGCTGGCCGCCCGGCCCGCGCATGTCGTGCTCCGAGCGCAGGACCCGGCCCTCGGCAGCGACCCGCCGGTCCTCCTCGGCCACGCGTGCGGCGTTGGCGGGGTCGATCAGCGCGTCGTCGCGCAGCCCGACGACCGACTCGCCGGGCCGGCCGAAGACCTCGACGAGCCGGGCGTTGTGGCGCAGGTAGCGGCCGTCGAGGTCCTTCACGAACACGGCCGCCGGCACGTTCTCGATGATCGCCTGCAAGGCGTTGCGGCTGCGTTCGAGTTCGGCGGTTCGGGCCTGCACCCGTTCTTCGAGACTGACGTTGAGCCGGCGGATCTCCTCGTCGGCGTGCCGCCGGGTCGTGATGTCTGAGAACACGGCGACGCCGCCGCGTGCGACGCCGGCCTTGTCGGTCAGGGGGCGCGCCCTGACGCTCAGCCAGCGGCCCTCGGGCAATGTCGGATTGCGGACGTACAACTCCACGTCGTCGCAGGATTCGCCGCGAACGGCGCGGGCCAGCGGCAGTTCCGCCGCAGGGTAAGGCGTGGTCTGGTCCGGCAGGTACAGGCCGAAGTGCTCGGTCCATTTGCGCTGGTCTCCGCGCACGATGCCGGCACCGATGATGCGTTCGCCCGCCGGATTGAAGATCAGCAACTTGCCGTGTTCGTCGGCGACCGCGACACCATCGCTCATGCTGTCCAGGACCGACTGCAGGATGCGCGTCTGGTCCTGCAATTCGTTCTGCGATTGCTGCAGCTCGGTGATGACCGTTGCGCGCAGGCGGTGCGAGCGGCGCAGCCGCAGCAGGAACCAGGCGGCGCCGGCCAGCATCGCGGCACCGCTGCCCAGCGCGGTCCAGAACCAGGGCTCTGCCAGGAGGTGCTGCAGAAGCTCCCGGCCCGGCAGCTTGCCAGGGTTGGCGGCCACTGCCGCGGCGCCCGGTGGCGACGCAGCGAGCGCCCACGTGCACAACCACCCGGTGGCCCAGGCGCGCGCCGGCGCAGCAACGAGCGAGCGCGCCATGTCGACAGCAGTTCTCGGGCCGGGCCGATCGAATGCCATGCTTCCATCCTGCGACCAGGCGGTTTGCACTGTCAAATCGTGCGTCGCCGCTGCCGCCGCCCGATTGGATGCCAGAAGGTCGCCTCGAGGTATGCTGAAAACCCACTGGTGCAAAACGGCCCGGAACGACCTCTCAATCTGGAGGAGAGCCCGCATGCAGAACTATGTGCTCGTCAGCGACGGCAGCGCGTTTGCCGACATCGAAGCGCGGCTGCGTCAGTACCTGCCCGGCCTCGATGTGCGCCTGTGGCAGTACTCGCCGCGCCAGGCGATCATCCGCGCGCCGCTGGTGCGGGCGCTGCACATCGACTACGGAGACCTCGGCGTCGGGCCGCTGTTCAAGTCGCTGGGCATCGAGCGGGCGCGCCCGGTGTCCGACACCGAGACGATCGCGCTGCTCGCCGGGCGCGACCTCGACGACCTCGAACCCCGCCGCATCGTCGCGCCCGCGTCCGCGCAGGCGGGGCTCGACTGGCACCTCGCGCTAACCCGCGTGCCGCAGGCCTGGGCGCTGCTCGGCGGCCCCGGCGCGATCGACTGGACCGGCGTGCGCGTCGGCCACATCGACACCGGCTACACCGAGCATCCGGCGCTCGGTTTCCCCGGCGCGAGCTGGGTGCGCACCGATCTCGCGCGCAGCTTCGTGCCCGAGCCGACCGGCGAACAGGGCTCGATTCTGGCGCCCGAGCTCGGCAACGGCCGCGACAACCTCGACGGCTTCAGCGCCGGCCATGGCACGCGCATCGGCGCGACGATCAGCGGCTTCGCACCGGAGGCAGCCGGTGGCGCGTTCTTTGGCGTCGCGCCGAAGGTTCCCTTGGTGCCGGTGCGCATCACCGACACCGTCGAGATCACGGCGCGCCAGCGCCAGTTCGAGGAGGCGGTGCGCTACCTCGTCGACGAAGCGGGCGTCGGCGTCATCAACCTGAGCCTGGGCGTCGGCCTGGGCTTCGTCGTCCAGGCGACGCGCGACGCCGTGAACCACGCGTGGGAGCGCGGCGTCATCCTGGTGTGCGCGGCCGGCAATCACCTGAACCAGGTCGTCGCGCCAGCGCGGCTGGCGCGCACGCTCGCCGTCGGCGGCGTGACGAGCACCGAGGCGCCCTGGTCGGGCAGCTGCTTCGGGCCGACGGTCGACATGAGCGCGCCCGCGGCCGACCTGCGCCGCGCCGACGTGAAGCACCCCGCGGCGCCGGTGTACTCGTACGGCTTCGGCGGCGACGGCACGTCGTATGCGACCGGGATGACGACGGGCGCCGCGGCGCTGTGGCTCGCGCACCGCGGCGCGGAGATCGCGGCCGCCTACACCCAGCCGTGGCAGCGCGTCGCGGCCTTCATCGAGATCGTGCGCCGCAGCGCGCATGTCCCGCCGAACTGGGGCCCGGATGCGTTCGGCACCGGCGTGCTCGATGTCGCCGCGTTGCTGGGCACGGCCCTGCCACCCGCCGCGACGCTCGTGCCGCAGCCCGCCGCGTGATGTGGATGAACGTGTCCGAAAGCGGCGAGCGCAGAACGACCGATGCGCCGATGCTGGTGTTTCACCCACCGGAGACACCCCATGGCTTCGATTCACAAGCACATCCTGATTGACACCGACCCGGACATCGTCTGGGACGCCGTGCGCGACGTCGGCGCGGTGCACACCCGGGTTGCGCCCGGCTTTCTGACCGGCTGCCGCATGGAGGACGCGCCGCTCGCGCGCGTCGTGAGCTTCGCGAACGGCATGGAGGCGCGCGAGCTGATCGTCGATGTCGACGACGCGGCGCGGCGCCTGGTGTGGGCCGTCGTCGGCGGGCGGATGCTGCACCACAACGCCTCGATGCAGATCGTGGCCGACGGCGCCGGGCGCACCCGCGTCGTCTGGATCGCCGACCTGCTGCCGAACGAGCTGGCGCCGGTGATCGCCGGAATGATCGACCAGGGGCTCGCGGCGATGAAGAAGACGCTGGAGCGTTGATGGTGGAGGGCCGGCGGCGCGAGCGCCGGTGCGGGCAGAATTGCCGCCATGACGCCGAACGACACCGACACCCCCGAATCCCTGCGCACGCCCGGCCTGTGGCGCGACAACGGCTGGACCGCCCGCGTCATCAAAAACGAGGACGACGAAGGCTGGGCCGTCGAGATGATCAAGGACGGTGAAGCCGAGCCGGCGCTGGTCGGCCCGTGGACGATGGGCCGCGACAAGAAGAATCCGAAGCCGCTGGACGTGTCTGCGTTCAACACGCTGGTCAAGACCGCGGCCGAGGTGCTGCGCCGCCACGAGCAGCAGCTGCACGCACAGCACCACCGCAACGTCAGCGTGACGGTGCGCGACCAGCGCATCCTCGTGACCCTCGACATCGTGCCCGACGACGACGATCCGCACGCCGTGCTGGCGGCGCAGGATGGGTTCGGCGAGACGCTCGCGACGCTGCGCGTGGCGGCGACGTTCAAGCTGAACGCCGCGAGCGCCAGCGCGTGGATCGAGGCCGGCTTTCAGCGGCCCGGCTGAGCCACGCTGGCACGCCGTTGTAAGACAGGAACGACACGGGCATGGCCGCCTTGCCGACGGCGCCGTGCGTCGGCGGCTGACACGGGGCGCGCCGGTCCACTTCTAAGCTCGGGTCTTCTGCAATCGACAAGAAGGAGCACCCGAGATGAGAACCCCCTTGATGCTTGCCGCGCTGATGGCGACTGCCGGGCTGGTCGCCTGCGAACGCCCGACCGTCATCAACACGCCGCCGGCGCCGGCCACCACGCCGGTCCCCGGCCCGCCCGGGCCCCCCGGCGAAACCGGCAAGACCGGCAGCCCGGGCGACACGAAGGTGCTGGTGGTGCCCGCGTCGCCGCCGCCCGCCGCGAGTGCCGCCTCGCAATAAGCCGGCTCAGTGCGCCCCGACGACCACCGGCACTTCGGTGGCCGGTGGGGTGTTGCGGCTGCGCCCGCAGCGCACCAGGCCGTCGATCATCACCATGCCGACGCCGGGGATGTCGCCGAGCTGCACGCTCTCCAGCAGCGTCTTGCCGGCGGTGTGCTGCGCGCGGTCCATGAACACGAAGTCGGCGGCGCGGCCGGCCTCGATCAGCCCGCAGTTCAGGCCGCGGATGCGCGCGGTGTTGCCGGTCGCGAAGCAGAACACCAGCTCGGCGGGGATCTTGGCGAGGCTGGACAGCAGCGCGATCATGCGCAGGATGCCGAGCGGCTGAACCCCCGAGCCGGCCGGCCCGTCGGTGCCGAGGATCACGCGGTGCGGGCACTTCAGCTGCAAGGCCGCCTGCGCCGCCGCGATCGCGATGCGCTCGTTGCCGTTGTGCACGATCTCGATCGCGCGGCTGCTCTTCTCGCACAGCTCGCACACGTCCTTCTCCGGCAGCGCCGTGTGGCCGCCGTTGATGTGGCCGATGATGTCGGCGTCGGCCTCGAGCACCACGTCCTTGTCGATCAGGCCCGAACCGGGGATCGACGGCCCGCCGGTGTGGATCGTGCTCTGGATGCCGTGCTGGCGCGCCCACGCCACCATCTCCTTGGCCTCGTAGCCGGCCTTCACCGAGCCGAGGCCGACCTCGCCGAGCAGGCTCACGCCGGCCTCGGCGAGCTCCTTGAAGTCCGATTCGACCATGCCCTTCTCGAGGATGGGCGCGCCGGCCAGCACCTTCACGCCGCCGGGGCGGAAGTTGTCGAACGCGCGCTGCGCGGTGATCGCGAGCGCCTTCAGGCCGATGATGTCTTTCGGCCGTCCGGGCAGGTGCACCTCGCCGGCCGAGATCATCGTCGTGACGCCGCCGTTCAGGGTCGATTCGATCCAGCCGAGCTGGTTCTGGCGCGGCGTCCAGTCGCCGAACACCGGGTGCACGTGGCTGTCGATCAGGCCGGGCGCGACGCAGGTCTGGCGCGCGTCGATCAGCGTGTCGGCCTGATCGGTGTCGGCGTCGCTCTCGGCGCCGACGAACGAGATCACGCCGTCGTGGACCACGATCGTGTCGGCGTCGAGAATGGGCCGGTCGATGTCGCCGGACAGCAGCAGGCCGATGTTGCGAATCACGACCTTGCCCGATTTGCCGTTGGATGCTGCGTCTGCCATGCGATGCTCCGGATTTGGTTCAGTAAATACTACACGAAACACCGTGGCCGTCGGTCGGTGCGATCGTGGTGGCGCCGGCCGCGATGGTGGCCACTATCATGCGCGCATGGCCACCCTGCGCGACCTGCAAGACGTTGTCGGCGATCTCGGCCGCGACGGGTTTCGCTCGTCGGTCGGCTGGACGGTGAGCTGGTGGCACGTGGTGCGCGCCGGCGCGCTGGTGCTGGTGCTCGCGCTCTCGCCGTCGACATACACGCGCAGCGCCCGCGCCGCGCTGGCGCGGCAGATCTACCTCGGCACGGCCCCGCTGCTGCCGTGGTTCGGGCTGCTGTCGGCGCTGATCAGCATCGTGATCATCCGCATCGTCATCGTCACCGCGCTGAGCTACGGGCTCACGCAGTACGCGCTCGAGATGGTCATCCGCGTGCTGGTGCTGGAGCTGATCCCGCTGACCGCGGCCTTGTTCGTCGCATTGCGTGCGACCGTGCCGGCCGGCGCCGAACTCAGTGCGATGCATGCGCGCGGCGCGCTGCACGAGCTCGAGAAGGCCGGCGGCGACCCGCTGCGCCACGAGCTGCTGCCGCGCGTCGTCGCGGGCATGTTCGCGGTGCTGCTGCTGGCCGCGGTGAGCTGCCTGATCGCGGTCGTGCTCGCCTATTTCGCGGTCTACGGCGTTTCGGCCGGCGGCTTCAACGGGTTCACGCGCACGCTCGGCCAGATCTTCGAACCTGGCGTGGCGATGATCCTGGCGCTGAAGACGCTGTTGTTCAGCCTCGCGGTTGCACTGATCCCGGTCGCGGCGTTCATGCGCGGGCCGCAGTCCGCGGTCGCGCCGGGCGCGCGTTCGAGCCGCGAGCTCGACAGCCTGGTGCGCTTGTTCACCGCGATCCTGCTGATCGAGATCGTCTCGCTGGTGGGCAACTACTATTGAGGCGCGACGATGACTGACGACAACGACCCCCGCCCTGCCGGCAGCTCCCAGCACCTCGAGTTCAAGGCGACGTTGCTGCTGATCGCCTTGCTCATGCTGGTCGGCGGTGCGGCGCTCTACCTGAGCTATGCGCGCGGCGCGTTCGAAAGCACTCAGCGGCTGGTGCTGGTCTCCGACGATTCCGAAGGCGTCGGCGTCGGCATGGATTTGACCTTCGCCGGGTTCCCGATCGGCCGCGTGCGGCGCATCGAGCTCGCGCCCGACGGCAACGCACGCATCCTGATCGACGTGGCGCTGAAGGACGCGCACTGGCTGCGCCAATCGAGCGTGTTCGCGATCCAGCGCGGCGTCGTCGGCAACACCAACATCCGCGCCTACACCGGCATCCTGACCGACCCGCCGCTGCCCGACGGCGCCGAGCGCAGCGTGCTGCGCGGCGACGCCACCGCCGAGATCCCGCGCCTGATGGCCGAGGCGCGCCAGGTGCTGCAGAACCTGAATGCGATGACGACGAGCGACTCGGCACTGAACGCTAGCCTGGCCAACGTGCAGGGCTTCACCGACAAGCTCAAGGGGCCGGGCGGCGCGATGGGCGCGCTGGTCGGCAGCGAGGCCGACGCGCAGAAGCTGATCACCGCACTCGATCGCACCAACACGCTGCTTGCGCGACTCGATGGCCTGGCCGCGAAGGCCGACGCGCAGGTCTTCGGCAATGACGGCCTGGTGCGCGACGCGCGCACGACCGTGACGCAGCTCAACGCGATGCTCGTCGACGCGCGCAACAGCCTGAAGCAAGTCGATGCGGTGCTGGCCGAAGCGAAGGCGGTGGGCGCGAACGTGAACACGGCGACCACCGATCTCGGCGCCTTGCGGGCCGACGTCGAGACCAGTCTGCGCAATGTCGATGGTCTGATCAACGAGCTGAACCGCAAGTGGCCGTTCAAGCGCGACACGGAGCTCAAATTGCCATGAAGGCCGCTGCGATGGCGTGTCTGGTGCTGCTCGCAGCGTGTTCGTCGACCCCGCCCGCGCCCGACTGGCAGATGAACGCGAAAACGGCGAGCGAGCGCTCGACCGCGGCTTACCTCAGTGGCAACACGCGCATCGACATGGCCGAGCTGGCGCGTGCCCGCGCCGAGGTCGCGCGCACCGGCCGGGCCGACCTGCTCGCGCGGGTCGAGCTCGCGCACTGCGCGGCGCAGGTCGCGAGCCTGGTGTTCGACGCGTGCAGCGCGTTCGAGCCGCTGCGTGCCGATGTGCCCGCGCCCGAGCGCGCGTATGCCGACTACCTCGGCGGCAAGCTCGCCGTGTCGGAGGCGGCGCTGCTGCCCGAGGCCCACCGTGGTGTGGCCGTGAACCCCGCGGCGCTGCAAGGCGTTGCCGACCCGCTGTCACGCCTGGTCGCGGCGGGCGTGCTGTTCGAGACGAATCGTGCCGACCCGCAGGCGATCCAGACGGCGATCGACACCGCTTCGGCGCAAGGCTGGCGTCGCCCGCTGCTCGCCTGGTTGAACGTTCAGCTCAAGCGCGCCGAAGCGGCGGGCGCGTCGGACGAGGCGGCGCAATTGCGCCGCCGCATCGCGATCGGCGAAGGCGCTCAGAAGTAGTAGCTGAACAGCAGGCCCACGTGGCTGCCGTCGATCTTCTCGCCGCCACCTTCCGGTGTGAACTTCTCGGAAACGTAGCGCAGCTTCAGGCCGATGTGCGGCGTGAACAGGTATTCGCCTTCGGCAATGACGCCGACGGTCGAATCGAACTTCTGGTTGATGTTGCTCGCCACGCCCGAGCCCTTGAGCTTGACGCCGCTGACGAACTGCGCACCGCCGCCCAGGCGGATCTTCTCGCTCACCGAGTAGAGGGCCAGCAGGTCGACCGGAACGCGGTCGAACTTGACACTGCCGTTCGACGCGGCGCGGGTGTCGTTGACGTGGTAGCCGACCGTGGCCTGCAGCGCGAACTGCTCGTTGAAGCGGTACTCGCCGCCGCCATAAAGCTGCACGAGGCCGCCGGCGCGGACCTTGTCCGTCGAGCCGTCGGTGAACTGCACCGTGACGAGGTTGTCGCCGCCGTCGGTGAGCCCCACGCCGAGCAGGAACTTGAACGGCGACGCGGCGTCGGCGGCCTGCGCGCTGAATGCGGTGCCGATGGCGAGTGCCGCGCCGATAAATGCCTTCTTCATGAGATCCCTTGTGTTGTGAATTGGACGAGAAGCGGCCGCCGTCGTTGAGTCCCCCGAGCAACCTGCGTCGCATGCTAGGGGCGGCCACGATCCTCTCGACAGCGCTGTCGCAAACCACCGACAGACGGCGGTGCCATCCTTCACGCATTGCGCCGGTTCGCGGCGCGGCGCCGCCAGTTCAGGTGTGGTGGCCGACCTGCAGGCGTCGCTCAAGCCACAGGCTGTAGCGCGACATCACGAAGCTCGCGCCGAAGTAGACCGCCGCGATCAGCGCATAACCTTCAATGAAGTAGTCGCGCCACTGCGGGTCGCCGAGCGCGAGGCGCAGCGAACCGGTCAGGTCATACATCGACACCACGGTGACGAGCGAGGTGTCCATGAAGGTCGACAGCAGGTTGTTGACGAAGGACGGGATCACCGCCACCAGCGCCTGCGGCAGCAACACCGTGGCCTGCACCTGCCAGTAGGTCAGGCCGAGCGAACGTGCCGCGTCGCCCTGCGCGCGCGCGACGCTTTGCAGCCCGCCCCGCACCGTCTCGGCGGTGTACGCGGCCTGGAACAGCACGATGCCGATCGTGACGCGCCAGAACGGATCGAGCCGCCAGCCCGCCGGCAGCACCAGCGGGAACACGAAGGTCGCGACGAACAGCACCGTGATCAGTGGCACGCCGCGCACCAGCTCGATGTAGGCCGCGGCCAGCGTCTTCAGCAGCGCCAGCGACGAGCGCCGCGCCAGAGCGAGTGCGATGCCCAACGGGGTCGAGGCGACGATGCCGAACAAGGTCAGGATCACCGTCAGCGGCAGGCCGCCCCAGCGGTCCGAGCCGACGGGCTCGAGGCCGAACACGCCGCCAGCCATCAGCGCGAAGAAGGCCGCCAGCGCCGCGATCCAGCCGAGCACGAGAGCGCGCGCGCCGCGGCGCGTCCACAGCGCCGGCCAGGCCGTGGCGAGCAGCATCGTCACGACGATGGCGGTGGCCAACGCGGGGCGCCACTGGTCGGCATACGGGTAGCGGCCGAACAGGATCAGCCGCCATTTCTCGGCCACGAAACCCCAGCACGCGCCCTGGTGCAGCAACGCCTTGCACGCGGCCAGGTCGGGCGCGACGACCGCGCGCAGCACGGCCCACTCGAACAGCGTCCAGCCGACCCACGCCAGCGGCAGCGCGAGCGCGAGCGTGACGAGGCTCGCGGCAGGGCTGGCGAACAGCTGCGTGCGCCAGCGCGTGAGCGTGCCGGGCGAGTCGGGGCCGGTCGCGGTCGGCATCTCAGCGGCTCCAGGTCGCTTTGCGTGACCCGCTGCGCATCGAACGCGCAGGTGGCGGGAGGTACTGCTTGCGGCCCGTTGCTGCCGTTCGCGAACGACTGCACTCACTTTGACGGGCATCACGTGCCGAGGCAGCCGGGTGGGCAACTCCGCTCATGTCCCCCGGGACGGGCTGCGCCCG
>Ga0307517_10015247_pt1 | contig 10231 bp, 7 predicted proteins | sample 23_EM_MG_FD_194515 | JGI IMG/M metagenome (GOLD analysis project Ga0307517, IMG submission 194515) | Populus trichocarpa ectomycorrhiza microbial communities from riparian zone in the Pacific Northwest, United States - 23_EM | ecosystem: Host-associated > Plants > Roots > Unclassified | place...
TAGTATGAATATATATATATATATATATATGCATTTTGGAAACTAGTAGAGGGGATATTAGATGTAGATTTTCTAGGAGGGTTTGCGTGATAAGGGATATTGATAACAGAAGGGATTTTGGAAATTCTTCCTAGATCTATTGTACTGGAAGAGAAAGATCCTTCTGAGAATCTGGAACTTGTAGAGTGTCGATGGAAAGACAATTTGACTTTTCCATCTGTGTACTGGGTAATGTTTTTAATTTGGACATTGGGTTGAGGTGGTTGAGGTAATTCTGGTGGTGCTGCACCTTCGAGGATCCAATCTTCTGGAAGGGATATATCTTTCCATTGGATTGCTTTTGGGACAACAGTGTTTGAACGTGATAAATCTGTTTGTAGAAGGAGTGTTTCTTCTTTTTGAGATTGGAATTTGTGTTTGCTGGCAAAGGCTGAGAACATGGCTTTGTAGTGAATTTTGAATATGAGAGCAACATAGATAGATCTTTCGAGCATGTCATAATTATGGGTCTTTATTTGTAGTAGCATACTTTACAGAATATTTTTATCTTTGAGGGATATGGTTATATTTGGATAGCAATCAAAAGATACCAGGCCACTGCAAAGGCTAGACTCAATAGAACTGAGGAGGGAGTCTTGGAAGTTTTGAAATCTAGCATCCCGGAGGACAGCTAGAATGGAGGTGTTTAAACCTTCTTTTGTATGGGGTTTTATCCCAACTTGGACAAGGCCAACATGGATATATTTACAATTTCAGGCTAGATGTTTTTGTAAGGATTTTTGAGAGAGGAGTTCTCTTAATTCATTATCAATTATCTTTATAAATTTAAATTTTTACAGATTTACCGGAAATTACAACTCGACAATAAAATTGACAAAATATAAAACGGACCCGTTAAATAAGCTATTATTTATTTAGACATAACACACCTAAGTAAAAAAATTGACATAAGTTTTATCAATTTACAAACAAAAATAATTTTACAAAATCTAAAACAAATCCTAACATGTACAAATCATAAATTCATACAAGTTTGTTTGAGACAAAACTATAAAACAAGTAAACACCCAAACAAAATACATATACTACAAAAATATACAAAGCAAAATTAACATTTTAAAATTGTGTTCAAATAAAAAAAGGGTAGATTTGCTTACTTTAGGTGGAAAACCCTCAATAAAATGTAAATCAGAACACAAATGCTGACAAATTGAGTGTTGTGGTGGTTGGATTTGTTGTGGGAGGTTAAATTGTGTTGAGATTAGGGTGAGGGGGTGGCTGTTTGTTGCAAAGAAAAATACACAAGGAAGAGGTAGAAATGGGAGAGGGGGAGAGGAGGGTTAAATGCTAGGTCATAAAATTAAATATTACTGACAAATTGAAAGACAAAATTATTCCGATGGTAACCCGTTAGCAATTTTGTCGGTATAAATGTCACATCACTGTATGATTTGCCTTCTTGAATCTCATTGTAATAATATCTGTAATGTCGCCGGTATATACCGATGGAAGTTTTTCGTCAGTATATTCACAGGCAAATTTTATCATCGGGTTAATTTTGTCGGTAACATCATTTGTAAAACTTACATGTCATCATACTATGACTTTTTTTATTCCTCTCTTCCCACTATGATTCCCTCGGTATATACCATGGAAATATTCCTGTCGGTGTTTATTATGAAATGTGTTTTTTTAATATAGGAAATATTATACTTTCCCTGTATAAAGTTATCCTGCGTAGTATGCTACACAATAATTGTTTATGCTGCCCTAATCATATAAATAAAAGAGATGGCTATTGCATTGTGCAAGCCTTCTAATTAATCATAAATCCTGCTTTAACTTGGTATCAGATCTTGAAACATCTAAAATAGATTCAAGGCTTCCTCCCTCTTTTCTTGACCGAAGCCACCTGGTTTTGCAGTATTTTGGTGCAGTTTTTGACACTGTATTTTTGTGTTCTCCACTGCCTTTTCTTCCCCTTGATAGCATCTTCCTTAAGTAGCATAAGTAGCCATCTACAGCAGCATACTGCACTCTTGCCAGAAAATAAAACAATATTATCAACAAACCTCTTACAAAAACAACTTTGCTGCAGTTTCTTTCCAATAGCAACTCTCTGATTTCTCCAGCTTCACTTATGGATCCTTCTGCTGCTGCTACAACCATGAACAATGGCAACTATTGCTCTCCTACTCTTTCCTGGTAACACCTATTTATGCCGATGTGTTTATCTTTGCACACAATACAGTTATGACTATTGCAAAAGTTTTTGCCGCAAAAACAACCATCATCCCTCTTTTTGACACATAACAAGTCATCAACCTTAAGCTTACCAACACAAATTATCTATTTTGGCGTGCAGATGAAGCCATATCTGATTGGTCAATGATATGCCCTTCTTCGCACAATGATGTTTCTACCATTGCAACTGCCAATAGTTCTAGTTTTTCCCAAGCTTTTTTGACATAGAAACAATAAGACCAACTCATCCTTAACACCCTCCTCTCTTCTCTGTCCATTGACGTTCTCTACCTTGTGGTTGATTGTCCAACATCTGCTAGTGTATGGAGCACATTAGAACATGCCCTTGCGTCTTAATCAAACTCTCGAATCATGTAACTACATGGCTGTCTTTAGGATTTTTGCCAAGGTGATGATACCATCACCACCTATCTACAGAAAGCTAAGGGGTTCTTTGATGAACTAGCTGTCGTAGGTCATCCCATCTTCCTCACGGACTTCAATTTATATGTTTTTCGGGGTCTTCGTAGTGAATTTCATGATCTGGTTACAAGTCTAACAACAAAAGCTGACCCCCTATCATATTTTGAGCTCTATAGTCACCTATCCGCTCATGAATTTTTACATAGGAGCTCCCTTCAATGCAGTTCCATAGCTGCACCGTTGCTGCCAAAACCTACGCAACCCCCTTCTGCCTTTGCTGCCCAGCGGGCATTTTCAGTATTTAATGACAACAGTTCTTCCTCCTAGTGAAAAGAGGAAAACACAATGGTTGGTGTAATATGCGCCCCTCCTCTGCCCACTACGGTGGCAACAACTTCAGAGGAGGCAACAACGAGCATACCTGACAATCATACCGTCCAAACTGACAGCAAAACAGAACCAACACTGGTTAGTGAGGGTGGTAGATTAAGTGTCAGCTCTGCAACATGTTTGGCCATTCTGCACAGCAATGCTCACAGCTTGTGCATCATGGGAATCAAGCCTCGACTAACCTCTCTTTCAGAGACGCTTCAACAGCAAATTCTGTCACTTGGTTTCCTGACACCGGCGCAAATCAGCATGTTACTCCAGATATTACCGGTATGACACATGTAGAACCTTATCTCGGTAAAGATCAATAACATATTGGTGATGGTAAGGGACTTGTCATATCTAATACAACGCATAATATCTTATGTACTCTTAAACAAGTCTTTACTTTATCTAATATATTACATGTTCCGCACATTCAAAAAAGACTCCTATATGTTCAACAATTCTACCGTAAAAACTGTGTCTTTTTTTAATTTCACTTTTCTGTTTTCTATGTTAAGGATCTCATAACCAAGAACATTCTGCTTTCTGATCAGAATAAAGATGACCTTTTTGTCCTTTCAGAGTCTTTTGCCATGTTTCTACCTTAAGCCTTTCTGTCTGCTAGCTTATCCACTTCTACTGATTTTTGGCATCGTCGACTCGGTCACCCAAGCTCTCGAGTTCTGAGTTTTTTAGCGTCAAATAAAAAGGTCACTTGTACGTCCCATACTTTAAATTTTCAGTGTCCAACATGTCCTTTAGGAAAATCATCATGTTTGTCATTAGGACCTATGGGTCACAAAATATATGCTCCACTTGAACTAAATTTTAGTGATGTTTGGGGTCCTGCCCCTATTTTATCTTCTAATGGTTTTCGCTATTTTGTGATCTTTGTGGATGCGTACATAAAATTTATTTGGTTTTATCCTCGTAGTGTAAAATTTGATGTGTTTAATGTGTTTCATCAATTTCAAGTTTTGGTGGAACGATAGTTCTCTTGCAAAATAAAATCGGTTCAAACTGACTAGGGTGGTGAATATCGTAAATTAAATTCCTTCTTCAAAATTGTTGGTATTCATCATCGTATAATATATCCACACACGCATGAACATAATGGTACTGTTGAGCGTCATCACCGTCATATCGCCGAAACTAGTTTTACATTACTTGGTCATTGTAAAACACCTCTAAAATTCTGGAATTATGCGCTTGAAACCTCTGTATATCTTATTAATCGTATTCCGACATCGGTCTTACGAAACAAATCTCTGTTTGAATGTTTATTCCATCAACCACCTGATTATAGTTTCTTGCACACTTTCAAATGTTTTTGTTTCTCGTTTCTTCGACCATATAATGCTCATAAGCTAGATTTTTGTTCTACTCCATGTGTGTTTCTAGGGTATAGCTCATGTCATCTAGGTTATTGTTGTCTCGACTTATCTTGTGATCGTGTCTACATCTCCCGTCATGTCCGCTTCTATGAACAGTCTTTCCCTTTCCCTGACACTGATCATGTTTCTGCCATACCGGATTCTAACCCATAGCCAACCTCTACCTCACACTTTCCTGCCTTAACACACTTCCCGTCACACCACCCAACAGCCAAAACACCATCCTCTTCCCTAAACAGGTCCCCATACCACCAGTTGCCACTATGTCTATTGATTATTTTACAAGTTCTGGTTCTGCTGCTCTGATATAACGCCCTCTGCTACGCCCTCTGTTGTGCCCCCCATATTGGCGCCATCTACCTCACCGTCTGGTCCTTCATCTTCCTCACAATGTCCTACTCAGTCTTCGCCAGCTTTAGATATTTGTGTTGATCTCTCCAACTTCTCTCTCTCATAGCAAACCACACCCATCAGGTCTCCTGCTCCAGTGGTTTCCTGCTAGTACTAGATGGTGCTACGTCCCTGACAGCACAGGTCTTCCAATCTGAGCTCAGTTTCTGCCTCTCTGCTGCCTCTACACTCAAGGGTAACATGTTCCTTTGATCAGGCCAATAACACTTGGTCCTTGGTTTCGTTTGAACCCTCTATGAATGTTGTTAACTGTTGTTGGGTTTATAAAATCAAGCGTTAGGTCGATGGTGTTATTGATCGCTATAAGGCGTGTTTGGTTACGCGAGAGTTCACTCAATAAGAAGGTATTGACAACTTAGAAACCTGCAGTCCTGTTGTTAAGCCAACTATTGTTCGACTCGTCCTCGCCATCGCCGTATCTCACCATTAGTAGATTTGGTAGCTTGATACATAATGTTTTTCTCAATGGTTCCCTTCAGGAGGTTGTTTATATGTAACAACCCACGAGTTTTATTGACCCTGCCCTACTAACTCATGTTTGTTGCCTTTACAAGTCCCTTTATGGTTTAAAACAAGCTCCGCGGGTTTGGTACACATGATTGAGTGACTTCCTTCTATCGATTGGCTTTCGCGCTTCCAAGGTTGATACTTCCTTATTTATTCTGACTGTGAATCATGATATCTGTTATCTGCTTATCTATGTAGATGACATTCTACTCACTGTGAATAATTCTACTTTGATTCACCGTCTTATTAGTAAGCTGAGTTCAAAATTTAAACTTCGGGATCTGGGTAATGCTCATTATTTTTTAGGGATTGAGGTCACTCTCACCAGTATGAGGCTCATGCTTAGTCAACACAAATAGGCTCTTGATATCCTTAGTTGGGCTAACATGTCATCGTGCAAACCTATTGATACTTGGGCTTCTGCTTCCAAGATCGGCTTACAGACTAATGATTTATACTAAGATCCCACTTGTTATTGGCAAATTATCAGTGCTCTTTAGTATCTCACATTTACTAGACCAGACATTTGATATGCTATTAACAAAGTCTGTCAGTTTATGTATGCTCCTACTAAGAGCCATTGGGCTGTTGTCAAACTTATTTTACGGTACTTGAAAGGTACATCTTCATATGGTCTTCACCTTACTCGTGGTTCCTCTTTATCATTGCATGGTTTTACTGATGCTGATTGGGCGAGGAGTACTGATGATCAGAAGTCTACTGGTGGCTACATTGTCTTTCTTGGCACCACTCCCATTTCATGGAAATATGGCAAGCAGCGCGCTGTTGATCGCTCCTCCACTGAAGTAGAATATAAGGCCTTAGCTGATGGTACTGCTGAAGGTTCTTTGGCTCCGTTATCTGCTTTCCAGATTTATACTTCTCTCCCAATTTTGTTACCACCATTTGGTCCTATAATTTGGGCGCTACTTATTTGTCTGCTAATTCGGTGTTTCATTCACTTAGAAAGCATGTTGAGGTTGATTATCACTTCGTTCGTGATCGAGTGGCTAAAAAGGAGATACAAATTCACTTCATATCCTCCAAAGACCAAGTAGCTGATGCTCTTACTAAGCCGCTCTCTCATACTGTATTTGCCTATTTACTGTCCAAGCTTCATGTGGATAACTTACCTTTAACTTGAGGGGGTGTATTATAGAATGTGTTGTAATATAGAAAATATTGTACTTTCCCTGTATAAAGTTATCTTGCGTAGCACGCTACATAGTAACTACTGTATGCTGCCCTAATAATATAAATAGAAAAGATGGTTATTGCATTGTGTAAGCCTTCTAATTAATCATAAATCCTGCTTTAACTGTGTTTACCGATGGATTTAGCAATGAAAAATTCAGTTGGTAAATATCACTATAATATATCAACGGAAAAATTCCATTGATATTTTTGTTTATATTTATTAATTTTTTAATAATAATAAAAATATATGATAAATGATCTAAGGTATTGTATATGTACTCTAAACCCCATTATCTATTTGTTACGTATGAATATTGCAATGTAAATGAGAGAGTTGATCCGCTTATGGGCTGGGCTAGTAGGGGCTAGTAGGAGATGAAGAAAATGGATAAGGGATCCAAGTCATCCATGATAGGTCAACATGGACCCATGATCTCATGGAATGGAGGGAGGGGATATAATTAAAAATAAAAAAAAGTATTAAATGAGTTCAGGGAAAAAAAAAAAGCATTCGGAGAGTTCTAAAACAATAGAAGAAGAGAGCAAGAGAGAACAAAAGTGTTCATAAGCTTTTCTAAGAAATTTGTCATTCATTAAGAACGAAGCCAAAAACTCTTTAATACTCTCAAAAGAATTGGACATTGATGCGAATATTAAGTATGGTTTGTGTTCATATAACATGCAAGTACATTTACTTGGTGTTGATTTGGTGGTGAATATTGAAGATATGTTTAGACTAATTACAAAAAATTCCATGAAACATTTTACAAAAAAATGAATTTTGATTCTTATATTGGTTTTTTCAACATTTGCTTTATTTATTTGAACAATTTTATGAACTTAGGCTACTAAAAGAGAAACAAAGCCCGCACCAACTAATAATTATATCTCAAGACGAAGAAGGGAACTATTGAATTAACAAAACCAACGAAGTTAAGAAAAATAGTCTAAACTCATGCGTTTGTGCTTAGCCCATCCTTTCCACCACCGAATCGACATCGAGTTGATCCCGAGTCCTCTAGCACTTCCTCCCAATTCACATCCTCTTTCTCCATTCTTATCTCCGTCATCATCTTGAATATTCTCCTTACCTTCTCCTTAGTCCGCTCGTTTCCTGTCTTCTCCACTTGCATCAACACCTCCACCGCACCTGCTGCCCTTGCCAACCCTTTAAACCTCAGACCCCCATGACTCAGTCCATACAGAACAGACACACAAATATCTTGAGTTGACTCAGATTTCAACTCACTTCTCCTCAACAAGCCCACCAAAACCTCCACCCCACCTGAATCCCACATCGCATGCCGGCCATCCGGACTCAAAGCCAAGTTACACAATATTAATAGAACCCGACTCTCCATACGACCTGACTTGACCATCTCCAAAAGAATTGGCACTGACCCAAGTTTTACTAGCTTAGTGATGTTGCTTTGAACTAGTGAGAGATGATATAAAGCTAAGCTCGAGTCATGCCGAGTCCGGTCACTCTCAGCGGATCGCAGCAAATGTAGAAGTGGAGGCAAAGCACCCAAAACGCCGATTGCAGTCTTGTTACGGTCATCAAGTGCTAAACTAAAAATTGCACCACAAGCATGCTCTTTTGCCTCAGGGAAACCTCCTTTTAACACATGAATCAACAAAGGAAGAATCCCAGACCGTACTATCTTAATTTTGTTATTTTTCTCTAAAGACAAATTAACTAAACAAGCAACTGAGTTGACTTGAATGTTTGTGTACCTCGAAATGATCAAAGGCTGTAATACTGAGAGAAGCCGAGAGGTACAAAGCTGCAGTTTGGTATCATCTTCTCTAGCTCTCGTTGTGTTTCTTAATGAAATGAGACCTTCTTCAATCTCAAACACTAGCGGGCTTTTGAGTTTTCTAACAAACTCTTCATCTTTGGGGTTAGGGTTAAAGGCTTCTATCTCGGCCGTGGAGGAAGAAGGAGAAGAGTAGTAACTCGATCGAGTCTTGAGTTGGAGGGGAGAATCGTCTGAGCTCCAGGAGTCATGAGTACTTGGGGTCTGAGTGATCAAATCAGTAACTACGTGATCAATCCCAGCACCAGTGTCTTGATGTTCGTTCTTCTTGGGAGGTTTCGGTTTCTGTTGTTGGGTTTCTAATATTTTTGCGCGGACAAGCTTTTCTGCAGAGAAGAAATCGAGGGTCATTTTATCATTAGGCGGGTCTAAAGAGTAATTTCTGCACCATTCGAGAATGGTGGATTTGAGAGCTAGATTGGGAATGCAAGTGGAGAAATCAGGAACGGTGCCATCCATTAGAGTGGGTGTGAAACCCAGAGTATTGCAGGCTTGAACGCAAGCACGCTCAAATGTATGCCCAGAGGAGACAATTACCGGGTCCTTCATGAGAGTACCGGAAACTGGACATTGAAACTCTATCGGGATTTCTGATGGCCTTGTCTTTTGCTTTGATGATGATGATGATGATCTGTGAAAGAAGATTTTCCGTTCTTTGTTTTCAGTTTGCGTGTGTTGTCTCTCAATAGCTCCCTTGCGTATTGTCTTGTGGATCCTTAGCCTCGCCACAGCTTCTTGAAACTCCATGACTCTATGTCCCTCCGCGTCTCAATCTCACTAACTGGTTTTGTTCAATTATTTTCCTTTTCTTCTGTGAGTGTCCAAATGTTGATGTTCATCCATGGTTTAAGAAATGCAACAAAAGAAGAGAATGATCAGATGTTTGGTCAGCCAAATGCGGGATGTTTTGGTGCCCACAGAGATTGATCAAGAAGTTGAGGAGTGGCATGTTGGTCACAAAATGAAGACCAAGTCTTGGGAGAGCGAGAGAATTTGTTGGGGTTTGAATGATAATATGGTGATCTTGTGAGCTGTCTATGCAGATATGATTCCTTTCCTTTGCTTTCGGAGATCGAGCAATCGAAAAGGAAACAGATGATGCTCCGCGGAATTTTCCCAGAAGCTCAAAACTTGTCCCTCCCGTTCAACAATAATGCTCATTAAAGTAAAGTTATGCCTCATTAGCTGCTTAAACCACTTAAGATAAGTCAGTGCTAGTAGTATTTTTAAAGTAATTTTTTTAAAAAATATATTAAAATAATTTTTTTATTTTAAAAATCTTATTTTTAACATCATTATATCAAAATAATTAAAAAAAATTAATTTAAAAATAAATATAATTTCTTAAAAAAAGGTTAGACCATAATACTAAACAAAATTGATGTAGAATGACATACCACTATAATTTAATCTCATTAAACTTTTAAATTTCACTCATTGGAATAAATATTTTTGGTATAATTAACAAATTCCCCTTATAAAATGTTTTTCTATAAAAATACTCCATAATATATATATATATATATATACCATGTAAAAAAAACCTCAAAATAAAACTATCACTTAACATCTTTAATTCATTGAATTAAAACTCGAAAATTATCATCTACTATATTGACTTGATTCATTATATGTTTTTTTTAAAATGAATTATTATGTCCTTTTATAATATACTAATGACTTCTTGTCTCCTTAATGAGTCATAGTCATCCTATTATGAATGGTTGTGGACACATGAAAAATGTTTCTACATTCTTTTTAAGAGAGACATAAGTGAATTTAATCCATATAGTAAAAGAACATAGTGAAACAATTGATATAATACATGACATATGGAGAATAATAAAAATATATCACGCA
>Ga0307517_10015248_pt1 | contig 10231 bp, 8 predicted proteins | sample 23_EM_MG_FD_194515 | JGI IMG/M metagenome (GOLD analysis project Ga0307517, IMG submission 194515) | Populus trichocarpa ectomycorrhiza microbial communities from riparian zone in the Pacific Northwest, United States - 23_EM | ecosystem: Host-associated > Plants > Roots > Unclassified | place...
CCCCCCCCCCCCCTCCCCCCCCCCGCCCCGCCCCCCCCCCGCCCCCCCCCCCCCCCCCCCCCCCCCCCCCCCCCCCCCCCCCCAAGAGTGGACAGAAATTGCTGGAAGTTTTTGAGAGTGAATAAAGAGAGAGAGAGATTTCATTTTATTGGATGTGAGTATGAGGTGGCATCTTTTTGTTGGTTGATGTAGCTTTTGGTGGGTTGGGTCACCAGGTTGGACTGTCTGGGCCAATGAAAAGCGAGAATTATGGCTGTTGGCATCAATGAGTGCATCCTGACTGTTGGTGAAAAGAATGGACGGTCTGGATTGATTTGATTTCTCTTTCGGGATGGGCTAGTTTGGTCTTTGGTGGGAGACGGCAATTATCAGGCAAAAACGGTGGTATGTGTAGCTTTGGATTGTGACATGTGGATCAAGAAATTTGGGTCCAGCCTAACCCGATTAGTATAAGATTCCGATATAGTTTTAAAATCAGATTAAAATAAATCGGTCTATATCATCTTTTACTTAGAATTTCTTTAGAAATGATGATAATTTAAAGTATTTTTTGTTTAAAAATATATTTAAAAAATATTTTTTTAAAAAAATAAAATTATTTTTTATATTAATATATCAAAATTATCTAAAAAAGCATAAAAAATAATTTTAAACTTGTAAAAAACAAAACACTATTTTAACCGTGTTCATAACACACCCTCAGCAGCTACTGAATACCAGCCTGATTATAAGTTCATTTCAAGTAATTTTTAGAATGCATTCCAATATCTATTTCATGCATTTAAAAAAATCTAAAAAAATTCTTCAACACTATGTATACAAAGGAGATTATCTACAACGTGGCTGTACATCCCATTCCATGGAACAATTACATTACTCCCACAAAATGGGTTTACAAAAAGAAAAAGGTATTCCTAGTCAACATGATGCAGGAAGCAGAAAGAAGGCTGTGTTGCTCCTTTTCATTGCTAACAGACCACAAATCATCAATCTCTTTTAGGTTTCATCGTGGACATTAGAGAGCTTGTATTTCATTTCACCATTGAGAGAGACAATATCCAACCCCACACCTTATAGGATATAGCACTTGAGAACTATACATATCTTGGTTTTCTATAGCTCGCTAGATGTACTGAGAAAGCCACCTGAAACCCTCTCCGTAACCCATTTTCCGGACAATGCTACACATGAAGACCTCGAGCGGACGGACATTTGAGTCTTCCAAGTTCACCTTACCCTTGCCAGTGGTGAAGTTGGCAAGGCCAAGGTAGTATCGCAACTCTTCTTCTGAAGCAGCATATGGAATATCGATCTTGTTGCCTAAAACAAGGAAAGGGACATTGGCTAATGCTTCGTCGGCGAGGAGAGCATCTAGTTCCTGTTTTGACTCCGCAAATCTCTCTTTGTCATAGGCATCTACCAAGTAAACAACTGCGTCCACCTTGACATGAAAAGGATTTTGATGTCAAAACTCGGCAGTACAAAATTGTTCAGGAAAAAAGCCAACAAGAACACAGTAAAAAACAGTTACACTAAATGTTACAACGTCAAAAATAAAAAAATGAGAAATCATGTGAAAAACAGGGAGAGAAAGACAACGAGTGCTCAGGAGAACATGTAAACCAAAAAAATTGAAGAGGTGAGGAAACATGTACGGTGAGGTACTAGCTAGTAAAACACTAACAAAGACCAGAAGTGTTATCAGCGAACTCCCATTAGGTATTTGCCTCCCATGAATCAGATAATCACAAAGGCAACATTATCTGGGATTATGAAGCAATCCAATCAAACATTGTTAACACTTGCTCAGTTAACATATCCAAGTTCCAAGAAGTCCTAACAACCAAGCAAGGAAGGAACAAAAACTTCGTATTGCAATCCAAGCTAAGTTCTACAAATCCAAAACTACTACACCACAACATCAGACACTAGCTGCAAAAAAAGTGGAAACCACTTTCAACTTCCTGAATCTGCATGTATTTGTCTAAAAGGTAAACCTAGATGACAAGTATCCAAATATGATTGCAACTTGCAAGCACAACGAAAGTAACTTCAATCCACACATTACAAACAACTAACATGCTAAACTTCATTGCACACAAACCTCATATATATAAAAAACATTATGCGAGAGAATAAATAAACAACCTTGGCATAGTAATCTTTCCAAACTCGACGAGCAATCTGATGGCCCCCCAAATCAAAAGCCTTAAACTTGATGTTCCCTATACTCAACTCCTCTGACGTTGGATACTGTGTTGGCTGATGTTGCACCAATCTCTGCCACACACAAAAACAAAACCCATAACAAAAGTTTATTGATTTCTTCAATTTCCCTTCAGAGAATCAAAAGTCAACAAAAACCCAGTTCATTCTTCGTTTCTCAGTAGCCAAATACTTAACATAATCAATCAAAGTTTCAATCTTTAAGCCTCACGTTTCCATATTTTCTCCTATTTCACTTATAAACACAAATTTAGAACTTCTAAAAAAAACCCAATTTATTTTTCCCTTCCAAGTCACCAAAAATACTTGACAAGATAAAAAAATCAAAGAACCTAAAGTTTCAATTTCTCAGTAACCAAACAAAAACCACAAGCAACAATCATAAGTTAAAAAAAAAAGATTAGCCCAAAAGTACCTCATCTTTTAACATGAAAAGCAAGGTGGTTTTGCCAGAATTATCAAGGCCCAAGAACAAGATCTTGGCTTCCTTCTGCCATAAGCCAAGTGATGTTAGCACCCCAAAAAACCAATCAAACAAAAACATTGTCTTTCGAACTCTTTGAAAGAGACCAGGGAAAGAGGGTATGTTGAAACCTGAAGACAGTGTGGATTTATATAGAGACAAGTTGTGAATTGTGGGTAATAAATAACTGTGCAAACTACGATATAGTCCTATAAGTCTTACAAAGTTTCCACTTTGAAGCCCATTTTTTAACTGCTTTCAGTTTTAGCTCTATAGTGTTTATTATTTCAATTTAACTACTAATTGTTTGATACTCCTTTAATTCAAATGTTGGAGCTGGCGCTTTCCAGAATTTTTATGGTACTAAGAGGTTAATTATTTATATTTATTTTTCAGAGAATTGTAATTGAACGAAAGAGACAATAGTAAATTACTTGGTTGAAAAAAAAATAGACATGCATCTTGAAATATCATTTTAATTACAATATGTATGAATTAATATTCAAAATATTTTTTTTGTTTACACTCATTTTATTATAAGAAACATTTATAATTTTAATAAATAAAATATTTCTGCAATTGTGAAGTGTTATAGATGATGAAACATCTTAAGGACAAAAGTCTTTTTTTTAATGAATTGCTTAACGAAAGTGTAGTTTACCTTGAATAATATAATGCTGGTGTGAGGGGGGTCGCGTCCCCGGGTTAGATTGTATGGACCAACGTGGACGGTAGGATCTTGGTTGTGGTCGTCATTGGGTGAAGGTGGGCCGTTGATATAGAAGTGGACGGTAGGATCTTGGTTGTGGTCGTCATTGGGAGAAGGTGGGCCGTCGATATAAAAGTGGACGGTCTTAGATTGGATTTAAAATAAATTGTGGGTTAATTAGCTGGCTTGGGTATTAATGCAAAGCAAAAATGTGGGTGGCTGGTAAATAGAAATTAGGCCCCAAAAACCAGAGGCTCTAATTGTTTTGCAACTTGGATTTTATTGGTTGAATCAAGAACTGATTTTTTTTCAACAAAGTTGTATTAAAAATGATATACCGACACCACCTTCTTCTTCTTCTAGTTCATTTTCACTTTCCATAAAAAAAGATTTAGATATTTTGACTTTTCATATATATATATATATGAAGTTAATTATATACTTTCAAGTTTAGTTTAAATAGTTATTTTAAGTTCAAATTTAGATATTTATACACTTAAAATAGATGTTGTGATTTATGTTGAATGTAAAGGGATGCTAATTTTCATGAAAATTAAAAAGAAAACCAAGAGAAACTCAAATTATTGTATTTGTGTGTAGCTTTCAAGATCGCATTAATATCTCAAATAATTAAATAATGTCATATATGTATACACACACAAACAATATTATTTATTTAATGTTTTATACATTAAAGACAATTGTTTGGAGTTGAGAGACACTCTGAAAGTCTTACCGACATAATAGAAATAAACATATGATTGGAGTTTCAGGTATAGCTATCAAATTTAGTTTGGGATTGATAGATCAAGTGGAGAAAATTAGAAATTTTTTTTTTAAAAAAAACAGCTCTTATATATATATATAAAAAAACTCTCATTATTTACGCTAGATTACCTGGTTTTTGGGTTAACTTAATAGATTGTGCGGCTTTTATTGGGTCAATTGCAAATATGAGTTTTTCATAATTCTAACCTAGTTGAGGCTATAGATTTTGGATTAATTTATCAATTAAATCGGGTTTAATAATTATAATTTCAAGATATAATAAATTTTTAAACAAAACTGAAACATATGTGTTTATATATATATATATATATATACATATATATTAAAGTGTATCCATAATTAACCCGAGCATGGAGAAGGTCCTTTCACTTGCATTTTGCTGGTTTTAGTGGATAACATATTACAAAGAGAATCAACTTTGCCCATCACCACTTGATTAAAGAAAAAACTGTATCTCATTTGTGCTATACCAAGCAATTGTAATTAAAGTTATTAAATTCAATGATCTAATTCAAGATTCGGTTTAGAATTAGACGGGTCAGGATTAAATAACATAGTTTAAACTAAAACAATAACATTTCAAGATTTTTTTAAAAAAAATTAGAAAGTGTACTAAATTTTAATTAGGATCATGAGATGGTCTAACTATATCATCCTCAGATTCAACCAGATCAACCAAATTATTACTAATATTTAAGTTAATTCACACAAGAGTTCAAGACAATTCAAAATGAAACCTCATGAGCTTAATAGTTATGGTTGAAATCATGGCAAATCCAACTCAGCCGACCACCTCAAAGCTTTAAGCTTTTTATCTTTTTAATCTTGACGATTAAAGTAAACACGAGGTCATCACCTTGTTGCTAGAATAAAAAAAAAAATTACTTATCAAGATAAACTTGCCACGCATGTTCTCTCATTCACAGCTTTGAATCATAATCTACCCTCTGGAATTCAACTGCTACTAAACCTACTACTAATTATACCATTCCACTACAATTACAAAGTATTCAAGTGCATTTAAGACTAATACTTAATTAAGTTTTACCACAAGCGGATTCAAATGTTCAAAACCTTTGATTTCTTGTGACCCTCCCTAGTTCCTACACTTTATTACAACCAAACACAATTCAGTTACATGTAACAGAGTTAATACAGCAGGCCAGAAGGTCTTGATATGCTTGCTAATTCTACAATGAGAGCTCGAGATGTTAACTATGCCGCCCTATGAAGGCAGAAGAAGATGTTGGAGCTAAAGTGTGAAGATGGCATACAACACTGTGAAAGCAAGTTTACAATGGCTAGGCCATCTATGTGACCCACAGAGGCAGAGGTGCTCGAACCATTAGCGGCTGACCAGTAGCAGGATGATCAAGAGATAAGCTCTCTGCTTGAAGCTCATGGCTGTCGTATGTTCTTCCCTCCCACTAGCATACATCCTCTCTTGTAGGAATTCCAAGATACTGGCAATGCAAGCGAACTTGATGTGTTGTATGCGTAACAGAAAAAGAAGGCAATCTCTGCATTCAATTGAAGGCCTCTTGTGATTGCTTTTAATTGATATAAATGCTTAATTCTCTTCCAGTATAACACCATACCTTCCTTCTATCTGATTTTCAACAAATGGACTGGACTTCTTTCTCCACACAATCCTACATAACAAGCCCCTTGTATCTGTGCATCCATAAACAGGAAGAAAAACGCATTCATAGTACAAATCTATCTACTTCAAAAAGTAATTTCCTATTCATTTACAGCCAAGCTGGCATAAAAAAGCACAGGATTGCTTTATGCACTGTAGCAGCTTGATATTCAATTAGTTTTATCATAATGACATTCAACTTATCAATTAAAATTAAACATGCCACTTACCTATTTTTCAAGTGGAAATGCGTGTATATAAATCTTTAACAGCTGAGACAGTTTGGTCAACAGCTCTCTTGCATCTTCAATGCCGAATACTAGTACAGCAGATACATTGTCGTAAGAGATGGCTCAAATCCATCTGCCATTTAATGGCAGAGTTTTGACAATCCAACTGATACATGCTACCTGGTGGAAAGCATGGAATTAACAAGTACACTGGGCAATTGAAGCGGCTTATTTCCTGGAAAAACTAAGAAGATCCTGCACCAGGTATGTTGTCAATTGGGAAAGACCCAAATGGAAGCAGTCGGTTTTTCATAGAGCGGAACAGGTCACATAGGTATTGCAGCAGTCTCCATTAGCTTGGCTTCCAAGATGAGACTGAGCTATATTTACAATTTTAGTTGCGTATCGAATGAAAATGAAAGTTATTTCACCTATTCTGTGTACAATGCTCCAATACTTTCAAAAACCATGATTAGTGTTTCAAGAATTGTGTTCACAGAATAGTGAAATAGCTTTCACTTTCAGTCGATACATAACCTATAATTGACATGACGGTTCAAAATAATATCAGTAACCAAGGTAAATCTTTCTTCAAGGAATTTTCCATTATTCGCAGGCTAGCACAAACAGAAACTCAACCGTTCGTATTGCAAAGGAGAAATCAGATTGCATTCATCTCTACTTGCGAGGAAGACAAAGCCTACATGAAAGTAGCCAAAAACAAAATAAGGTGAAGGAGTGAGGAAAAATGTACGGTGAATTACTAGTTAATTGACTTCTTCAATTTCCCTTCAGAGAATCAAAAGTCAACAAAAACCCAGTTCATTCTTCGTTTCTCTGTAACCAAATACTTAGCATAATCAATAAAAGTTTCAATCTTTAAGCCTCAAGTCTCCACATCTTTTCCTTCTATTTCACTTATAAAACAAAATTCAGTACTTCTAACAAAAACCCATTTTATTTTTCCCTTCTAAGTCTCCCCAAAAATGACAAATTAAAACAATCAAACAACCTAAAGTTTCAATCTTCCTTGCAATTTCTCAGTAACCAAACAAAAACCACAAACAACAATCATAAATTATTATTTTTCTAAAATAGCCCAAAAGTACCTCATCTTTTAACATGTAAAGCAAGGTGGTTTCGCCAGCATTATCAAGGCCCAAGAACAAGATCTTGGCTTCGAACACTTCGGGAGAAACCAGAGAAAGTCCGTTGAAATCTGAAGAGAAAGTGGATTTATATAGAGACAAGTTGTGACTTTGCGTGTAGAAAATAATTGTGTAAACTACGTTCTGGTCCTAGAAGTTGCAAGGAGTTTCCACTCTCAAACCTATTGTTGAACTTCTTTCAGCTTTAGCTTTATACTGCTTAAAATTTCAATTTGACTGCTAATTGTTTGATGCTCATCTAAATCAAAGAGCATGAGAAAAAAGTTTACTGTTAATTAAATTAAGGTAAATAAATCATAAATCTTGAGTTAAAGTACTGGTAATATTATCATTGAATTAAATAAATTGTTATATATTTAGTTATTTTAATGTAGTAGTTTCAAGCTTATATAACAACTGAAGTTTTTTCTTTTATATAACAACAATTTTATTGTAAACGAAAATCCTCTAAAGCCACATTTTAAAATCTAATTTTAATAACAACTATGAAGTGTTATAGATGATGAAAATATCTTGAGGATCATGTTTTATTTTTTTTAATAATGTTTTTTTTTTTTTTGAATGAGTTGGTGCTTAATGAAATATAGATGGACAAATTTATAGCTTTGAGTACAGGAATTCCAACCATTTTTTTTTTAAATCAAATAATGTTATATATATATATATATATACCCCCCAGTTTCCGTCCCTTCCTTCTTTTTTTCCTTTAATTTTAACCACATAAAAACAAATTAAAGAGTGCAATTAATAAAACTAAAATAAACAAATAAATTTATCTATGAAATTCGCTAAAAATACTCATATATACTGCTACCACTAAAAAACCTTAAATAAATCTAAAAAACATACGCAGTATCTTACCTCCACGACACTCCTTCAGATATTGAGTTCATAGCCAAAGAGGAGAGGCACAACGGCTGCGACACAGACCGAGCAGAAAGAAGGAGAGATCCCCTCATTTTGAAACTTGAAAGGAAGAGAATTTGAGAGAGAAATCAAAATGCAGAGAGGTTTGTGATTTGTGAAGCTAAGTGGGAAGGGAAAACAGTGAAGAGACGTTTATATAGGATTGGGAGAGGGAAAGATCTGGGCAATGCTGCGTGCACATAGGGCTAGCTTCCGGGTGCAATACATCGAATAAATGCTCTTCTAGTCCTCTACGCAGCAACCATCATTCAAATTCTTGCCTAAAGAGGTCCATAGTGCGTGACAATAAGGCAATGAAAATGACCTGGCTCTGTGTCACTCAACTTGCTTGACGTTGATGGCTTGGCTCTGTGTATAAATGTTCTTTCCTTTACGAGCAAACGACAGATTCCCATGACCCATGTTATTTTTTTGCTTGTAATTAGATAGATTAACGCGTTAAGGAATAGTCATTAGTAGATAATTATGACAGAAGCCAAATCTAATTAACAAGGCACGCCCTCTTTCCCTAATTGCCTTTCCTTCCAAGAATACAATGAATGAAAAAGGTGACAAGTTAACTACACTTGTCTACGAGTTCATACTGCATCCAGCCACCGGAAGCAAGCTAGGCCTGCAAGTGGAGCCGACGCTGCTGAGATATTCCAGCGAGGTCTCTGGTCCAAACCCATCTTGTGAAAAACACCTTTTATATTCTAATCAGCCTTATCTGGAAAAGAACTTGAAGGCTTGTAGCTCCTTTGAGTTAGACCATGTATATTTTAATCAAACCACTTCTGAAAACGCAATTGTAGCAAAAGTTAGTAAAATCGAACTCAATAGATGATATAACTGAGTTCTCGAGCCCAGCGGTTGACGGGTTGAATATCAAATTAATTATGTCCTGTCAGATAAATTTTTATCCAATTTAATTTAAAATCTTGTCTAAAAAATCAAGTCGACAAATCATTAGATTGATTTACTGAGCCATCTTTGATACCACTTAGAGCTCATTTAGTATTATAATGATATTTTTTTTTTAAATTACTTTTTATTTAAAATATTTATTTTAAAAAAATATATTTTTGATACCAATATATTAAAACGATTTAAAATTATTAAAAAAAAATTAATTTGAAATAATGTTTTTTAAAATTTTTATATTTTTTTTAAAATATTTTTAAAATACAAAAACAAACAGGATATCATAAAAGCAATATATATTTATTTAGTAAAATCTCGTAAGAAATACATACATCAATGAGTATTTCTATTTCCTTTTTTTTTATATATGAAATACATAATGAGTTTTTGAAAGCAAAAGACGCTGCCATGCTCATCTCTCTCTCTGGTTAATTTTAATATACCCGCATGATGTTTATGATAAATTCCGACTGCTCTTCATAATATTTAAATTGGACCAGATTGGGAATTAATTGACTCTAAGAATAGGTTAAAAATCTATTTCATCTTGCTCTTGTAGCTGGAATCCTTTTCAGGTTTGCATAAAAAAATATTATAAACCTTTGAACTTGCACAGTGTAATATTCTACCATATCCAAAGCCCACATAACGGTCCACTGTCTTTTAAAAACCCAGAGCACAAAAAACCGCCAACAGTTTTTTGTCAAACCCATCCTACAGTTCACCATCTTCTTATAAACACACACACACACACACACCCTTCCTTTCTTCTAACACAAACAAGCATCAAACCTTGGCCTTCACAAACAATCTTTTCCTACCCTTAGCTTGACCCTTTTTTGCCTATCAATGGCTGATGAAGCGGGAGCACCGAAAGACCGCAAGATCTTGGTGGCTGTTGATGAGAGTGAGGAGAGCATGCATGCTCTTTCATGGTGTCTCGAGAATGTTTTGTTCTGTAGCAATTGTAAGGATACACTAATCCTCCTCTATGCTATCCCCCCCAGGGCTGTCTACCCGACTTTTGATAACACAGGTAACATTCTAAGAGAGAATTCACAGCATTGATACATCTTATTTCTTCAGTCTCGATTCGTAAGAAACTCGTGTTTTTCATGTTTAATTTTCAGGATATGTGTTTTCTTCTGATTTCCTGGCCATGATGCTGAAGTA
>Ga0307517_10015249_pt1 | contig 10231 bp, 6 predicted proteins | sample 23_EM_MG_FD_194515 | JGI IMG/M metagenome (GOLD analysis project Ga0307517, IMG submission 194515) | Populus trichocarpa ectomycorrhiza microbial communities from riparian zone in the Pacific Northwest, United States - 23_EM | ecosystem: Host-associated > Plants > Roots > Unclassified | place...
GGTCCAAGTTTTGGAATATCAAAAACCTCATTTTCAATTTATTCCCCCCCTAAAAATCAGCTTTTTTAGTGGCCTAAATGTGATCATTTGATTACTTTCTCTCTTCACAATATTTCCCGATAACTTTCTCTGACCTCTTAACATTCAGGGATTAAAACGTAAAAAAATAAAGTTTAAGAATGAAACATGAATTGCTAAAATAACAAGGGCCAAATATATAGATAAACTAGAACTTTAGGTTTCAAACAAACTTTTTCTACACCAAAATTTAGATGTGATTTCTTTTTCTATTTTTCATAAAAACAAATTTAAACTATACTTGAAATGTTTTAAACAGAAATTCTAATTAATTTTTTTATAATTTGTTTTTATTTTTTATAAAAATACAGTCAAATTACCCTTGAAATATCCTAAACAGAAATCCTAATTATTATTTTTAATTATTGTTTTTACTATTTATAGGCTCTTAGATCTTGTAGTCATGCCAAACCTACCCGTCTTGGGTCTGGTAGCCACGTTTAATTAATTTGTTTTTTATTTTTTATAAAACAATATTTAAATTATCCTTAAAGTATCCTCAACAGAAATTCTAATTAATATTTTTTATAATTTTTATAAAAAAAAACATTTAAACTATTCTTGAAGTATCCTAAACAGAAATTCTAATTAATGTTTTTTATAAATATTTTTATTTCTTATAAAAAAATATTTAAACTATCATCGAAGTATCCTAAACAAAAATCCTAATTAATTTTTTATAATTTGTTTCAATTTTTTATATAAAAAAATATTTAAACTATCTTTCAAGTATCCTAAACAGAAATCTAAGTTTAGAAATTATTATAAACAACAAAAATCTAATATAACATTTTAGATCTAAAAAATCAAATTATATCTTCCTCTTGAAATAGTTTATTTTTTTATATGTTTATGAATTTGTTATTTCTTCATTAGAAATTATATCTTCTCTTTTTTTTTCTCTTTTTTTTTTATGAATTTGTATTTTTTTATTGTTTTTAGTCAAACTCATTAAAAAAAAAGGTTTATTTAATGGGTGCTCATTTATGATTTTTCACCGACGACAACATTATTTTATATTTTTTTTAACAATACTAGACTATATGTGTTTACTTTCATTAAACTATTTATGTAGTTTTTTTAAAAGAAAATTTTTTATCATGTTTGTCTGAACCTTTTATGTAGATTTATGTTGCAAATGAGGTTTTTTAAAAGATAAGACCAAGTTTATTGGGTCTGGCATGGCTGCAAGACTAACATATTGGGGGTCAGACATGGCCACCAGACCCACACAAGTTGGGTTTGGAGCTTGGGTCTGGCCAGTCCCAGGCATTTACTTAAAAAAATATATAGTTAAAAAAAGAAGATAAAATTTTTATTGAAGGAATAATAAATTCACAACCATAAATAATGAATTGTTTTAGATCTAAAATGTTAAATTATATTTTTGTGATGACTTGTTGTTTATAAATTATTTATACTTCGTTTATAAATAATTTTTAGACCGACATTACTTGGACCTGTCAAACATGCCTGACCCAAGTTTATTTGAATAATAATAATAATAATAAGCACAACAAAAACAACAATAATCATACCAATAACAATAACAATAACAATCACACAAATAATACAAATACGATAAAAACCACAGCAACAACAATAATAACAATACTAATAATAGAAGATAAAATTTCTATTGAAGGAATAACAAATTCATAAACATAAAAAATAAATTATTTTAATGGGAAGATATAGTTTGAATTTTTAGATCTAAAACGTTAAATTAGATTTTTATGATGATTTGTTGTTTATAAATTATTTATACTTCGTTTATAAATAATTTTTAGACTCATGTTATTTGGGTCTGGCGAACATATCTGACTCAAGTTTACTTGAATAATAATAATAATAATAGAAGACATAATTTCTATTGAAGGAATAACAAATTCATAAACATAAAAAATGAATTATTTCAATGGGAAGATATAACTTGAATTTTTAGATATAAAACATTAAATTAGATTTTTATGATGACTTGTTATTTATAAATTATTTATACTTCGTTTATAAATAATTTGCAGACTCACGTTACTTGGATCTGACAAACATGTTTAACCCAAGTTTACTTGAATAATCATAATAATAACAATAATAGTAGTAGTAGTAGTAGTAGTAGTAGTAGTAGTAGTAGTAGTAGTAATAATAATAATAATAGCAGTAGTAGTAGAAGATATAATTTATATTGAATGAATAACAAATTCATAAATATAAAAAATATACTATTTTAATGGGAAGATATAATTTGAATTTTTAGATCTAAAACGTTAAATTAGATTTTTGTGATGATTTATTGTTTATACATTATTTATACATCGTTTATAAATAATTTTTAGACTCATGTTACTTGGGTCTGGTAAACATGTCTGACCCAAGTTTACTTGAATAATCATAATAATAATTATAAATAAGAATAATAACAATAGCAATAGCAATAGCAACAACAACAACAATAATAGAAAATAGAATTTCTACTGAAGGAATAACAAATTCATTAACATAAAAAATGAACTATTTCAATGAGAAGATATAATTTAAATTTTTAGATCTAAAACGTTAAATTAGATTTTTGTGATAATTTGTTGTTTATAAATTATTTATACTTTATTTATAAATAATTTTTAGACTTGCGTTACTCGGGTTTAGCATACATACCTGACCCAAGTTTACTTGAATAATCATAATAATACCAATAATAGTAGTAGTAGTAGTAATAACAACAACAATAGTATAGTAGTAGTAACAATACAACAACAACAACAACAATCATATTAATAATAGAAGATATAATTTCTATTGAAGGAATAATAAATTCATAAACATAAAAAATAAATTATTTCAATTGGAAGATATGATTTGAATTTTTAGATCTAAAATGTTAAATTAGATTTTTGTAATGATTTGTTGTTTATAAATAATTTTTAAATCCATGTTACTCAGGTCTGGCAAATATCTCTGACCCAAGTTTACTTGAATAATAATAATAATAATAATCATACTACTACTACTAATAATAATAATAATAATAATAATAATAATAAGAATAAGAATAAGAATAACAAAAAAAAATTTAACAACAACAATAACAACCATGTCACATCCAAGGTGCTTGAGTCTGACAACCATGTTTAACCCAAATTTACTTGAATTTGACAACATGTCAGATTCACAATAGTTGGAATTAGCAGACCCAGGCGCATGAGTCTGACAGCCTTACCAGACCCCAGCAAATTGGGTATAGTGGCCATGCAGAGCCGCGCGTTTGGGTCTAGCATCGCATATGGTTGCTAGACCCAAAGTGCTTGGGTCTGGTAACTCATGTCATACCCAAACAAATAACAAACAAAGAAAGGACAATTGTGCACTTTAGTTGTTAGGAAAGAGAAAAGAAAAGAAAAAAACTCAAACAATCAATCACCTGTGGCAATCCAACCATGATATGTCTACAAGCGTTGCTCTATGTAGAGAGGGCACAACTGTGCATCTAGTGATACAACAGATGAGTATATTTGGCCATCGGGAAGTGTCTCATGCGCCTTCTTATTGGCGCCGGCGCTGCCCACTCATTGGACTTGTGAAACATGCTCCAATAGCTTTTTGACTAAAAAATACAAAATACAACGTGAAAATATTAAGACGCCCCTCATGGTCCTCTTAATTATACAAAATACCCATGTAAAAATACCAAAATACTCGCAAAGGCAAAACTTTTTTCTTGTCTTATCTGAGGCTAAAAGCGTTATTTGCTTGTACTTGAAAATTGAAAAACTTGATTGCCCTTGTTGAAGAAAGCCAAAGAAATGTTTATTCGCTCGCGAAAAGATGAGAAATTGAAAATGAAACTACTATTACAATCCACAATGAAATGTCTCTTGAGTTATAGTGATTTTCCCATACCATTTTGCTTTTGTTACACACACACACACACACACATATTCGTTGAATATTTGTAAGAAATTAAAAAAAAAATATATGTATATTAAATTTATATATAATTATTCATAAAATAACTTCTAATATTATAAAAATATTCTTTAATCTTATTTGAAAAGTATGATATTATTATATGACTTTTAAAATATCACTGAAATTATTTTATTTGAAAATATTAAAAATAAAATAACTAAATTAAAAAAATTAGATAATAACCAAGAGAGTCAAGCCCAACCACGCCAAGGCTTGAAAGAACAATCCATGTGCGACTGGGCTTACAAGGCCAAGTTCATGGTCTTGACCTTAAAAAAAATAGCAAATTACATATTTTTCGTCTAGATACACAACATATTTTCTAATGCAATAATTTTTTTGCCACCTATGATAAATAACAAATGGGGATCGGAATTTAAAAATTATATTTCAACTAGTTTTTATCTAAAAATATCAAAAACACATTATATGAATCTTTATAACTTTATTTCCAACTACGTAACATATTATAATCAACATAAAAATTCAAAATCAAACCAAAATGTATTTTTTAGATTCAATCTACTTTTTTTTTCTTACATAAGTCTTAAACTAAATTAATTTTTTTTTCAAAATATACTTATTAACACCAACATCATACTTTTTTTTTTGTGATAAGTTGAAAGCTTTCTCTCTTCTCAATACCTCTTTCTCTTTTATGTATTAGAAACTAAAATATGATATAAATAAAATTTATAACCAAACTTTAAACTTCGAATACAAGTGGGATGATATTAAAAAAAAGCTAGCCTCATTAAACCGTATATGTTACGGTGTGATGCATAGTGGAACACTATTTTTTTTTTAATAATTTAATTTTTATTTTGGGTTTTTATTTAATTTTAATAAGGGTAGTTTTGAAATTTGAAGTCCAATCCCTTCTTTAAAGTCGAGTGAGTCCAAGAAGACAGAGAGGGAAAAAAACAAGAAGTTCCGAAAAACAGAGAAGAAGCCAGAGAGAATTTTTATTTTTTTTTAAAAAAGAAAAAAATTAGAAAGGAAAGAAGGAAGGTAGGAAATAAAGGGAAAATCACACAAAAATGGGAGATGCTGTATTGTTTGTTGATGATTTGCAAACTAGCTGTGCAATGCTGTGTTTTTTTTGTTTTTTTAATAATTTAATTTTAATTTAGTTTTTTATTTAATTTCAATAAGGGTAGTTTTGGGATTTGAAGTCCAATTCCTTCTTTAAAGTCGAGGGAGTCCAGGAAGACAGGGGAAAAAAACAAGAAGTTCGAAAAACAGAGAGGAAACCAGAGAGAATTAATTTTTTTTTTAAAAGAAAAAACTAGAAAGGAAGAAGGAAAGAAGAAAGGAAATAAAGGGAAAATTACACAAAAATGGGAGATGTTGCATTGTTTGTGGATGATTTGCGAACTAGTTGTGCAATACCACACTGTAGAATTTGCCATGAAGCAGAATTTGAAAGCTGTAAAAGCTTGGAAGCTCCTTGTGCTTGCTCTGGAACTGTCAAGGTAAGCTAACAAAATCACGAAACCTCACGTTCTTCTACCTTTTCTTGTGAGAACCTTTAGTTTTGATTTTCATCTTCTGTTCATGACTCTTTTTTTTTTTGTCTCTGTTTCAGTTTGCACATAGAGAGTGCATACAGAGATGGTGTAACGAGAAGGGAAACACAAATTGTGAAATATGTCTCCAGGTTTTTTGAAACTTGAACGATTTATCTATTAAGGCATGTTTAGAGCTGCGCCTGCATGTTAAAAATGAACTAAAAAATAAAATACATTTTAAAAAACAATTTCTAACAGCCTCTCAGGAGTTCCTCTGCTCTCTTATTTGTTTTGGTTTCATGGTTTGTCTTATTGTTTCATTTTTCCTGTCAGCTGTGTTGCAGATACTTTTGATTATATGAATCAAGTATTTGTTCTTTATTTTACTTATCTGTTTTTCAAACTTTGAAAACATCAGTTTCGGTTTTCTTCGAATTTTCGAGCCTGCAATCTTGTCTTTATCCATTTTCTTAATGTATGCTGTAGGTTCTCTAATTGTAGCCCATGAACACAGAACTTTCTGTATTAGAAGGAAAAAGGAAAGCTTTCTATGATTTTTTTTGGATGAAATTCGTAATTTGGTCTTAAATGGGTTTAGTCTTCTCAATTTCAAAGATATATTAGATAATTAATTATATTTGAATTTTTTTATTTTTTTCCAGAATTATGAACCAGGATACACAGCACCTTCAAAAACGTGTGAGCTGATTGAGGCAATGACGATTAGGTACCTTCATATTTCCATTCAATAATTTTCATAAATTGTAGATAAAAAAAAAAAAAAACGCCTGGCAGTATTATCCTCCAACTGCATGTGCGCGTTTTAGAATTCTTGCGTTCCCTTTATTTGCAAGCTTCCTCCTGATATAAAACACACCAAGCAAATTGGTCACAGCTGTTTGCTACTTGGTCCTTGAACCACGACTACTTTTTGTCCTTTTCACGTCTTTAGCCTTTCTGTTGTTTTTGGAGCTGTCATGCATATGTCAACTAGTAATGTAGTACAATCATGAGTGATTGTGGCAGAGATAGTTTGGAAATTCCAAGAAGAGAACATGATCCGGAAAACCAAGAAATAGAAGCCACATCTGAAAGAACAACAGCTGACTCTCGGTCTTCTTGCTTCCGGTTTTTGGCTATAACAGTAGGTTCTTGTTCATTATACGATGCTTGAAAGTACATTTATTAATGCTTAGTTTAAGAAGATTATGATAAAAGAAAAAAGAGGAAATGTTAGTTTAGCTATGGCCTGGTGTAATGGGGAACTTCGGTTCGCCGGAATCTTTTGTAACATTTAAAAATTCGGTGGGATCGCATAACTAAGTTACTGATTCATTCAAGCTGCCCTAGAATCAGTCAAATTGAAGGTGGAGAACAGTTGTTTAGTAGCAATAATGTGGGCCAAAACCCCCACGGCCATGCAATAAAAGCTCGAGTTTATTGATGGACTGTTCCTTCATGATTTTTTCTGCAGATTACAGCCCTTATGCTTTCGAGACATCTTTTCGCAGCAATCACCGGCGGAACAGAGGACTACCCATTTACACTTGCTACTGTGAGCATTTGATTCCCTAATGGTGTCTGTTCACACTTCACAGTTCAACCTACCTGTATCCTTTCCAAATTGATTCTCTTCCTGGTGAATTTTGCAGATGCTTGTCTTAAGAGCTTGTGGAATTCTATTCCCAATGTATGTTGTTTTTCGGACACTTGCAGCAATTCATAAGAGCATTCGGTATCAATATCAGGTGAGAACCCTTTACAACAATGGACAAAGTTCTGTATAAAATCTAAACGGCAAAGATTATAAACCTTCTATTTGCAATTTGAAGCGAACAAATTTATTCCTGTAAACATAAATGACCATAGAAGATACGACACCAAGAGCTCTTCAGTTAATAATATCTGTGCGAGCTAACAAGAACATTTTAATTCGTTTTTGCTCATCAGGATTCTGACGATGACGATGATGAAGAAGATTACAACTCAAACTCTGAGGGTGATGAGCAACAGCATTTAGTATAGGCATGCTCCTAATAAATTTTATGATTTTTTTTTTGTTGTATGTGAGCATTCCATCAGTGCTCGTCATGTCATTATTCTTCCCCTTTTTGAGGGTAAAAGTGAAGAATTGAGCTTTTAGAAATCTGTCGCATTCAAGATGAGGGTGAAATTTCACATTAATAAAACCCCACCCAGCAATACCACCCAATAACTAAAAAGCTGAAACATGCCGGTCGGTGGAATTGAACCACCAAACTGACTCGTCATCTGCGTTCACTTTCAAAACAAGTCACATCACTCGCATTACGTACAAATTGTTCCATGATATGGGCATAGCCAACAACCTCTTCCTTTTGTTGCCTGAACCCACCCCTTTGACATTACAACCATCTCTGATCGGAGCACTATCCCTTATCCTTTCAATATTCCATCACCAATGTTATATTTCAATTGCAATTATAATTGTAATATAATATCGGTATTATAATTATAATTATAAAACAAGGTAAAGAAGTTAGATAATTGATTGTTTTAATTGTTGGAACTCCTCATCCAATTTACTTTTTTTCGTCCATCTACTTTCTTTTTATGTAATCCTTCCGCATTTATTTCATTCGAGATTGACATTAATAGTTTGTTCCACTGAGCATGATATGGGGTTTTTCACATAGACAAAAAATTTGTGTGCTCAATTTTATGAAAGATTGTTCAGATTTTTTTGTTTTTCAAAAGAAAAAAGGGACTACAATTCAAAATTATGAAATAATGTAGTCACAATTTTTGTCCCTGAAAGGTAGGAAAAAAACAGGTGAAAAATCTGAAGGTAGGAGAGAAAAGATAAAAAAGAAGAATTGATAACTGGAGCCACACTAAAGCTTCATGAACTCCCCGCATCACCATGGGAGAAAGCCTCTACTGAGATAATTCCAGAGACACTAAGGATGCCATCTTCAGAGCGTAGAGGAAGTCACACACACCTTTCCAATATGGCAGTTCCTCTTGCACGCAGACATGTGTCTCTTGATGAGTCCTTACCCCTAGATCGAAACGTTACGATTCACTCTGGTGTTGCTTGCTGGTGGAGATTGGGATGAGCAATAAGCGCCAGGTAATGTTTTTCCTTTTCATTGGATTTAATCCCTGATTCTATAATAATTATTTAATTGAGTCTCGAGTTTCATCCCGTCAAGCTCAAGCCCTCTTCTTTCAATTTAGTGTTTGATTCTCTAATAACTCTTTTATCTAGTTCTGAATTTTATTCCACCTAAGACCAATAAAGGTCCAACCCGAGAGAGAATAAAAAAAGGGGAAAGAAAGAGATATTTGGCAAATAAGGTTAGTGTATTATGGTCGTGTCTATGATCTAAATCGTGAATTTAACTATTAAATCAGGTTAACCGAGGGGTTATTCAATATGTCATCATCTTAATATTAAACAGAGATGTCATCTTAATTTTTCTTTAAAGCTAGCGCATATTTTTACTGATTATTTAGATTGCCTTTAGACTCACCAAATTGAATGAGTCATGTCATGTCAACTTTTACATAGTAACGCGTGTATTACACATGCCATATATTTATTTTCCCCCCTTAATCCATTTTATAATAACTCTTCAATTAAGTCTCAAATTTCATCTCACCCAAACCAAGCCCTCTTCTTTTAATTTAGTCCTGATTCTTTAATAACTCTTTAATTTAGTCATGAGTTTTATCCTACCCAAACCCAATGAAAGCCGAACCGGGGAGAGGAGGGAAGGAAAAGGAAAGAGATAGCTTGCCAATTGGGATAATGCATTGCACTCATGTCCATAATACGCTAATCTTGTATGGTTACAGGAAAAGGAAAGAGATAGCTTACCCAAGTCACGAATTTAACAATTAATCCAGGTATTTATGGTCACAGGAAAACCTTAATTGGTTTACAAGGGAGAAAGGTCTAAACTTATGTTATATGTAAATGAGATGTCACCTAGTATTTATGGTCACAGGAAAACCCTAATTGGTCTTTTAGAGTTTTAAGGTAAGGGATTGATCATGCTAAAGAAAATATATTATCACCCTAAAGTATCTTACCTGAAATAAGCTGGATTACTACTTGTCTTGCATTCTTAATAGGTTGTTATGCATGTTATATTGGTGGTCTATTTAAAGTGGTATAAATGAGTCTACTATAATGAGTTAAAGTCTGGGTACAAAGTGGATATTTAGGCTTAAACTTATTCGTTCTAAACTTCAGGTCATTTTTTCCAATCCTAATTGCTATCAGGATGATGACTGGTAAGGGTTTATTCACTTTAATAACGACTATTGAACTGACATATCTAAAACCAGTTACTCTTAATAAAGACCTGTAATTATTGGTAGTCTTTTTAGTTAATGTAAGTACATAACCATGATGGGCTTATGTGGGACCCAATTGAACTAGCCCTAAACCTAGGTGGGTTATCACTAAACATGTGTTTATGTAACTATGGTCTATCGACAATGAACAATAAAGGTTCATTTATCTTATGGTACTAGATTCACTCATTTGTTTTTGTTGAATAAAGCTTTATACCATACTCCTAAATATCCAAATAGTGACATTTATAGAAACATTTATTTGAAAACAAGATATAGTGGTATTAAATGTCCTTTTATGAACCAAATTTGGACAATAACCTTTATAGGTT